>Ga0182024_10006932_pt1 | contig 24660 bp, 20 predicted proteins | sample P32metaG_FD_120480 | JGI IMG/M metagenome (GOLD analysis project Ga0182024, IMG submission 120480) | Permafrost microbial communities from Stordalen Mire, Sweden - P3-2 metaG (Illumina Assembly) | ecosystem: Environmental > Terrestrial > Soil > Wetlands > Permafrost | place: Sweden: Stordalen...
TCAGACACCCGCGAAGGTTCGAGGTAAAGCGCAGCAGCTGAGTCCGCGAGCCCTTCTTCCGAACCAAAACTTCGCCACGTGCGTTGACGCCTACAAAGTGAAACACTGTCTTCCCTAAATCGATATCAATCGTCCGAATCTCCATGGAACACCTCCTGTGTTTACCACTACACCCTCCACGGGCTTAGGCGGCGGACCATGCCAGTAGTTACAGTCATATTTGCGGCGCGCCTCGGCGACGATGGTGATTGCAGAGCAGGCAGCTACCTACTGCCCACCGTTCTTCAAAATCTGCTCAGCATAGTAATTGCGCACGGCGGCCTGATCGTGGAGCATTTCAAAGTAGGCATTCTTCAGCAGCTGGGCATGACTTTCGCGCAGAAACTGCCGGATCGTCTGCTGCACGCGTGGATCGTTGATCTCGCGTTGACCGGCGGGTTCGCGCGACAGCAGCTTGTAAACCACGTATCCCACGGTCCGATGGCCGGGGCCGCCGCCGTCATAGATCGGAATTGGGTCGGTGATCTCGCCCGTCTTGAGCTTGCTGATGGCGTTGTAGGCGTCCGGCTCACTGTGAAGTGCCGACTCGTAGACGAAGCCCATGTCGCCACCGTTCGCAGCATTATTGGCGTTGTCTGAACTCTGCATTGCTACGACGCCAAAATCTTCGCCGCTTCTCAAGCGGTTGTAGAGGGCTTCAATCTTCTTTTTCGCATCGGCTTCGCTGGGCGCTTTGGTGCTCTGCAAATTCGGAGCCTGTTGCATGGGTACGGCGCTGGCAACGATCTGCGCTAGGTGATATTGAGGCTCAATCAAATTGAATTCGGATTTGTGCGCCAGATAGTAGCTGCTGATATCAGAATCGGTGATGTTGATTTTGGATTCAATCTCCTTGTTCAGCAGCTTTTCCTTGGTCAGCGAACGTCGTAGATCGCGCTTCAGGTCGTCGAGTGTAATGTTGCGTTGCTTGAGCTGCTTATCGAACTCCTCTTGCGTATACGGCGCCTTCATCTCGGTGAGTTTGGCGTTCACATCTTCGTCAGAAGCGGCGAGATTCAGCTTGGCGGCGCGTTGCTGCAGGATTTCATCTTCAATCAGCTGGTGCAGGATGTTCAGCCGAACGATATTCGCCTGTTCGCTGCTGGGTTCCTGAGGATTGTCTCCGAGACTGGCCTTGTAGTATTTCTCGACGTCGGCGCGCAAGATGTCTTTGCCATTCACGGTAGCCATGACGTCCGGAGAGGGCGGCCTGTGACAACCGGCCAAAGCGGCAGCGACAAGGCCACAAGCGAGAATAGGGACGGCCAAACGATACTGAAGAAAACGTGCTTCCACTTGCAACCTGAACACTCCTGAGGGCCGGATACACTCCCAGCTTTACAGGATAAATCCCCGCGCCCCGATACAGGAGACGAATCCTTCAGGAACCAACGGCGCCTGCATGGACCTTTGAGAGGAACGCGGAACCTCGCCGCTTCGTTCTTACTTTCCGGCGCCCTTCGTGCCTGCTGACTGGGTTGGGACCGGCGCTGGCGGTGCGGGGGGCTGTTCGCCTGCGGCGCGCAATGCACGATCGATGACCATCCATACCTGATCTTCAGGGATGGCGCCGATGATGCGTTCGCCATCGACAAAAAGTGAGGGCGTCGAATCGAGCCCGAGTTTGTCCCCCTCTTTCATTGATGCTCGGACCTGTGTCTCATCCTGCTTCGCCAGGCAGGCGTCGAGTTTGGTGGAATCCAGCTTTGCCAATATGGCTTCCTGGCGCGCGATGCGGTTCAACGCGGCGAAACTCTTATTGACGTCGCGGTCCTCGCCGGACACTTCCTGCCCATGAGCGTGCAGGTAGTCCACGTAGGTCCAGTAGACGTCGGGACTTTGCGCTGCCAGGCAATTGGCGTCAACCGCGGCGTGCATCGCCCACGGATGCATATCCGACAGCGGATAATCCTTGTAAATGAAGCGAACTTTGTCCTTGTATCGTTCAAGCGTCGAAGGAAAGAGGGACTGATGCATGCGAGCGCAGTAAGGACATTCAAGGTCATCGAAGTTGACTACGGTGACTTTGGCTGCGGGATTGCCGCGGACGGGCCGCCCAGCAGTATCGATATTGAATGCCGGGTCCTTGGCCAGGTCGAATGTTTCAAGACGCGCCAGCGTTTTCCCATCGGTGGAAAGCAGGAAGTCGTATGGTGTGATCTTTGATCCGCGTGTGAAGGTGACGGGCAGGGTTTCATAGCCAGGAAACTGGCTGGGCTTCCGTGCGCCAATCGTTACTGTGTAGTCCTGCGGCACATTGAATTGCGACCGGACCAGGACTTCGATGCGACGGTTAGTTTCCGCGTCGGATGGGTTCTGTTGTGCGGGCTGAGCCTTGCAGCCGACAGCGAGACCAAGTGCGAGCAGGCCGGCGAAGAACTGAAAACCAAACAAAATGGACAACCTCTTAAGACAAGGATAAACCAGTGCCGCACGGAGCGCATCGCGCAGGCCAATTCAAGCTGCGCCCAATTCCGGCGCAACTTTGATCGACGTCGAGTGAAAGAAAACGCAATCGAATCGCTGCCATCAATAGAGAGGAGGCAGATTCGGGTCGCGAAAGACAGTGTTGGAGTGACGGATATCCTCGCCGACCGAACCGAAATTGGCAAGAGTGATGCCGTAGAACCATTCCGTCTCGTTGCGGCCGACAGGGCCGACGGTGCCAAATTCAAAACGTCGATACCCGAGGATGAGGCCGCAACAACCCCGGTTATAGACCGCCTGAACTCCACCGTATTGCAGCGCGCCATGGACGAAGTCATAGCCGCCATTGGCTGCCAGATTGAAGCCCACCGAATTGGCTTTGCCAATTTGCAGGAAAGGCTGCAACTGTTGGCTCTGAATGGTCGTCGCGGCGCTGCCCTGCTCGTCCACTGCATTCAGCATGGCGTGACCAAGGCCGACGGTAGTGCGTCCCCAACTGTAACCGGCGTATAGGTTATCGGCGCCTAAGTGGCCCAGTCGTGGGTCATAATCCATGTCCCATTCAAGGCGAAGGTTGTCGATGGCCTCGAAGCGCAGGCTGGAAATAACCGGCGAAACGTTGCCCGGCGCCGTGAGAAAGGCGACTCCGCTCAAGTCGAGCGTGGAATCGAATACGTTACGGCGATTGGGAATGAGCGCGCCGCCAAAATTCGGATCGATGAAGAACTTCTGCGCAATTTGCCAACTGGCCCATTCGCGCGGAGAGGCGAAACATTTATTGGGCGAATTCTCCAGTTGGGATTCGGAACACGGCGACGCGTGCAGCGGGCGAAGATAAAAGCGCTGCGTCAAGGAGTAGCCGACCTCGTTGGTATCCGTAGCGATGTCATTCGTGTCGATCAGCAGCACGTTGCGGGCATCCGCCCCAATGCCGCCGACAAAGTGGTAGGTCAATTCTGGTTCGATTACATGACGCAACTCGCGATTCCAGTTTCCGATCGTGAAATCGCGCTCGAGTGCCGGCGGGCGCAGATCGACCGAAGCTTCGAGGTCGGCGCGATCCAGTGGATCGTGGCTGACAGTGGGCGTTCCTCCATTGGCGCCAGTTAGATCGGGCGTCTCGCTTCCGGAATAGAAGGTTTCGCGGAACGCAACCTCGGGAATCAGGCTCCAGCCGCCCCCAACAATTGGCATGGATAGATGAGGGTAGAAATCGATACGGCCCACGTTGCGAGCGTGAAGATTGGGCTCCGCGCGACTCAAGTGACTGATGGACGAGTTCAGACCCCAATAGAGCATCGAATTTGCCAGGGGCCGATCGAGTGTGTCGAAGCGCAAGGTCGGAAGGTGGAGGATTCTTGCCTCATCTCCCGCAGTTGTGCTCGCAAAAGTTTGCAGGCGGCCGAAGGCGCCAGAAGGAATATATCCATTATGTTCATGCGTGAGGGCAAGCGTACTGAGCACTTCAGAGTTCACGGCCTGGGTGTAATTGTCGTCAAAGACCAGCCGGTACACATAGCTCGACAGGTATTCGACGGTTCCAGCGACACGTGTGCTGGGAGACAGATCCATTCGCCCATTGGAGGATATGTCAACGCCGCCCTGATTGATGAGCCCTGTTGCCGGCGGCGGCGCCGCGACACCGCGGTCGAGCAGGGCATTCCAGCGCACGATCAAATGGTCGAGCCCGGGTCCTTTGTAGCGAAAATCGCCGTTAGGCGCAAAGCCGCGCTTTGAGAAGTATTCGGAGCCGATCACCATATCCATGCTGCGGTTGATCGCCCAGTACACTTGCTCGCCAAATGTGTAGCCTCGAATCGAAGAGCCGTTGCTGACGACTGGAATCAGCAATCCGCTCTCGCGGCCCGTTTCGCTCACCGGATGACGCAGGTAAGGCAGGTAAAAAATCGGGACGCCGAAGAGCTTGAAGAAGGTGTTTGCGGTGGAAGCCTCGCCGTTTTCCATCTTGATTGAGCGCGAAATCAACTGCCAGTCGGGCCTGGGTAAACGGCAATTCGTCATCGTGCCATCCAGGATGCGATACATACCCTCGCCGGTTTGGAGCAGAACCCTCCCGGAAAAGAGAAAAGGATTGGTTGTGGAATAGACGATGGCGGTGCCAGCTCGCCGGACCCCGATCGAGCCAGTGACATTGAAGAACCGGGCCGTATGCATATCGAGCCGCATATCGCCATGTGAAGCCTCGATATCGACATCTTCGGGTCCACCGGTGACCCCTAGGTGGCCATCGGCATCCAACTCCGAAGTGGACTGATGGTAGACCACTTTGTCGGCGCGCAGAATGTAGTCGCGATAATGAACCACGACCTGGCCATCCAAGGTCCAGACATCGCCGACGCGGCTCTGATGCTGTGCTTCCCACCGCACTGGAACCCCGTTGGGTGGGGCGGGCTCGGGTTGCGCCAGAGGGAGAATCTCCTGGCCGGGATCCTCAGGGAGCGAAGCATTCTGCGTTTCGGGACCTACATTCTCGGAGGGATTTGCTTCCTGAGCCGCGGGAGGTAACGCATTGGTCAACATCTGCCCGCTAAGTTGCGGATGACAGAGGGCCAGCAGCGTGATAAACACAAAATTGCGAGGATGCATCCGGGGCCAAGGCCAGCATAGCAAATGCGGGGCTCTTACTTAGGACGTTACGCCCCATCGATCTGGCAGCAACAGACACCCGGACGCAATTTGGAAAAGGACGTTTCGGTCCGGATTGCGCATTTACTCTCGCGTTACTTCCTGGCTCGTTTTTTGAGCAACGTTCGCACCGGGCCAATGTGGCCGCGAAGCGCACCTGAAAAGTATTTCTGGGTCAGACAACAGGGCCCAAGAAATGCATCAGAAGGGTTTTGGAGAATTGAGTAAACAGTCGAGCCAGCCTGCCCCCAAGCCATCGTGGAAGCAGGAAGTCAATCGGCGGCTAGAAGAGCACAAAAGCCGCAAAGGTATCTCCGTTGTGGACGAGCACGCGCCGCATGGGGAACATGCCGGCGTCAGTGATCGTGCGGCAAAAGCGGCAGCACGTGTGGCGGCCCGTTTTTCCAAGGCGCCAAGCTACAGTGATATGCAAGCGGCAGAGGTGCGTGCGGCCCTGCGCGACGCGGAAGCCGCGACTCGTGTGGCCCTTGAGGCGCAGGCCGCTGCACAGGTTGCACTGGCGAACCTCGAGCGAGCGCGCGAGGATCAAATCGAGTACGAAGAGGAGAAGTGGGAAGAGGCTGCTTCGGCTGCTCCCGCTGAGCGGACGTGGGATGCCTCGGATGAATCCGCAAGAGCTTGTGGTGACCCGGGCGCGCCGACGGCGGCAAGTGACGTGCCGCAGAGTGCGCGGGCGGAGGACTGGCATTTCAATGGTTCACGTCCGGACGATTATCTTGCGGGTCACTTCGTCGAAGCGCAACCCATCCATGCCAACCTGATTCACTTCCCGCGCGAAATCGTCGCGACGCGCCGAGTTCGACCGCGAGCGATGGGTGTGACAGAGACTTCGCCGGAACAGGCGGGTCAGTTGAGCATTTTTGAAGTTGACCCGAACTCCATCTCCATTGCGCCAATGGCATCGGCGTCCACGGTTGAGACTGCCGCGCCGGCTCCATCGTGGAGCGGGCCGGAATGGTCAAACATTGAACTCGAGACGCAATCGGAAGATGTCGAGGAATATCGCGGAAATCCTCCGTCGACTCCGTTCAGAATAGAATTGGCGCCTCTCGAATTGCGATTGATGGCGGCGACGATCGACTTCGCGCTGACGGTGGGGCTGGTGTGCGCAGGGGCAGTGGGAATTGCAGGGCACATGGCGCATTCGCCGGCCATCAAGGCTGTAGAAACGAGTGCATTCGTTGCGCTGCTTCTGATCGGAGCGCTCTACCAGGCATTCTTCCTGATGACAACAATGTCTACGCCGGGAATGATGTACGCCGGCATTTCGCTTTGCACATTCGATGACGAGAACCCCACGCGTGCGCAACTGCGCGATCGGCTTGGCGCGCTGGTAATTTCACTGCTACCCGTGGGATTGGGCTTTGCATGGGCGATCTTTGATGAGGATCGCTTGAGTTGGCACGATCGGATTTCGCGGACGTACCAGCGGAAGTGCTGAGGCGCTGATGCAGGATTTGTAAAACTTGAGGCGCGGGCAGAATGCCGCGCCTTTTTCTTTGCTTCCGAGATGCACCTACCAAGTCAAGGCGCGTAACGCACTTACTCCAGCCCCAATCAAAGCCGTTTCGTCGTCGGGAGGCAGAATTTCAAGGGAATAGCTCAAAAGTGGGCTCATCTTCACCATCGTTTCGAGATGGGATCGCAACACGGGTAGCTCGAGGAAGCCCACATTGTGGCCAGTGAAGTAGAAGCGTCCAGGTCCGGCCAGGTGGATGAACGACGCAGTACCCGCGGCCAGCGCGCGATGCCATAGATCGACGAAATCGCGGCAACGGGTGTCGCCCTGTTTTGCCTGCGCGAAGACCTCTTCAGGTTCGAGGTCGAGAAAGCGCATGCGCATCGCACGATACCCCATGATGCCTTCGAGGTGTCCCACCCCGCCGCAGCCGCAGAAACGCTCTTTCGGATCCAGTGTGACGGTGACGTGTCCACCTTCCCAGACGCCCTCAACATAGGGCCAGCGACCATAGCCAATCCCGTTGCCGATCGTCCAGACGCGTGTGAGCTTGTTAAGCTGGCCGCGCGTCGAAGCTACCCCAGCGGCGATCGAATCCGCATCGTTGGCAATGTAAACCGGAGCTGAAATGCCTCTCGCACTGAGAACTTTTGTGAGTTCATCTCCGAGCCGCATGCCTTTTATTTGAGGCAGATTCGGTGAATCCTCAATGACGCTGTGGCGAACCACGCCGGGAACCGCGACGCCTATTGCGTCGACGGGACCTTTGAATGTGCCGATCAGCGTGGCGATCTTGTCGACTAGAATCTCAATCAGCTCTCCGCCGGGAAGGGCCGCGAGCGCCTCATGCTCGTCGGTACTCTCTGGAAAGCGCAGCGGCTTTCCGGTCAGTCGCTGATCTTCAAGCGCGCCTGCCACAATGTGCTCGGTCATCACAACGCCGATTGCGGTGCTCATGAACAATTCCTCTCATCCCGCCTGATAGCGATTCAGGCGGCCCAGGCCATTGAAGGCTGCGGTCTTATAGCACTCGGCAAGCGTCGGGTAGTTAAACACAGTTTCGACGAAATAATCGACGGTGCCTCCCAGCGTCATGACCGCTTGCCCGATATGGACCAGTTCGCTTGCCCCTTCGCCGATGATGTGCACCCCGAGTACTTTTCGCGTGTCACGATGGAAGATCAGCTTCAGGCGCCCGGTGGTGTCGCCTCGGATCTGTCCGCGCGCGACCTCGCGATAATACGCCATGCCGACCTCGTAGGGCACGTCTTCGTCGGTCAACTGCTCTTCAGTTTTGCCGATAAAGCTGATCTCGGGAATGGTGTAAATCCCATAAGGGTAGAAGCTTGGGTTCGAGGAGGTGGCATGATCGTTGAAGGCGCGGGCAGCGGCAATGCGTCCCTGTTCCATCGATACGGAGGCGAGTGCCGGAAAACCAACGACATCGCCCACCGCAAAGATGTGCTCTACCTTAGTCCTGAAATTTTCGTCAACCGGGATGCGTCCCCGGCTGTCGGCCTCAAGACCGGCTGCGGCTAGATTCAGCTCGTCGACGTTGCCCTGGCGGCCCACCGCATAGAGCAATGCGTCGCCGGAGACTTTCTTCTTACTCTCGAGATTGGCCACCACGCCGCCGTCAGAGAGCTCTTCCACACTCTCCACCTCCTCGCCGAGCCGCATGGTCACGCGGCTGTCCCGCAGGTGGTAGCTAAGAGACTCGACAATTTCCTGGTCGGCAAACTCGAGAAGCTTGTTACGTTTTTCGATAAGAGTGACGCGCACGCCGAGAATGGCGAACATGCACGCGTATTCGACCCCGACCACGCCGCCGCCGACGACGATCAGCGTACGGGGCAAGTTGGGAAGGTCGAGGACCTGGTCGCTGTTGATAATGGTGCGGCCATTAATGGGAACCTTGGGCGATGAGGCAGGCTTGGTCCCCACGGCAAGAATGATGCGGCTGCCTTCGAGGGTTGTATCCCCATGAGGGCCTTCCACGCGCAGTACATGAGGATCGACAAAGTGTCCAATTCCCTCGATTACGTCGATCCCGTTCCGCGAGAGCTGGGCCTCGGTTACGTCCACCTCGGTCTTGATTACCGCCTGGACGCGGAAGGCGAGATCGGCCATGGTGATTTTTTCTTTCACCCGGTAGTTCATGCCATAGACAGAACGATAGGCGTAGCCGGAAAGGTGCAGTACGGCTTCACGCATGGTCTTGGATGGAATGGTGCCGGTGTTGATGCAAACGCCGCCAACGACCGCTCGTGCTTCGACAACCGCGACTCGCTTCTTCATCTTGGAAGCCGCTACGGCAGCGCGCTGGCCTGAGGGCCCGGAGCCGACGATGATCAGGTCATACTTGACGGCGCTCATGCAATTGTCTCCCGGGAACTAGTCGAACGCGGCTGAGGCGAGTGGTACGCGGATGCCGCCGGCGTGGGCCACAACCGGAGGCTACCATAACGCGGTGGAGCGGGGACAGCAACGCTGCGTGAAATTGTCAGGCCTTGGCAGCACTTGTCGAGCCTAGAGGAAGTCTCCCAAAAAAGTGCCGGCGATCGTCAGGATCGCCGGCATTCCAGAAAGATTGGGATCAAACAAGTCCGATTGGAACTATGCAACGGCCGAATGTCGGGCAGTAGCGGAACGCGTTGCAGAGCGGACCGAAGGTTTGCTCTGTCCGCGGAAGTTTCCGCCCGGTTGCGCGGAGCTTTCCAGTTGGAACTGACCAATCATTCCGTCCAGGTCGTTGGCCAGGGAGGTGAGGTTCTTTAATGCCTCCACAGCTTCCTCGGCGCCTTGGGTGTTCTCAGTGGCCAGCTGCGAGATATGACCGGCGGATTCGGAGATTTCTCCGGATGCGGCTGTCTGTTCCGTCGCCGCTGTGGCGATGAGTTGAATCTGCTGCTCAACTTGCTTTGAAGACTCAATGATGGCTTCGAGACTTTGGCGGGCACGGGCCGTTTCGCTCATTCCGATCTCAACGGCGGAGCGGCTATCCTCCATCACCTGAAGAGTGGTACGAGTCTCTTCCTGGATGCTGCGGATGGTGCCGGCAATCTCTTCTGTGGCGCTCTTGGTGCGTTCCGCCAAGCGGCGCACTTACCGGCCACCACGGCAAATCCTCGTCCGTGTTCCCCGGCGCGGGCTGCCTCAATGGCGGCATTCAGAGCCAGCAGATTGGTCTGCTCGCTGATCTCCTGAATCACGCTGACCACCTTGCCAATTTCTTCAGAACGATGCGCCAGCGAACCCATCTTCTCAGAGACGGTTCCGGTAGCCGCCGCAATTTTCTCCATCGTTGCGGCCGCGGCATGCATCACGGCCCCGCCTTGTTCGGTGTCTCCGCTGACGAGCGGCTGGACCCTGCCGCACTCTCCGCGTTATGGCTGATTTCGCTGATGGTGGCTGTCATCTCCTGAGCCGCCGCCGCAATCTGATTGGTTTTGCTGGACTGGGTGTTGGCGTTGCCGGCTGACTGGACGGCACGCGCGCTGATCTCCGTCGAGGCTGCCGAAAGTGTCTGCGCTCCCTGGGCGACCGATTGCACGACTTCGCGAAGAGAAGATACGCACTGGTTCAGCGCATCGCCCAACTCGCCGATTTCGTCGGTTCCTGTCACGGTCACATGTGCCGTCAGGTCTTTCGCCGCCAACCGTTGCAGCGCCGCGCTAGCGACGCCGATGCGAGGTGCGACGATTCGCGTAAGTACCACGCCAATCACCGCGCAGCAGCAAACGATGACAAGCACGACTCCCACGTCGATCCAAGTGCCGCGTCTGCTGGCACTTGCCGCTCCCTCCGCAGTATCCGTCCCAGCCTTGGCATTGAGTTCTACATCGGAGTTCATCGCATCCACGGCATCCTGGAACTGCGCGATTGTAGAATCCGACATCGATAGGTCCAGCGCATCGCCGGTTTTTCCATCCGACAGAAGCGAAAGTGTACGATCGCTGGATTCGAGGTAATGAGCGAATGTGCCTGAGAACTTCTGATAGAGCTCGCGTTCACCGGGATAGCTTATGAATGGTTCATAGGCCGCGAACTTACGGGCGATGGGGATATTTCGGAGAGCAGACATCTTTTTCGGTTCCTTTCTCGTTCCGGGAGCCGGCCACCTTCCGAGTAACTATGTTCTCGTTTCGGCGCGGTGACGGGTGAGCGCCAGACATCAGGGTTATCGGCGGTCCAGGAAAAACCTTCAACGGAGTCGCCCTTCAGTAGACCTGACGTCCCGGTTGAGTATGAATGATCGCCAATGCCTACGGGTGCATGGATGCCAGACAGAGCGTCCTTTGCCTTGCCAGAGGCAAACTCAATCGATATTCTTTGGGCCGTTCAAGTATCTGGATTTCTAGAACGGCCTGAGAGGTTGTTTATGTCTGTGAAACGATTCGTCGATTGGTTCCTGGTCGTGGCGTCATTCACCCTAGCTCTCGGCTGGATGCAGGGGCGAGGGCAAAACCCTCCCGCAGCCGCATCTTCGCCACAGCCGCCCGCACGCCCGGTACCGACTCCTGAGCAATTGGCAATCCAGGCTGCATCAGAGAAAGATCATCAGCGGGTGATGGACGAACTTGGCATCAAGGAGCTGCGTCACGGCGCCGACAGCGATCCCAAATCGCCCTATGCCGCCAACTACGACGAGGCGAAAGCAGATATCTATCCAAAGATTCCCGATCCGCTGGTACTGAACAGCGGCAAGCCTGTGACGACGGCCAAAGTCTGGTGGAGCAAGCGCAGGCCGGAAATCGTAGAGCTTTTCGACCGCGAGATTTATGGCCGGATGCCTGCGAATCTGCCCAAGGTCAATTGGGAAGTCGTGAGCACGGTGCACGAAAAGAATGGAGATGTGCCGGTCATTACGAAGACACTTGTGGGCCATGTCGACAATTCGGCGGACCCTAAGATCACAGTGAACATCGACCTCACCGTGACCACTCCGGCTGATGCGAAGGGACCTGTGCCGGTGATGATGGAACTTGGCCTGAGTAAGGAATTCATGGCCATGCTGGCCAAGAGATTCCCGCAGTTCGCTGCAATGGCCGGTCCGGGACCGACATGGCAACAGCAAGTGCTGGCGCGGGGATGGGGCTATGCCGAATACATCCCGACCACTGTGCAACCCGACAATGGCGCGGGCTTGACGGAGGGAATCATCGGCCTCGCAAATAAGGGCCAGCCGCGCAAGCTCGATGATTGGGGCGCTCTGAAGGCGTGGGCCTGGGGCGCGAGCCGGTGCGTGGATTATTTTGAAACCGACAAGGATGTGGATGCCAAGCAAGTCGGCATTGAGGGCCACTCGCGCTATGGCAAGGCCACAGTCGTTGCCATGGCCTACGATCCGCGTTTTGCCATCGGCTACATCAGTTCCTCAGGCGAAGCAGGTGCCAAGCTCTACCGGCACATCTTTGGGGAGCAAGTAGGTAACGTTGCCGGTGCGCAGGAATATCACTGGATGGCTGGAAACTTTTTAAAGTATGCGGGGCCGTTGACGCCCGGAGATCTTCCAGTCGACGCGAACGAATTGATCGCCCTGTGCGCGCCAAGGCCCGTGTTCATTAGCGGCGGGGCAACCGAAGGAGACGGATGGGTAGATGCGAAAGGCATGTTCCTCGCGGCTGCGGGTGCCGGGCGCGTCTACAAGCTACTCGGCAAGAAGGATCTCGGTACGACGACGTTTCCGCCCATCGAGACAACTCTCATCGATGGCGACATTGCGTTTCGTCAACACACTGGTGGACACACACCGGGGCCGAATTGGCCGTCGTTTCTCACCTTTGCCAGCCGATATCTGCACGCGCCGGGAGCAACCGCGGCTGGCCTGAGTGGAACCGATGATGGGGCCCCCGTTCACTTGACGGCGGAGCAGGATAGGGAACGGATGCTTGCGCTCATAGGCCTGAAGGATTCCGACATGCGGCATCGTCCGGCGGGTGACGCGAAGGCGCCCGATGCGACGAATTACGACGAAGCGAAGGCGGACGTCTACCCGCAGATCCCCGATCCTCTGCTGATGAAAAGCGGCCAGCGTGTGACGAGCCCGGAACAATGGTGGTCGGCGCGCAGACCTGAAATCATCGCGGACTACGAGCGCGAGATTCTTGGCAAGGCGCCCGCGAACCTGCCGAAGGTGACGTGGGAAGTGGTCAAGACTAATCCAGAAAAATATGGCGGTTTCGATGTAATCACCAAGAGGCTCGCGGGCCACGTCGATAACTCCATCGACCCTCGGATCCAGGTCAATATCGAGATGGTTCTCACCGCGCCCGCACACGCCGCAGGTCCCGTTCCCGTCATTATGGAGCTAGCCTTCGACCCCGACTTTCAGGACGCAATCGCAACGCCGGTATCCGAGGTCGTTCCGCCCGGACACGGTCATTACGGAGTGGAATCAGAGCCGCTGCTGAAACGGGGATGGGGCTTCGCCGTGCTGTCGCCGACGAGCTTTCAAGCAGACGACGGCAGCGGGCTCACAAGCGGCATCATCGGACTCATGAATAAGGGGCAGCCGCGCGGGCCTGCGGATTGGGGCACGCTGCGCGCGTGGGCCTGGGGCACAAGCCGCGCCATGGACTATCTCGCGACGGACAAGGCTGTCGACGCGAAGCGGGTTGGATTGGAAGGCCACTCCAGATTTGGAAAAGCCGCGCTGGCCGCGATGGCCTACGATCCAAGATTTGCCATCGTGTATAGCAGCTCCTCCGGCGAAGGGGGCGCCAAACTCTACCGGCATATCTTCGGCGAGCAGATGCCGAACCTGGCCGGCCCCGCGCTTTACCACTGGTTCGATGGAAATTTTCTGAGATACGGTGGGCCGCTGACGCCCGGCGATCTACCAGTGGACAATCACGAGTTAATTGCTCTGTGCGCACCGAGGCCCGTGTTCATCGGTGGTGGCGCCAGCACAGGCGACGGGTATGCCGATCCAAGCGGCGATGCGTGGGCCGACGCGAAAGGAATGTTCTTAGCCGAAGTGGATGCCGGGCCGGTCTACCGTCTTTTGGGTGCGAAAGATTTGGGAACGACGGAGTTTCCGTCGATGGGGACCGCGCTGATCGATGGCGATCTCGGATTCCGCCAGCATCAGTTTGGCCACACACCGACACCAAACTGGCCAACGTTCCTGGAGTTTGCGAGTAGATACTTCCATGCTCCTGCCACGCAGGCAAGAACGCGATAGGACAAGTAGCGATAACGGACCCGACGAATCCAACGCGGCTCAGACCCGGAGAGACAGATTTCGATTGAGGTCCAATCCTACAATTTCTTTAACATGACGATGCAATGGCACTCGAGTCCATCTTTGAGCGGGCGCGCCGGAATAAATTCCTCTGTACCAGTTTCGACGTAGCCGAATCGCCGATAGATTAGAAAACGGAAGATCGGGAGGCGCGGCACCTCACCGCGCCTCCTCCCGTCAGGCACGGCTCAACCCTTCGCCGGTCCACGTTCCTTCAGTATTGCCATTACATCCTGATGGGCGAGGTAAAGCACGATCCGAAACTGTTGCTCGGTTGTTTCCACAATAAAAGTCGAATCAACGAACACTGCCTCGGCCGATAGATCACCTTCTGCGAAATTCATCTTCCATCGCGTGTGCGCCATGCGATAGCGGTCCCCCAGCGAATGCGCGTCTACACTGACCAGTTGCATCGAACGGCAGCCGAAGCTTTCGAAGAGCTGCTTGCGTTTTGGCAGAGCGAGCGCGAAATCGCTGGCTTTGACACACTGCGCTCCTTGTGGTCCGGCAGCCATGAAAGTATCGGCGAACTGGGAGACGGCTGCGGAGAAATCGCTCTTATTGTTGTTCAGTTCGAATTGGCGAAAGAAGTCCTCGACCGAGGGGAATGCTTTTTCCATAAGGGTCCTCGATTCCCGATGTCCTCATTTTCCGGACACAGAAGACAGATTCCGTGCTGAAATGCACTTTAATATTATATCAAACTTCAGAGTATAAGTCAATCTATTTGTTCATGTTAGGGTGATCCAACACGCGTGTGGTTGCAGCTAGGCTGTCGCAATCCTATAAATGCGCGCGCAGTTTCCGCCCAGGATTCCGTCGCGCTGTTCTTCCGTGAGCCGGTCCAGGAAGTCGATGACAATGCCTTGAGTTTGCGCATACTCCGCAGACAGCGTGCAGACCGGCCAGTCAGACCCAATCATCAATCGCGATGCGCCGAAAGCGTCGAGAACCGCGTCCAGATAAGGCCGGAAGTCACCAGGCATCCACGTCTTCCATCGCGCTTCCGTCACCATCCCTGAAAGCTTGCAAGAGACATTCGGGCACTTCGCCAATTCGCGAATATCTCGTCGCCACGGCTCGATCACCCCATCTGCGATGGCTGGTTTGGCGAGATGATCCAGGACAAACGTCTGCGCCGGATATTGACGAACGAGTTGCGTCGCGATGGGTAGATGGCGCGGATGGAGCAGCAGATCGTACGCCAGGCCGAAGTCCGCAAGCAGCGCAAGGCCTCGCTGAAACTCGGAACGGAGCATGAATTGATCGTCGGGCTCATCTTGCACCACGTGGCGCACGCCAACAAGCTTCTTGTGCGGAGCAAGCCCCTCAAGCTGATCCCTCAACAGCGGCGAATTCAGATCGACCCAGCCCACCACGCCCTGGATGAAGCTGTTTTTCTCGGCGAGTTCGAGGAGCCAGTGCGTCTCTTCGAGGCTTTGACGAGCTTGCACAGCGATCGATCCGCCGAAGCCGTTTTCATCAAGGAGGGGCTTCAGATCCCGCGGAAGAAAATCCCGTTGCAACGCTGTCATCTTGTCGTTAATCCACCCGTACTCTGCGACCGTGTACTTCCAGAAATGCTGATGCGCATCGATTCGGATCATTGTGAGAATCATCTCTCACACGGAACCGGCGATCAACAACAACGACACCGAATTTGATGAATCCGGAGCAATCCATGCAGTTGGAAACCGTCCGAATGCCCCATCCAGCGCAGGTATAGTTTTGATATGTACTTGAAAAATCCGTGGCTGACATTTTCACTCAGCCTCTGCCTTGTCCCGGCAAATGCGCAAGCTCAATCAGCTAAGCAGGCCATCACTCTTGACGAGTATCTCAACACGACAGACATCTCGGGAGCCAGGCTCTCGCCGGATGGTTCCTCTGTTGTGATCGCGACGGACGCCCCTGACTGGAAAAACAGTGTGTACCGGCATGATCTGTGGATTTGGAAAGAGCAGTCGGGACTGCGGCCGTTGACGCATTCCGCCGGCGAAGAGGATGCGCGATGGAGTCCGGATGGCAAGTGGATCGCTTTCCTTTCCGATCGCTCGCTTCTTGGAGACGATGCTTCTGCGGATACTGAATCTACAAGCGACGCTACTAAGCCGAAACGAATCTGGATCATTTCCGCATCGGGCGGTGAGCCCCTCCCGCTTTACAGCGAGAAGCTGGACGCACATGCATTTGCCTGGGCCTCTGACAGTACTTCCATCTATTTTTCCGTACAAGAGCCGCTCGGTCACGATCAGGCAGAAGCACGTGAGACAGAATGGCAGGATGTCATTCGGTGGAGAGAACAGAACCGTGGCGACCTGTTGCTCAAGGTTGGCATTGCTTCTGCAATGGCAAACGCAACAGCGACACCGTTGCCGAATGGTGCCGCGGCAGCCAAGGCCGCCAAGGGCAGAGCGGACACGATTCCCGCGTCGCCTCTACCTGCGGGCGCGTCGTTGCTCACAAAAAACGCTTTGGCCATTGATGAGATTGCTCCTTCTCCGAATGGAAAAGAGCTGGCATTTCTCACTGGTCCGATCCATCGACGAACTGAGAATCCCGCCGACAATGAGATTTTTCTTGTTGCTTTCGTGGGAGGCGAGGCGAGACAGCTGACTCATAATCAGGCCCTCGAAACGAACATTCGCTGGGCGCCGGATAGCCGGTGGCTGCATTTTGTTGTGTCGGCTGCGGCGGGTTCCTTAGAGGGTAGCTACCGAGACGTGCAAGGTCGTCTCTACCGCATCGACACGGAGGCTGCCAAAGTAGAACGTCTCGGCATGACATTCGATGGCTCGTTCGATCAGTTCGTCCTGTTGCCGGATGGTCGCGAATTCGCGCTGGGCCTCAAAGGCATGGAGACGCAAATCTACCTTGTGGAAGGGGACAACGCGACTAAGCTGCCGGGCCTCGCGGGCACTTATGCCGGTCTTGAGTCTGCAGACAAGTCAAATAGCCTTCTCGTGCGTCACTCCAGTGTGAACAAGCCGACGCAGGTTTACCTGGCAACCGATCCGCTGCATCCAGATCAGCTCAAGGCTCTTACCAGCTTCAATCCGATTTTTGCCGAACGCGCGCAGCCAGAGTGGGAGCCGTACACATGGCAATCGGACGACGGGCGAACCGTCGAGGGCATGTTGATTTTTCCACCCGGCAAGAAGGGCGCAAAGCATCTGCGCATGCTCACATTAATTCACGGAGGTCCTGCGGACGCGGACGGCAATCGCTTCGGAGCGGATTGGTACGATTGGGCGACGCTGGCCGCCGATCGAGGCTGGCTCGTGTTTCGGCCGAACTATCGCGGTTCTTCAGGATATGGCGACGACTTTATGTTGGAGATTGAGCCGCATCTTGTCTCGAAGCCGGGACGCGATATTCTTACCGGCGTCGATGCACTGGTGAAGGACGGGTATGCCGACCCCAATCATCTTGCCATCGGCGGCTATAGCTATGGCGGCTACATGACCAACTGGCTCATTACGCAGACCACGCGCTTTCGGGCCGCGGTTACGGGCGCCGGCGCCGTGGAGCACGCGGCCAACTGGGGCAATGACGACGAAACATGGGATGATGCGTGGTATCTCGGCGGGCAACCCTGGCAGAATCCGGAGCTCTATCAAAGTGAGGCTGCGCTGTTTCGATTCGACAAAGTGAAAACGCCGACGCACCTGGTGCAGGGAGGCGCGGATATCCGCGTAAGTTACCTGGAGGGAGTGACCATGGAACGAGCGTTCCAGGCGCTTGGTGTGCCGCACACTTTTCTTGTTTTTCCCGGCGAAGGACATGGCCTGGACAAGAATCCCTGGCATGGATATATCAAGTTGCGCGAAGAACTGAAATGGCTGGAGAAGTACGATGGGAATTAGCCAGATTTGTTTGGCGGACAGGTACGCACGAGAATTGCCAGAACCGGCAGGGCCATTTCGAGCATCTCTCTAGATAGCATGAATCCAGTCGATCAGGCCCGCCAAACCGCCTTCCAGCAGACGCTGCTCAGCGCACGCAGAACCATGCTGATGAGCGAGATCCTGAAGCTGGCGATCGACAGCTTTCGCACATCAAAGCTGCGCTTCGCTCTGACTGCTTTGGGCATGGTGATTGGCACGGCATCGGTCATCCTAGTTGTGACGATCGGGATGAAGGGGAAGCAGTACGTTCTCGACACGCTGCAGAAAATCGGGACAAACTCGGTTGAGATTGAGTATTCGGGCGGCGGAGCGACGGGCGCCGAGCGCGTAATGTACAACGACTACTTGACGCGTGAAGACGAGAAAGCTGTCGACGCTCAATTGCCGGGAATCATTTACTCTTCACCGATTCTGGAAATGCACACCCGCATCAGTTTTGGTGGCGGCGTGATGAAAGACACGCTAGTCCTCGGCGTAAGCCCAGACTACCGCCATATCCGGAACTTGCTCGTGCCCAATGGCCGGTTTCTCGACGAGATCGACGATGAAACCCACACCAACTGCGCCGTGGTCACAGAGCCCTTTGCCCGGGAGCGATTCGGCAGCCCCAATGCCGCAGTAGGACAGACATTTGAGATCTATGGCATCCCCTTCACCATCATCGGCGTCTTCAAAGAGAGCGTCGATGACATGGGCCAATCGGAGATTGCCGATCAGACGATTCTCATTCCTTATTCGGTTGCACGCTTTTTCACCGGAACAGAGAACGTGAAGCAGATTTACTTCTCGATGCGCACCATGAATGAAGTGCCCGACGGAGCGAAGGAGATTGTGCGCATTATTCAATCGCGTCATCGTGCCGGCTCGGTGTATAAGGCGCAGACGCTGACGGAAGTGCTGACCTATGCGGCGGAGATTTCCGATGCGCTAACCGCGGTGCTGGTGCTTGTCTCCGCGATTACGCTGGCCGTGGGCGGCGTGGGCATTATGAATATCATGCTGGCGAATGTGCGTGCGCGCATCCGCGAGATTGGCATCCGCAAGGCGCTGGGCGCGACTTACCGGGAGATCAAGCTGCAGTTTCTCGCCGAGGCGGTGATTATTTCGCTGGTTGGCGGAATAGTGGGCGTGCTTGTTGGGCTTACCGTGCCGTTGTCGATCCGATTCTTCACCGATTACGCGCTGCCGGTTTCAATTTGGTCGATTGCTATCGCGCTGGCTGCGGCCACTGCAGTGGGCGTCATCTTCGGCACGGTTCCGGCGACGCGCGCTGCGCAGATGGATCCTGTTGAGGCGCTGAAATATGAGTAAGGACGGCAAGGTTGAGCAGGTGCGGACACAGGAAGACGAGGCATCCAAAGGGCCAAATCTCACTCTGATCTATAGCTTGCTTGGCGCTGCGCTGCTTATCGCGACGGGACTCGCCGCGCTGATCGTGCTGCCCTTTTATCATCGCCATTGAAATCGTACCGCGCTGAAAGGAAGAAAGAGACACTGTGCCGACTCAAGCAGAAAAAGCTGCTGTCTTCCAGGCTTTGCATCAACGGCAAGAGGCGTTCGTCATTGCCAATCCCTGGGATGCAGGGACTGCCCGCATTCTTGCCGGGCTTGGATTCCTGGCGCTCTCGACGACGAGCGCGGGTCTCGCTTTTACGCTCGGGCGACGCGATGGCACCGCGAGCGTGAGCCGTGAGGAGGCGCTGGCCAATGCGAAGTCGATCGTGGAAGCGACGCATTTGCCAGTTGCTGCCGATTTGGAGAATGGTTACGGGCATTCTCCGGAAGCCGCTGCGGAATCGATTCGTCTGGCGGCTGCGGTCGGACTGGTGGGTGGATCGATCGAGGATGCAACCGGAGATGCGGCGCATCCGATTTACGAATTCAATCAGGCTGTGGAACGGATTGCGGCGGCAGTGGCTGCTGCGCGTTCTCTGCCGTTTCCGTTCATGCTTGTGGCCCGCGCGGAAAATTATTTGCATGGACGGCCCGATCTCGACGATACGATTCGGCGGCTGCAGGCCTTTGAGGCAGCTGGCGCTGAGGTGTTGTATGCGCCTGGAATCACCAGCGTGGAAGACATTCGCACGGTGTGTGCTTCGGTGCGCAAGCCGGTGAATGTGCTGATGGGGATCAAGGGAGCGCCGCCGCTTTCGGTTGCGGAGCTTGGGGCGCTGGGCGTTCGGCGCGTGAGCCTTGGTTCGGGATTCAGCCGCGCTGCGTTGACGGCGTTTGTCCATGCGGCGCGCGAGGTGCGCGATCACGGGACCTTCACGTTTACCGAAGAGACGCTCTACATGTCCGAGCTGGCCAATCTTTTCGATTAATGCCGCGTGTCGAAATTGTTCCACGTGGAACAATTGGACTGGCTGTCCAGGCAGTCGCTTTGCGTGGCAGATCTCGAGAGTGTCGGGTTCGCGAAAATTGTTCTACGTGGAACAATTGTATTGGCGGATACAGGTGTTCGCTGGAATTTGCGAAGCATATCCGCGATCGAGTGCACGGATTGGCCTTCCTGCCGGTGCCAAAGCCCCTCCGAACGGGACATGCACGAGCTCCAGAAATATTCTGCAAATTTGCTGTGCAAAACCGCAAATTTACGTACCACTTCTCAATGAGTGTTCAACGATTTTCAGCTGACCGGTTATTCCACGCACATAAAAAGGAACACAGACTTTGCGATCCGGATGAAATTAGAGAAGGCCCACTCTGCGAATCAACGCAGCGAATCGAGGGTCGTTCCGGATCGGGTCAAAGTATGGATGGGTTTTGAGGAACTGCAAGATATTCGATTGCTCTTTGTAGGCTTGCTCCAACCAATAAAGGGCCTGTTCGTTGTCGCCAAGGCCCAGGTAGGCGTTCACAAACGCACCTGCAGGAATATAGCCTGTCTTCCTGCGTCGCTTCAGTTCCTCGAGGAGCCGGATCGCATCGCTGCGCCGCCCCGCGTGGGCATAGGCTCTGATCAGTACGCCGATTACCGCAGGACTGCCTGGGGAAAGGCTGACTGCGTTTTCCAATACAGGGATCGCGTCCGCCGGCCTATTGTTGGCGATCAGCGCAAATCCCAAGCCCATAAGACTGCTCGCATTGTCCGGTTGTACGGCCAATGCGCTGCGTGACTCGCGAATGGCATCATCGTACCGGCGTGCATGGAACAGAATCCGCGATACGCTGGCGCCGGAGACCCCCACTGGATCCAGGGCCCGGGCGCGCTGGATCATGGCCACGGCTTCGTCCGTACGTCCCTGGCAACTCAGCCACAGCGCAAACCACGACTGGGCGTCAGCGTCGTTCGGGTTCAATTCGAGGGCGCGCCTGTATTCCGTTTCCGCTTCACTCCAGTGCCATTCTTCCTGCAGAACATTTGCCAGCATTACGTGGGCTTCCACCAGATCCGGGTCGATTGCCAGAGCCTTTCGGGCGAAGCTTGCGACTTTCGGCCGCGTTGTTGCCGGAGAAACTCCGGCAAAGACCGTACCGAGGCTTGTGTAGGCCTCTGCCAGGCCCAGGTAAGCTGGTGCAAACGTAGTGTCCTTATTGGAGGCATCCTCGAAATATTGAATGCTTTGCTCAACCGCAGCTCTGTTCTCCTGTCGTAAGGCAAACCTGCCTTTCAGGTAGCTCTCATAGACTTCAGGCGCAACCGGGCGCGCAGAACTGAGCCGTCGGTGCTCCTCCCCTGTTACGGTGACTTCCACCTTTTCTGCGATGGTTTGCGCCAGTTCGCTTTCAAGGCTAAGCGCGTCGCGCATCTCCCGGTCGTAGCTTTCTGACCAGAAATGCCGGTCGGTAGCTCCGCGGATCAACTGGGCGGTGACGCGAATGCGATCACCTTCCCTGATGACGGAGCCTTCGACGACAGCATCCACGCCCAGCGATTTCGCGATCTCAGGTATGGAAAGCTGTGAATTCCTGAAGCGGATCACCGATGTGTGAGAGGTTACGTGGAGATTGTGGATGTTCGAAAGGCGCCCGATGAGGGCCTCCGTGATGCCGTCCGCCAGGTATCCCTGCGTAGGATTTCCTGACAAGTCACGCAAAGGCAGCACGGCTAACGACCGAATTACGGTCTCACCCGTAGCGGGTGCGCGAGGTCGGAACAGGAGCCAGGCAGCAGCCGAGACGCCGAGGCAAAGAATAGCGGCCAGGGCGAACCGTAACCGAATTCCCTGCGCAGGCCTTGCGCCGTATTCCTGCGGGATGGACGGGGACACCTCCGCGTCAGGCTTCGCTTCGGTTTCCTCCAGACGCGCGCGTCGACTTTGAATCCAGCCGTCGAGCTCTTCAGTCCAGGCATAGACGGAGCCACGCTTTTCGTGCAAATGCCGGTGGACCGGCATTCCTTCTCGCTTCTCCCAACGCTGAACCGTTGTGACATCGCGGTTCACATAGGCCGCGATTTCCTTCCACGAATCGAGCCGCCTGTCGGACGGTTTTTCTACGGGCGGAATTTCGAACGAAGGCACACCCATATCGATCTCCGACTCGACCCAGCTGGTCCCCGGGGGAATTTGTCAATTCTAACCCTGAGTCTCGAGACCGCAATAGACGGTATTTGACGGCAAGTCGCTGTCCCGTGAGTTGCCGCTTGCATGGCAACGCCGAATACACCATGGTGGCTCCAGTTCAGGTGCGAGGTCGCGGAAGTTTGCCCCTAATTCCATCGAGTCCCACAAAGAATGGGTGTGGGAATGGCCGTGGGGGAGTCTGTGAATTCTCTGTGACCCGGCACCAATCTCAAGACTGGAGATATCTCATGAAAAGCAAAATCCTGGCTTCGGCCGTATGCGTGCCATCCCTTCTCCTGCTGTTCTCAGGCATGTCCGCTTTGGCCCAGAAGGGCAAGCCAGTGCACTTCACCGGCCTGATCAATGACTATTCCCCTGCGACCGTCAAAGGCGGACCCTGGGAGATGCATGGCCAGTGGAGAATGGACCTGCACTCGGAATGGCGCGGCGAAGTGACCACCGTCGCCGATTTTTCCGCAGATATGACGATGTCGGGCTATGGGACCACGGCGGGCGTTGCGGATGCGACCAAGGGCGGCCAGAACCCGCACACGCACCATATCAAACTCACCAACCAAACAGTGACCTGGAACATGGACGGCTGTCCCGTCGTCAGTCCTGCCACCACAGCGGGCTTTCAAATCAACGGAACGGTCAATCTCGTGACGGGGAACGGAAGCAACGCTCCCTTTGAGACAACCCCACCTTCCTCGACGCTGCAAGTCTGCGTCACCGGAGGGGACGAGGTATCGTACTCGAACGTTTCGCTGGTCTTCGGTGCACCCGCGACAAGCCATTTTGGGTCGCAGGCAATCCATGGCGTCGTGCGTACCGCATCAGCTGACCCGAGATAGAGACGTTCGTGATGAACAATGATGAGGGATAATCGTCTCCCTCTGGTTCCGGGTTGCCGATTGGTTCGGCGGCAACCCGGCAGCAGGCGCGCGTGGGCGCCCTGCTACTGTATCTGCACTGTCCAACAATTATGGGGAGGAATCCTTTGAGACTCCATGGCCCATGGCTCGCGGCTCTTTTCACGGGCACGAATTTGCTGGCTGCAACCGATCCATTCGTTGGGACGTGGATTTACAACAACCAGAAGAGCCCCAAACCAACCAAAAGATACGCAATCAAAGATCTTGGCGGTGAGCGCTACTCTCTTACCGGAAGCACTGGCGTAACAGTTGAGTCAAAGCCGATGGCGTTCCAATCAAAACGGCCTCCGGAGGTATTGTCTCTTTCAAGAAGCTCGATGAGCATGACTGGGAAATGGTCAGAGACGACGGCCAGAAAATGGTGCGTACTTACAATATTTCAGAGGACGACAAGACTCTGACGCTCCATGACGTCTTTAAAGGCGAGTCAGGAAACAACTATGAGACGACCGCAAGATATGCGAGGGGCTAAAGCTGATTATTACTCCCTTTGGGACAGATGGACTTAGCTTCAACGTGCCGGCCGACAAGCATCTGAGCGAGATGCAGTTTGACGGGAAGGTGTACGCAGATAGCGGTGCAGGTGACACCAAGGGCCGATCGTCGTCCGGGAAGCGTGTCAACGACCATCTTCTTCAAATTGACGGACAGGTCAACGGCAAGCAAGAGGATAGCGCAGAATTCAGGGTGTCGGACGACGGGAAGACGCTCACGGTTGTGAGCAGGCCCGCGCATTCATCCGCAGTTTTCACGATGGCGTGGGATAAACAGTGAAGAGACTGGATTGACGGTCGCGATCCCACTTTCGATTGGTACCTCTTCGCTTCTGCATATATTTTGACCTGCCGAAGGGTTCAGTGAGTGCCGCCAAGGTCGTCTTTAAGGTGCCTGCTTAAGGGCGCGGTCGGCGATCAGGACGGGGATGCCGCCGAGGATGGGATAGGTTCGGTTGCAGGCGGTGCAGGTGATCTGATCCTGTGTGAAGCGGAGGGGTTGGTGGCAGGCTGGGCAGGCTAATGCGGCGGCCCACAAGGCGAGGGCTTGTTGAGGATCTAGTCCGGGTTTGGCGGGAACAGTCAGAGAGCGATCCCTCAGGGGCTAAAGCCCCGCATCTATTTTGCGGCAATTGCGGCACGACTGAAGTCGTGCCCTGTTACAAAGCGCATGATGGATTGAGTTTTTCCGCAACCTGTAAAGTCATACGCGCTACAAAGCGTGGAGCGCAATGATCCTTTACAACTTGGAAGACGGCGTTCTTCAAAACCTGACCCGTCACCGATTTTTCAAATTGGGCGCCGTTATTGGATGATTGCCTCGGGCTCGTCGCCGGGATTACTGGGGCGGCGCGGGGGGCGGCTGGCGAATTCGCGCTCGATGCGCTCGTTGGTGCCGGCTTTGGCGAACTCGTGGGCTACGCGGATGCCGTTGAAGATGGCGTTGTCATTGGACGAGCCGTGGCCGATGATGCAGA
>Ga0182024_10006933_pt1 | contig 24655 bp, 24 predicted proteins | sample P32metaG_FD_120480 | JGI IMG/M metagenome (GOLD analysis project Ga0182024, IMG submission 120480) | Permafrost microbial communities from Stordalen Mire, Sweden - P3-2 metaG (Illumina Assembly) | ecosystem: Environmental > Terrestrial > Soil > Wetlands > Permafrost | place: Sweden: Stordalen...
GAGGTCGAGGAGGTCAAAGAGCGCCCAGAGGCCAAGCCGCTCGAGCGCGCTCCCGAACAGGCCGAGACGGAGTTCGGCCGCATCCGCATCGACACCTACCTGGGGATGGCGTTTTCCAATCTGGTTGCCCTGTTCATCGTCCTCACCACCGCCGCGACGCTCCACGCCCACAACATCACCGACATCCAGACTTCGTCCCAGGCCGCCATCGCCTTGCGGCCCATCGCGGGCGAATTCGCCTTCCTCGTGTTCGCGCTCGGCATCATCGGCACGGGCCTTCTAGCCTTGCCCGTCCTGGCCGGTTCGGCCGCCTATGCCGTCGGCGAGGTCTTCGGCTGGCACGTGGGTCTGGCCCGCAAACCGCGCCGGGCGAAGGCCTTCTACGCCGCGATCGCAGTGGCGGGGGTGATCGGTATCGTTCTCAATCTCGTCCACCTTGACCCGATCAAGGCGCTGTTCTGGAGCGCGGTCATCAACGGGGTCGCGGCCGTGCCGATCATGGGGATGATCATGCTGCTGGCGAGCCGCAAGGCCTGCATGGGAGGGTTCGCGATCCGCCCCGGCCTGAAGGTTGTCGGCTGGCTGGCGACCGCGGTCATGGCCGCTGCGGCCGTCGGTATGTTCGCCACCATGGGCGCGTAGGGCGTGGCTCTACGCGCCGGGTCAGGGGATGACGGTCACCTCGCCGAGCCTCCGTGGGCGGCCAACAGATCGCTCATGTCGTTGGCATGCTCTTCCTCGACCGACAATATCCAGGCCAGCATGCGCTTGGTGGCGGGATCATCCTCACCGAAGTAGCGGATGAGTTCGCGATAGTGGTCTACCGCGATGCGCTCGGCGACCAGGTTCTCGGTAATCATGTCGACTAGATCGGGCCCACCTTTGTATTCGGAGGCCGAACGGCTCGCGAGGCCCTCGGGGTTGAAGTTCGGTTCGCCGCCGAGTTGGGTGATCCGCTCAGCGACCGCCATCATGTGCTCCTGCTCTTCCTTCGCATGTTGCGCGAACTCGGCCTTGACCGACTCGCTTGCGATGCCGGTCGCGGTGACGGCGTGCATCGTATAGCGCAGGATGCAGACGATCTCGGTGGCCAGCACCGATTGCAGGATTTCGACCGTCTGCTTCGGGTCCCCCTTGTAGGTCGATGTCACCGCGCCCTGGGAGATGTTCTTTCGCGCCCGATTCCTCAGTGTCTTGACGTCGCTGAGGAAAGGCTTGTTCGCCGTTTGCGAGCCTTCGGCCATTTTTGCATCTCCGGATGATGCGGGCGAAGGCCGAGGGGATCTCGCCGCCTGTCCCCGCGGGATCGGCTGGGACAACGCCGAAGTTGCCGCAAGGTTCCTCTGTTGGCGTCACCGCGGCCGGCGCCAGCTTGGCGGAACCGAACCTCATCCCTGGCGTTTGCCGATCATCGATCAACCGGAGTTTGTCGTATGAGCAAGGAAAGAGTTGAAGGCGCGACCCAGAAGGCTGTCGGCGCCGTGAAGCAAGGCGTCGGCAAGGCGGTCGGCAACGAGCGGCTACAGGCTGAAGGCGTCGCGGACAAGGTCGTCGGCTCGGCCAAGAACGCGACGGGCAAGGCGAAGGACGCGGTTCACAAAGCGACCCGCTGACGTTTGTTCGGCACACGAGATAAATCTAAAGCGGCCGCGGGTTTACCCGCGGCTGCATTCGTTTGACACGCCAACAGACCGCAGGCGTCGCTGGAAGTTCTATGACCCATCGCGTTGCGCCCCGGCGTTCCCACGGTTAAATGCCGTCGAATCGGTTTGCGAGCGTCCCCAAGGTTGGGACGCTCCTGGAGGGTTGATGAGACGATTAGCGGAGGCGCTCGCGCCGGACTTGCCGTATGTGCGCCGCTATGCGCGCGCGCTGACCGGCGACCAGGCCACGGGCGACAGCTATGTTCGAGCCGCGCTGGAGGCGATCGTTCAGGGCGATCAGACGCTCGATGAGGCCCTGTCACCGCGCGTGGCCCTCTACCGGGTGTTCGAGACAATCTGGAAGAGTTCGGGCGCGCTGTTGGAGATCCGTCAGCCGGACGACGGTACGCCGGTGTCGAAGGCGGTGTCGGCGCGGCTCTTGAAGATACCCCCACGGTCGCGGCAGGCGTTCTTGCTCGCTGCGATGGAGGGATTCACCCACACCGAGGTTGCCGAGATTCTCTCGACGGACATCGCCGAAGTCGATGCGCTGAACGCACAGGCGCAAGCCGACATCGACGCCGAACTCGCCACCGACGTGCTGATCATCGAGGATGAGCCGATCATCGCCGCGGACATCGCCGCCCTGGTCGGGGAGCTGGGGCACCGCGTGACGCAGATCGCCGCCACCCGGCGCGAGGCCACGGCCTCGGCCACCCGGCAGCGGCCCGGACTTATCCTCGCCGACGTCCAGCTTGCCGACGGCTCGTCCGGCATCGACGCGGCGAGGGAGATCCTGGCTACGATCGATGTGCCGGCGATTTTCATAACGGGCTTTCCCGAGCGTCTGCTCACCGGCAACGGTTTCGAGCCCACCTTCGTGATCACCAAACCATTCGCGCCCGCCACCGTGAAAGCCGCCATCGGCCAGGCGCTGTTCTTCCATCCCCAGAGCGACGCGAAAGTTCGCTAAGGGGGCGGCCCCCATCAGCCACTGTCGGGCTGGTCTCCCGGGGCGGTGGCCGCACCGGCTCGCTCGTCGATCGCCGCGAGGATCGAGGGGACGTCAGTGGGCGTAGCCATTTCCGCGGAGACCGGATCCAGGCGATTGGAGACCTGTGGGTGGTCGCGACGAAGTTCCTCGAGGAGCGCGATGATCTTGGCGCTCTTCTTGTCGGCGAGGATGGCCAGTTCCAGAGTCAGCTGGCCACGACGCTCGGCGAGCTGGTCCTCCCGCCGTTGGGTGACCAGGATGAGCACGGCCACCAGCAAGGCGGCGCAGCTGGCGGCAAGCTCGAGCCATGCGAACGAGGGTTGATCGATCCCTCGCCGGCTCACCAACAGCGTGGCGCCAGTCCACAGGGCCATGCCGATGCTCACCGTCATCAGCGTCGCCGGCGTCGCCACCAGAGCGGTCAGGCGATCGATGGACCGTTGCAGCCCGAGGCGCTGCGGTAGTGGGCGAGGTGGATTTCCGCGAGCTCATCGACGGACTGGGCGACGTGAGCCGACAGGTCGTCGGTCGACGCCGTGAGTGTCTGGTTCATGAGTTGGACTTTTCGGACGGCGGCCGCGTGCCGGGCATCGCTGCTCGGCCCCTAGCTCTCTAAAACGGGAAGCGATGCGGGCGGGTTCCCATCTAACTCCGCCTCAGTGTCCCGGATCTGTCGCACCATGCCGCTTGTCGATTGGCCGTCGACCAGCGGCGCCAGATAGACCCGGCCGCCCGTAGCTCGCACGACGTCGCCGCCGACCACCCCTTCGAGCGTGTAGTCGGCGCCCTTGATCAGCACGTGCGGCATCAGGCGCCTGATCAGCTCCAGAGGGGTTTCCTCGTCGAAGGCGAGCACGCAGTCGACATACCGGATAGCGGCGATCACCTGGGCGCGCTTCTCGAGGTCGTTGATCGGCCGTGTCGGCCCCTTGAGGGCGCGCACGCTGGCGTCGGTGTTCAGGGCGACGATGAGCCGGTCGCATTGCGACCGCGCGGCGGCCAGCAGGGCGATGTGGCCGGCATGGACGAGATCGAAGCACCCGTTGGTGAAGCCGACCGTCAGGCCCAGCGCCTTCCAATGATCCGTGAGGCTTGCCGCGAGGGCGAGGGTGGAGAGGCTGGGCGGCTGCCATCGGCCTTCGTCGTCGGCGCCCAGCTCGTGCATCACCTCGGCGATGTGGGGTGTCGCCGTGCCCGCCTTGCTGACTACCACTCCCGCCGCCGCATTGGCGATGGGAACCGCCTGGGCCAGCGAGCGTCCGCTGGCGTGAGCCAGCGCCAGTGCGGCGATCGCCGTATCGCCGGCGCCAGACACATCGAAAACCTCACGGGCGCGGGCCGGCGTCACCGTCACCGCGCCACTCGCCTCGACGAGGATCATCCCCTTTTCCGACCGGGTCGCCAGGATGGCGGCGGCCCCGGCCTGCGCCATCACCTTCCGCGCCGCGGCGATCACCGAAGCCTCGTCGCCGACCGGCATGCGAGAGGCCGCGGCCAGCTCCTTGAGGTTGGGCGTCAGGCACGTGACCCCCTGGTAGCGCGCGAAATCCTCGGATTTCGGATCGACGAACACCGGTATCCCCTGAACGCGCCCTGCCCTGACGGCCGAGGCGATCACGGCGTCGCTCACCGCGCCCTTGCCGTAGTCCGACAACACGATGGCCTGGACCGACCCGGCCACCGCCTCCATGGCGCTGATCAGGGCGTCCTCTTCAGTGGCGTCGACCGGGAGGCGGCTCTCGTCGTCGGTCCTCACCACCTGCTGTCCAGAGGCGACATAGCGCGTCTTGCAGATGGTCGGACGCCGCGGAGTCTCGACGAGACGACCGATGATTCCACGCGTGCGCGCCACGATGCCGCGAACCGTGTGCGCCGCCGAGTCTGATCCCAGCAGCCCGACCAGCACGGCGTTGCCGCCGAGGCTGTCGATATTGTTAGCCACATTGCCCGCGCCGCCAAGCATCTCCGTCGTGCGCGTCAGCCGCAGGACAGGCACCGGGGCTTCGGGCGATATCCGCTCGATGTCGCCATAGGCAAAGCGATCCAGCATCAGGTCGCCGAGGCACAGAACCGTCGATGCGGAGAAATCCACCCGTGGCCCGCCTATTTCTCGGTGAGGTTCCACACGCCGTCCCAGCCGGCGACCGGCGGCGCCGCGCTCAGAAGGTCGCAACGCTGGCGGTAGACGTTTGCAGGCCCATCCGTCGGACAAAGTTCGAGCGCTTCGTCGAACGCCCGCCGCGCCGAGGTCCAATCGCGCGCGCGATAGGCCTCGATGCCGGCCGCGTGAAGCTCCAGCAGCGTCGCCAAGCCGGGTTCGTGAGCGCGGTGGCCCAGCGACTCATAGACGGCGACCGGGCGGTCCTTGCCCTTGACACGGATCAGGTCGAGTTCTCGAAGCGTCGCCGGGCGCCGCAGGTCGCGCACGGTCATCTCCGACAGGATGATCTTGGCCCCATACTGCTTGGTCGCGCCCTCCAGGCGCGAAGCGAGGTTCACGGTGTCGCCGACGACCGTATATTCCATCCGACGGACCGAGCCGATGTTGCCGATCACCGTCGGGCCGGTGCTGAAGCCGATGCCGATGTCCAGCGGCGCCAGGCCGGCGGCGCAGCGCCGGGCGTTCAGTTCCGCCAGGCGCCCCATCATCTCGTCGGCCGCCGCCAACGCGTTGTCGGCGTCGTTGGCCCCGACGAATGGCGAGCCGAACAGCGCCATGATCCCGTCGCCGATGTATTTGTCGAGAATGCCGCCGTTCTTGAAGATGACGTCGACCATCTCGGTGAAATATTCGTTGAGCAGGGAAACCGTCTCTCGGGGGCCTAGCGCCTCGGCGATCGAGGTGAAGCCCCGAATGTCGGTGAACATCACCGTGAGTTTCTGCTCCTTGCCGCCAAGTTCGAGTTCGCCCGCTGATAGGAGCTGGTCGGCGACCTCCTTGGACATGTAGCGCGACATGGTGGAGCGGACGCGTTTCTCCTCGGTGACGTCCTCGAGGACAATCATCGAGCCGATCCGCGCCTCCGTTACATCGATCAGGGGGGTGGCGGTCAGATTCACCGTGGCCAACCCGCCGTCTCCTCGCGCCACCTCGACGTCGATCGCCAGGGCGGTCTCGCCGGTCGCCTGGGTCTTCGCGAGGCTGTCGGCGATCCAGCGGTTGGGGCCGGTGAACAGCTCACCCGCGCGGCTTCCGATAAGATCCTCGCGCGACAGGCCGAGGAGGGTTTCCGCCGCCGCGTTGGCGGTGACGATCCGCGACTCGGCGTCCGTCGTGACGATGCCGTTCGAGGTGCTCTTGAGGATGCTCTCGTTGTAATTCTTCATGTTGAGCACATCGTCGAACAGCTTGGCGTTCTCCAGGCTGACGGCGACCTGGGCGGCGAAAGCCTTGAGGCGGGACTCGTCCTTGGCGGTGAACACCCCGTCCCGCTTGTTCAGCGCCTGGGCGACACCCATCCGCGCCCCGGCCTTGTTGGTGATAGGCACGCAAAGGATGCTGCGCGTCGTGAACCCGGTCCGCCGGTCAATCTCCTGGTTGAAGCGCGGGTCGGCGTAGGGATCGGTGATGTTCTCGGTACGGCCCGTGGTGAACACCGCCCCGGCGATGCCGCTGTGCGTCGGCAGGCGGATCTGCCGCGTCTCCAGGCCGTCGGCATAGAGGGTAAATAGCTCGTCCCGCTTGTCGTCATAGACGAACAGCGACGCCCGCTCAGCTCCGAGCAGTTGCGTGGTCGCCGCCATGATGCGCGCGATCAGCACCTCGAGAAGCAGTTCGCCGGCCAGGTTCTGGGTGACCTCCAGGATCTGCTGCTCCTCCAGAAGCGAGGTCAGCATCAACCCGAACCCGCGGTTCAGGTCGGCGTATTCATCGGTGCTGAGCACCTCGAGCTTGGCGTCGTCGAGCTGACCGCTCTCGACCCGCCGCATCGCCTCGATGAGGCGAGCCGCCGAACGTGACACCTCGCTGGCCGTGAGGACGGCCATCGAAACCGCGCCCAGGACGCAGACCGCGACCACGCCAGCGCCCCAGATATAGAGCGAGGTCATCTCCGCGCCGGGCACCGCGAACCCGTGCGCGGAAATCATGCGGTCGAACTTGTAGAGGAACGAGACCGCCGAAAACATCAGCGGCAGCGAACTGACGAAGATCGCGAGGTACAGCAGCTTGTTGCGCAAGGGCACGGAGATCAGCTTCGCCTGCTGCGCGGTGGGGATCGGGCCGCCCAGGGCGCGGGAGATCCGCTCGACGATGGGCTCGATCGTGCGGCTCACCGCGAAATATTCGAAAATCGCGTGGGCGGGCGAAGCAAACAGCAGGATCATCGTCCCCAGCGCCACCAGCTGCCAGATGGCGATGCCGGCCCCGAAGAGGGTGTTGATCGTATAGATGACGCCGCACAGAGACAGGGTCGCCATCGGGCCGTGCAGCAGGGTGACCCGCACGGCCGAGTACTGGGGCAGGTTCAGCGCCCGCACCAGGGCGGCCCCGAGCGCCGCGTCGTCCGGCCGCTCTCCGCGGTCCAGGGCGGCGAGCACCGGGGTCAGGGGCGCGAGATGTCGGCGGATGACGAAGACATCGATGGAGGTGAAGAACGTCACGCCGAACGGCACCGCTATCCAGAAAATCACCCACTGATGCCTGGTGAATTCGAGGCCCAGAAGGCCGAGCAGCAGGGTCAGGGTAACGGCGACCATCGTCGCCGAGAGGTAGATGAGGACGAGCCGCCAGATCAGCGCGCGCCCCGAATCCACGGGGGGCGCCTGCGCGCGGCTGGACGAAACGGGGGGGGCCAGCGCGTTCACCGGCCTTCAGACCGCGGTTCGGCGGCGCGCTGCCTCATCATCGCTCCCGTATGCTGCCGGCGCTGCGCCCGCGTCGTCTCGGCGCAGTCTAGCCCGCGATCGCCGCGATGCACAGACGGAGCGCGGACGACAAACAGCCTATGTTAGAAGGCCGTCATGCTGCGTTTGACCGAACTCAAACTGCCTTTGGGCCACCCTCCCGAAGCCGTCAAAGCCGCCGTGGCCGATCGCCTGAGGTTGCCGGCGGCGGAGATTCTCGAGTGCCAGGTCGTCCGCCGCGCCCACGACGCCCGCCGCAAGTCGGCGATCCTCATGGTCTATTCGGTGGATGTGAGCGTGCGCTCCGAGGCGGGCGTGCTGGCCCGGTTCGCCGGCGGTGGCCAGGTCAAGCCGACGCCGGATACGAGCTACCGATTCCTGGCGCGCGCGACCGGGCGGGAGCGGCGGCCGGTGGTGGTCGGGGCGGGACCCTGTGGCCTGTTCGCCGGACTGCTGCTGGCCCAGATGGGTTTTCGTCCGATCATCCTCGATCGCGGAAAGGTGGTGCGCGAGCGCACCAAGGACACCTGGGCTCTGTGGCGGCGCGGCGTCCTCGACCCTGAATCGAACGTCCAGTTCGGCGAGGGCGGGGCGGGCACGTTTTCCGACGGCAAGCTGTACAGCCAGATCAAGGATGCCCGCCATCTCGGGCGCAAGGTGCTCACCGAATTCGTCGCGGCCGGGGCGCCTCCGGAGATCCTCACCGACGCCCATCCGCACATCGGCACCTTCCGCCTGGTCGCCATGGTCGAGCGCCTGAGGGCCACGATCGAGGGGTTGGGCGGCGAGTACCGCTTCGGGAACAAGGTGACCGATCTCGTCATCGCCGGCGGCGAGGGCGGCGGCCGGCGGGTCCGCGGCGTGATCCTGGAGGGCGGTGAAACCCTGGAGACCGACGCCGTCGTCCTGGCCATCGGCCACAGCGCCCGCGACACCTTCCGCAGGCTCCACGACCAAGGGGTCCACATGGAAGCCAAGCCGTTTTCGCTGGGCGTTCGTATCGAGCATCCCCAGTCCGTCATCGACCGGGCGCGGTTCGGACCGCACGCCGGCCATCCAGCCCTGGGGGCGGCGGACTACAAGCTCTCGCACACCTGCGCCAACGGGCGAACCGTCTACAGCTTCTGCATGTGCCCCGGAGGAACGGTGGTGGCGGCCGCGTCGGAACCTGGGCGGGTGGTGACCAATGGCATGAGCCAGTACTCGCGCAACGAGCGCAACGCCAACGCCGGGCTAGTGGTGGAGATCACGCCGCAGGACGACTTCCCCGGCCACCCTCTGGCCGGCATCGACCTGCAACGTCACTGGGAGGCCCGCGCCTTCGCGGCGGGCGGGGAGACCTACGCGGCGCCGGCCCAGAGGCTGGGCGATTTCCTGGCCGGCCGCGCCTCGACCGAACTCGGAGCGGTGGTCCCGTCGTACCGCCCCGGCGTGAAGCCGACCGACCTCGTGGCATGCCTGCCCGACTACGCCGTCGCCGCCCTCCGCGAAGCCGTGCCGGTGTTCAGCCGGCAGATCCCTGGATTCGATGATCCGGACGCCGTGCTGACAGGCGTGGAAACCCGCACCTCCTCCCCCGTCCGCATCACCCGGGGCGAGGATTTCGAGAGCCTGAACACGGCCGGCCTCTATCCGGCCGGAGAAGGGGCCGGCTACGCCGGGGGCATCCTCTCAGCGGGCGTGGACGGCATCAAGGTGGCGGAGGCTGTGGCGCGGGCGCTGACCGCGTCATGATCCAGGCGTGAGCCGCGCCCGGTCGTGCGATCTGCGCCATGCCAGCGCCGCGGCGCCGTCCATGGGAGGGGCGATCAGGGATCCCTGGGCGGCGTGGCAGCCCCGCCTGGCCAGGAAGTCGAGGGTCCAGTCGTCCTCGACGCCGTCGGCGGTGACGCGCTGACCGACGGCCCGGGACACGCCGATCACGTTGGTGATGACCTCGCGCGACCTTTCCGAAACCGACGCTTGCGTGACAAAGCGACTGTCCACCTTCAGTTCGGAAAACGGCAGTTGGGCCAGTTGCAGCAGCGAGGAGTAGCCGACGCCGAAGTTCTTGATGCAAAAGAGGAATCCATGGATTCTCAGTTGCATCATGACCCTGGCGATCTTCGCCTGATGGGCTATGGCGTCGATTTCAGCGACCGCCAGTATGACCCGTCCGGGGTCCATCGCCGCACCGGTGCAACATTCGAATAACCACCCGGGCAGTTGTGGGTGGGACAGCGCCATCGCCGATAGGTTCAGGGTAATCGTGATCGGGGTTTCCCTGAACGATTTGGCGAACCAGGAGAGGGCGTTTTCGATCACCTGCCGGGTCAGTTCGCCGATCAAGCCCGAACGCTCCGCGATCGGCAAGAACTGGTCGGGCATGATCAGGCCGAGATCGGCGTGCGGCCACCGGGGCAGGGCCTCGAATCCCACCAGCGCCTGGGACGCACAGGAAATGCTCGGCTGATAGTGGGCTTCGAGGGCCCGGTTTGCGAGGGCCGCGGCGAGGGTCTCCGATGAGACATCCGGCGCCGCGCAGCGTTGTGGCGTCACGGGAGCGCTCTGCCTGGCGGCTTTGCCTTGATGCTCGGGCTCGAGCGAAAGTTGATCGGCGCCATCGGTGGAATACCTCGTAGGTCGGGTCGAACGCAGACGACCCACCTCGCCCACTGATGCAGCTACTGGCGTTGTTGGTTATCCCGACGGGCCTCGAGACTTGAGCGCCCATCGCGGCGAAGAGCGGAGGTTCGGCCCCGCGGTTTTTGATCGAGGGCTTATGGCAAGTTCGGCCGATCGAGAAAATGTCGGTTCCGGCCAACGGCGGCGTTCCTTTGGCCGAACGGCGTGACCCCGAAGGCGGGACCGTGCTAGGTTCGGCGCCCCTCATGGCGCCTCAGCGATGGTCACCCCTAGCCCGAGCGTTCCAGTCTATCCCATCGTCAAGGTCTCGATAATCGTCGAGTTCCTTGCGGAGGAGGGAGTAGCCGTCGAACGCGCCCTGGCCGGCACGGAGATCTCCCCGGACGCTCTTCACTCCCCCCAGTCGCGGGTTTCGATCACCCAGGTCATCGAATGTTATCGCAACGCCCTGAGGCTCACGCGGGACGCGCAGTTCGCCTACCACGCCGGCCTGAGGTTTCATCTCTCGACCTACGGGCTGTACGGCTTCGCCATGTTGAGCAGTCCGAACTTTCGCGAGACCCTCGCGTTCGCCGTGAGGTACCATCGGCTCGCTACACCCCTCACCGAAATCTCTGTCGGCGAAGACGCCGATCGCGCCTGGTGGACGATCGTTCCCCTCGCACATCCCCTCGTCGATATTGGTCTCTATCGCTTCATCGTCGACCTGCACTGCGGCATCCTCACCTCGCTTCAACGCGACTTCATGGCCGCGTCGTTTCTCCCGAGCGAGGCGCATGTCAGGTACCGCGCCCCATCGAACGCCGCCGACTATCCTGCAACGTTCGGCTGTCCGGTGATGTTTGGGCAGACCGAGAACCGGCTCATCTTCGATGTGGCTTGGCTCGACCGGCCGGCGGAACTCGGCAACCGCGTCGTCTTTCCGACGTTGGTCGCGCTGTGCGACGCGCTGCTGGAAGAACTGGACTGCCGCGAGGGCGCGGCCGGTAAGGTTCGGCGCGCGCTCCTGGCGAGATCGCCCGACGTCGGCTGCTTCGGGGAGATCGCCTGCGACCTAGGCTTCAGCCCGCGCACGCTGCGGCGACGGCTGCAAGAAGAGAACACATCCTTCCGCACCCTCGTCGACGAGCTGAGGGCGGAGCTTGCTATCCGATACATTCGGGAAACCGATCTCTCCTTCGACGAGATCGGCGCGACGCTCGGATTCAGCGAGGCCGCCGCCTTCCGGCGCGCGTTCCGCCGCTGGACCAAGGCGGCCCCCGGCCGGTTCAGGGAACTGAAACCTCCGGCGCCGCCACCGCCGGGGTGACCGGCGGGGGACTGGTGACGAGAACGAGCGCGCCGAGCGCGGCGGCGAGGCCTGAGCCGGCCAGGACCCCGATCTTGGCCGCCGCGGCGAAGTCTCCGTGCGGGAAGGCGGAGTCGGCCATCAGCAGCCCCACGGGGTCGCTGACGCCGCACAGCATGGCGGCGCCGAAGAGGGCGCGCGAGGTGGTGTCCTCGGCATGATCGCGACCTTGGCCTGCACCGCCGCCAGCGCCGCCAGGCCGATGCCCAGCGGCTTTCCGAGCACCAGTCCGAGAACGACGCCGAGGATCACCCGGGCGACGCCCGGCGAACGCAGATCGACGTCCAGGGGGACGCCGGTGGCGGAGAAGGCGAACAGCGGCAGGATCACATAGGCCGCCCAGGGCGCGACCGCGCGCTCCACGCGATCGGCGGGCGACAGCAGGCGCGCGCTGGCGGCCGAAAGGTTGCGGCTCGCCCAGTCCCAGATCGGTTCCTGCTCGACGGGAGGCGTGTCGGCCGGGGAGGCGCGCACCTCGCGCTTCGCCTCCTTCTTGGCCTCGTTCTGGGCGTGCTCGAGGGCCGCCAGGGCCGTCGCCGCCTGGGCGAGCAGCGGACCGGCGGCGGGGGCAGGCCGCGTGGGCAGGAAGATGGCCAGCACCACGCCGGCCAGGGCGGCGTTCACCCCGGCGGCGTGCAGCGACAGCCAGAGCGCGACCGTCACCACGAGATAGGGCCAGCCGGCGTAGACGCGCGACCGGTTAAGGGCCAGCATCAGGACGATGGCCACGGCGCCCGGGACGAGCCACAGGGCGTGGAAGTCCTGGGGATAGAAGACCGCCAGGATCAGCATCGAGACGATGTCGTCGACCACGGCGAGGGCGGCGACGAACACCTTCAGGCCGGTGGGCGCGCGCCGCCCCACCAGGGCGAGGATGCCCAGCGCGAAAGCGATGCCTGTGGACGTGGGCGCCGACCAGCCGGGCGCCGTCGGCCCGCGATTGAGCGCCAGGTAGATGGCCGCGGGCGCCAGTGTCCCGCCAATGGCGCACAGGACCGGAAGGATCGCCGCGCGGCGGTCGGTCAGGGCGCCGGCGGTCATGTCGCGCCGGATCTCGAGGCCGACGAGCAGAAAGAAGAGGGTGAGCAAGCCCTCGGAGCACCAGTCGCCTACGGTCAGCGCCAACGACCCCGCGCCGGCGCCGATCCCGACCGGCGTGTCGACGATCGTGCGATAGATGGACGCAAGCGAGGTGTTGGCGATGACCAGAGCCGCGGCGGCGGCGGCGATCAGCACCAGGGCGGCGGAGGCCGGCAGGCTCGCGAAGGCCCGGGCCGTACGCTGCACCTGCGTCCCCACTGGGCGCTCCAGGGCTTCGAGCATTGAGTAGAAGTCCCAGGCGCCGTCGTAGCGCTGGCTGTCGATGAAGATGGTGGGCGTGCCGGTCACGCCGTTCTGGCGGCCGTCGGCGGCGTCCTGCTCGACGTGGGCCCGCACGGCGTCGTCGTCGAGGTCGGCGGCGAAGCGGTCCATGTCGAGGCCAAGGGTGCGGGCGGCCTCGATCACGTGCGCTTCTGTCAGCGGCGGCTGGCGCTCGTAGAGCGCGTCGTGCATCTCCCAGAAGCGTCCCTGCCGGGCGGCCGCCTCGGCGGCCCGGGATGCGAAGTCCGCACCCGGATGGGCCCGTTCGTTGGGGAAGTGGCGGAACACATAGGCCAGACGATCGCCCATCGCGTGGCACAGTCTTTCCATGACGTGACGCAGCCGGCGACAGTACGGGCAGAGGTAGTCGCCGTAGATCAGCAGGGTGGCCGTGTCGCGACCGCCGCCGCCACGCACATGGTCCCGGGCGGGATCGACCGGGCGCTGGAGCGTGAGCTGGGCGCCGGGTGCGGCCAATCGGGTCTCCTTGTTCTGAGCCGCGATCCTCAGACCCAGCGCGGGATAGGTCCCACCTGGGGCGTGGTATCTTCGCCGAGATCCAGGAAGACCTCGTCGACATAGCACCATCCCCAGCCCTCGGGGGGATCGTAGCCCTCGATGATCGGATGGCCGGTGGCGTGGAAATGCGCCGTCGCGTGGCGGTGGGGCGACTCGTCGCAGCAGCCCACGTGCCCGCAGCCGCGGCAGAGCCGCAGGTGCACCCAGCGGGAGCCGATCTTGAGGCACTCCTCGCAGCCTCGGGCGCTGGGGGTGACCCGATGCAGCCAGGCCCCGTGTGTGCAGACGCCGGCGGCCATCAGCCTTCGGCCTCTGGGGGAGGGGTGCGATCGGCGAGATAGGCATGCAGCTGCGCCACCACCTGCGCGCCTTCGCCGACCGCCGCCGCCACCCGCTTTACCGACCCTGAGCGCACATCGCCGATCGCGAACACGCCTTGCAAGCTCGTTTCGAGCGGGTGACGCATCGGGCTGGCCTCCGCACCTGTCAGCACAAAGCCCTTGGCGTCGAGCTTCAGGCCGCACGAGGCGAGCCAATCGGTGTTGGGCTCGGCGCCGATGAACAGGAACAGGTGGCCCAGCGGGCGGCGTGTCACCTCTCCGGTCCGCCTGTCGCGCCAAGTCACGGCGCGGAGGCGCCCGTCTTCGCCCTCCAGAGCGGTCACCTCCGCGTGGCGCACGAGTTCGACGTTCGGCAAAGCGGCGATCCGGTCGATGAGGTAGCGCGACATGCTGGCCTCCAGGCCGGGCGCCCTGATCAGCACGGACACCTTGCGCACCCGGCTGGCCAGGAAGACCACCGCCTGGCCGGCGGAATTTCCGCCACCGACGAGCGCGACCTCCTGCCCCTCACAGAGGTGCGCCTCGAGGGGAGAGGCCCAGTAGTGCACCGCCGAGCCTTCGAATTCCGCGAGATTGGGGACGTCGAGACGGCGGTAGCGCGCGCCGGACGCGACCAGCACGGCGCGGGCGCGGGCCGTCTCTCCGTCGGCAAGCGCGATGCGGAACGCCTCGGAGTCCCTGTCCAGGGCGCTGGCTTCATCCGGAATCGCCATCTGGACGCCGAACTTCAGGGCTTGGACATTGGCGCGGGCCATCAGGTGCAAGCCGCTGATCCCGGTGGGAAAGCCGAGGTAGTTCTCGATTCGCGCCGAGGCCCCCGCCTGGCCGCCGAAGGCCCGGCAGTCCAGCGCCAGGACCGACAGGCCCTCGGATCCGGCGTAGACGGACGCGGCGAGCCCCGCCGGCCCTGCGCCGATGATCGCAACGTCGTACAGTCTGGTCTCGTCGAGCGGGGTGACCAGGCCAAGGCAACTCGCCAGGGCGTGATCGCTCGGGTTGTGCAGAAGCCGGCCGTTCGGACAGAGTACGATCGGAAGCAAGGCCGGGTCGATGTGGAAGCGCTCGATCAAGGTCCGCGCCTCGGGATCGGTCTCCGGATCCAGGGTCTGTTGCGGCTGGCCATTGCGGGTGAGGAAGCCCTGCAGGCGAAGAAGATCGGCGTTGTCCGGCCGCCCGACGATGATCGGGGCCGAGGCCGGCGTCTCGATCAGCGCCACCCGGCGCAGGATCAGCGCCCGCATGATCCGCTCGCCCAGTTCCGCCGCGGCGATGAAGACGGCGCGCAGCTGCTCCGGCGCGATCAGGATCGCCTCGACCGGCGTTAGCGCCCGGCCCTCGGCATGCGAGGGTTGGCCGGCGAGCTGGGCGAGTTCGCCCATGAAGGAGCCCGGACCGTAGGTGACCATCAGATGGCTGTTGCCCATTCCGTCGCGCTGGGTGACCTCGACTTCGCCGGAGACGACCACCGCCAGGCCGAACGCGATCTCACCGATGGTGATCAGCGTCTCCCCGGCCGCATAGGCGCGCGGCCTTCCGAAGCGACGGAGGCTCTCGACCTCGGTGGGCTCGAGAGTCGGGAAGACCTGCTCGCGACGCGAGTCGATCACCGATGATGTCGAGTCTGCCATGCGGCGAAACCTAGGCGGTCGGGCCCTTCATCGCCAGGGCTCCACCTGCGGATAGCGCTCGCGCCCGCGTCAATCGCGCGCACCTCGAGCGATCATCGCATCGCACGGCCGGTGATCCACGCGTCGCGCGTCGTCGTACACCTTTGCAGCTTGAGCCCCCAGCGTCTCCCGAGGGGCGGCAAGCCAGGGTCGGGGGAGGCTTAGCGTATCTGCCCCGACCCACCCCAGTGCGCGCAGTGCAGTGAAACCAGAGTTCCGAGGCTGATGACGGGCGAAGTAACCGTCGTCAGTCTCCAGAGCGCGTTCCGAAAAGCGATCTGATTCTATCAGATCGCAACTCGTCCTAGGCCCCCGGCTCGATGTCCGCGGGATCATAGTAGGCCCGCATCTCGACGATCTTACCCTTGTCGTCGAAACGCTGGGTTTCCACGAAGTTCAGCACGCCGCGACTCGTCTTCACCCGGGCGCCCATCGCCGCATGGTTACTGGTCGTGCTGAGCAGGGGAGTCAGCGGCTCGATGCGCAGCTGCCCGCCGCTCATCGCCCGCTCGTAGAAGGCGCGGATTTCCACCAACCCCTGGTAGAGCGTGCCGCCGACCGGGTCCTCGCAGGTCGCGTTGTCCGCGTAGTGCCGCATGACCGCGTCGACATCGCCCGAGGCGAGGCTGTCGATGTAGCTCCGCAGCCTTGCCTTCAATTCCGTTCCGGTGGCCATCGACATTTCCCCTGTTTCAAAACGAGCGGGAAAAGGCCATGGTCCGGGAGCTATTTCAACCACCTGCGCTGCCGGGGCCGATGATTAAGGGTTGGCGATTGCCGCGCGGATGGCCATATTAAGGAACACGATGGCGAGTCTCGACTTTTTTCGGGCGAAGGCTGGGCCGGAACAGACCAACGTTGGCGGCGTTGGTCGTCAGTAGCTCGGGACACGGCGATCTAGACCATGGGTGACGCTTCCAACATCGACAAGGGAACGCCCCCGCGAACAGGGCTTCCGCGACGTCTGGTCCTGGGTCGTCCCAAATGGACCAACATCGCCCTGATCGCGAGCCTCGCCATATTTTGGGCGGGCGTGATCCTGAAGCTCTTGAGCTGACGCGAGAGACCATCGGCTCAGTCGACCAGACCTTGGCTTGCCGCCCGGGGCGCAACAGCCATCATGCCGAAAAACGCGCGCCGAATTTGCTTGCGGGAGGCCGTCGGCGGCGGCGTCAATGCCAATATATGGATATTGAAGATGACGACTGAGTTGACCCCGAGAGGAAGGTCGATCCCGCCCTTCTCCCTGAGCCGCCCGCGCTGGGTGAACCTGAGCCTAGTCGCGTGCCTGGCGATCTTCTGGGCCGGCGTCATCCTGAAGATCATCGGCTGACGACGGTCGATCCTGCGGGAGGTTCGCGCCGCTCACATCGCCACCTCAAGCCCGCCGGTGAAGCGTCGATCGCTGCTAGCTCGCGATCCGGGCGAACCTCTGGCTGAGGATCGCGTCGGCCTGCGTCATGATGTTGCCGACCAGTTCGGCGCAGGTCGGAATATCATGGATAAGCGCCTGGCTCTGACCGCTCGACCAGATGCCGCCGTCCAGATCCCCGTCCTTCAGAACATTGTTGCGGCCGCGCACCCCGGCCATCAGGTCGCGAACATCGGCGAATGTCTTGCTGGGGTCGCGCTGGATGTCGGCTACCTGTTCCGCGATCGCATTGCGCGCGACGCGCGCGGTGTTGCGCAGCGTGCGGCCGACAAGGACGGTGTCGCGTTCCGTATTCTCCACGATCTTGCGTTTGACGTTTTCATGGATCTTCGCTTCGACGGTGGCGCAGAAGCGCGTTCCCATATTGACGGCGTCGGCGCCCAGCGCGAGCGCCGCGACGAGGCTGCGCCCGTCGGCCATGCCGCCCGATGCGATGATCGGCACGTCGACCGCGTCCACCGTCGCCGGCAGCAGAACGATCAGCCCGATATCGTCTTCGCCGGGATGGCCGGCGCATTCGAAGCCGTCGATGCTGATGACGTCGACGCCATGCTTCACCGCCGAAACCGAGTGACGCACCGAGGTGCACTTGTGGATGACCTTGACGCCATGCTCCTTGAACCGGGGCAGGTGATCGGTCGGCGCGCGGCCGGCCGTCTCCACGATCTTGATCCCCGAGACGATGATCGCCTCGCGATACTCGTCATAGGGAATGGGATTGATCGACGGCAGCAGCGTCAGGTTCACGCCAAACGGCTTGTCGGTAAGGCTCTTGGTCTTGTCGATCTCGGCCAGAAGCGCTTCGCCCGATGGGAACATGTGAGCGGTGATGAAACCGAGCGCGCCGGCGTTGGCGACCGCGGCCACGAGCTCGCCATAGCCGACGCCCGTCATGCCCCCCATGACGATGGGCGTTTCGACGCCGAACATTTCCGTGATGCGTGTCTTCACTCTGGAGGCCTCTCTCTGGGTGTTTCCTGGTCAGACGAGATAGGGCAGGCGGCCCGCCGCGTCCAGAAGGTCGGCGGGCGGGGCGCCCTCTGCCCGAACATCGGGCCGACGCTCCCTGATCGAACCGGCCTAGTGAGGTGGGATCGTGATTGTCCGCCCGTCTGGCAGGGTAATCGTGCGCCCTCCTCCTCCCGCCGGGCACGGTCCGAGCCAAGTCTGATCCATGACCATGTGACGGTCGCCGCGGCCACCCTTGGTGTCGACAACCATGTGGATGTGGGTCCGGAAATCGCCGGTCACCACGCCCGAGGTGGCGGTCATGCCGCCCTGTTGGCTGGGACAGACCGACTCGAACGCCCAGCCGCCGGGGACGGGGTGGACCTCGCGCTTGGAGCAGGCTTGCTCGGCTACGCCACGATGGCCGTAGGGGCCGGCGAATGGCGAGAACGACCGCTCGGTTGTCGGATCGACGCACATCGTCATGCTCATTCCGGGGTGCTCGCCACCCATGCCCGACATGGTCATCTGCCACTGGCCGGCGCGGCGGCCCGGCATCTCCATCGGCTGCGCAAGGGCGGCCGAAGCGATCGCGGCCACCAGGCCGGCGGCGATGATGTGCGAGACGCGCATTCCCGTTCCCCCCTTGCGTTCTCTTCCCGGGATAGTCCGCCCCAGTTTCGAGCAGGTCAACCGATGGCGCCAGTCAGGCGAATTTGTCTTCCGTGTGGGGCGCGGCGGGCAAACCAGACCTGGCGCCATCCCTCGTCTCCGGTCGGTCAAGGGGCCAAACTACATTCGCTGCAGCGGTTCGATGATGTGGCCCTCGTTGTCGGTCGCCATGGCGTACTTCAAGCCGGCCTCCGGCAGGGCTTTCACAGGGCTGGTCACAGAGCCGCCGGCCGCAACCAGGCGCTCCAGGAACGCGTCTATGTCGGCGGTGTAGAAGCCCAGCACGCTGTCGCCGCTCGGGGCGACGGGTTCGCCGTGATAGGTGATCAGGATCAGCGTGGCCGCCGCGGGCGGTTCGCCGGCGAGGATGATCTCCGTCAAGGTGCGGCCGTCGGACTCGGCGCTGATCCGGTTGACCTCGACCAGGCCGCAGACGTCGCGATAGAAGGCGGCCGACCGCTCGAGGTCGCCGACGATGAGCTTGGTGAACGTGAATGCGCCGTCGGCCATGCGGGTTTCCCTTGAGTCTGGTTCAATCGCGAGCCGCGCGGCTATCACGAACCCGCCATCTGTCCCACCATTGATTGCGCTTGCCTGACGCGCCGTCAGGTTTGGCCTGAGTACAGGCTCCGGAGGACCGAAATACATGGGCGACGAGATCATCCTGCACCACTACTTCACCTCGCCGTTCTCGGAGAAGGTGCGGATCCTGCTGGGCATCAAGGGCCTGACCTGGCGTTCGGTGATCCAGCCTACCATCATGCCCAAGCCGGACCTTACGCCGCTGACCGGCGGCTACCGGCGAATTCCGGTCATGCAGATCGGCGCCGACATCTTTTGCGACAGCGCCGTGATCATGGCCGAGATCGAACGACGGCGCCCGACGCCCCGCGTGATCCACGGCGCCGACTGGGCGTTCAACCTGTGGGCCGACCGTCTGTTCTTCCAGCCGACGGTCGGGATCATCTTCGGCGCGATCGGCCATACTGTGCCGGCTGAGTTCATCAAGGATCGCGAGGCCATGTCCGGCGGGCGGCCCTTCGATGTGGCGGCCATGAAGGCGGCAGCCGAACCCATGAAGGCCCAGTTCCGCGGCATGGCCTTCTGGCTGGAGCGGCAACTGGAGGATGGCCCGGCCTGGGTGGCTGGCGAGGCTCCCGGCCTGGCCGACATCGCCTGGTACATGAATTTCTGGTTCTTCCGCAGCGCCCTCAAGGCCGAAATGGCCAGCCTGTTGGAAGACTTCCCGAAGGTCTCGGCGTGGCGCGAGCGCGTCGCGGCCCTGGGTGGGGGGTCGACCCGCGCCGACATGACGACGGCCGAGGCGATCGAGGTCGCCAAGGCGGCGAGTCCAGCGACTGCGGATCATATCCGACACGATCCCAAGGACCCCATCGGGCTCCCGTCCGGCGCAGCGGTGCATGTCGTCGCCGACGACTACGGGCGCGATCCCATCGCCGGAACCCTGGTGGCCGCCAACCCCGAGCGAATCGTCATCGCCCGCGAAGACCCCCGGGTCGGGAGCGTGCATGTCCATTTCCCAAGGGTCGGGTTCGCGGCGCTGGCGGCTTAAACTCACCCAACGCAACGGAGCCGCTGCGGATTGCCCGCGGCGGCCCGACGGTCTACCCTGCGCACATCCATTCTTACCGATGGAGGAAGATCGCGGCATGCTGCTCGATCGTGACGATTGGTACGATGTCGCGCACGATCTCGACTGGTCGCTTTCTTATGTCGAGCATGAAGACGCTTTTCCAGACGCATGGACCGGATCGAACGGTATCCCGCGCGAGGCGTGGCGGGCCTGGGAGGAACCGTTCCGCGTATCCTACCGCGACTACGTGGCGGTTCAGCGTGAGAAGGAAGCTGGCGTAGCCGGCGTGCGCGACGCTCTAAAACGATCACGCGTCTATCAGAATCTGCATCCATCGTTTGCCGCGGTCTCGCACCTTCACATGGGGGCGACATGCATGATCGAGCAGATGGCGGTGATGATGCTCGGGAGATTCGCACGATTTGCTCCCAGCCCGCGATGGCGAAACATTTCCGTATTCGGCATGTTGGACGAGATCCGTCATGCGCAGCTTGACCTCTTGTTTTCACACGATCTGATCAAGCATGAATCTCGCTTTGATTGGTGTCAGAAAGCGTTTCACAGTAATGAATGGGCAATCATCGCCATCCGTAGCTTCTGCGACGATTGGATGCTGAATGCAAACTGTGTCGATTCCGCTTTGGCCGTGCATCTTACGTTCGAGCACGGATTTACCAACATGCAATTCATCGCCCTCGCCGCGGACGCGATGGAAGCGGGCGACGTCGGATTCTCGAACCTGTTGTCGAGCATTCAGACCGACGAGGCGCGCCACGCGCAGCAGGGCTTTCCAACTCTGGAAGTTCTCATGAAGCACGATCCGGAGCGCGCCCAGCGTGTGCTCGACGTCAGCTTCTGGAGGTCGTTCCGGCTGTTCCAGGCAATGACTGGGCCGGCGATGGACTACTACACGCCGCTCGATAGACGGACCATGTCGTTCAAGGAGTTCATGCTGGAATGGGTTGTCGACCAGCACGAGCGAACCCTGCGCGACTATGGTCTCAAACGGCCCTGGTACTGGGACACGTTTATGCAATCTCTCGAGCACGGCCATCACGCCCTGCATTTGGGGATGTGGTTCTGGCGGCCGACCCTGTTTTGGAAGCCGAGCGCCGGTGTTTCGAAAGCGGAGCGGCGTTGGCTCAACGACAAGTATCCGAGTTGGGAAGATAGCTGGGGCGTGCTTTGGGATCAAATCATCGAAAACGTCAACCAAGGTAAGGTGGCGCAAACGCTGCCCGAAACTCTACCGGCGCTCTGCAATCTGACCCAGCTTCCGATCGGCACACATTTGGATCGCCATCACCTCGAGTGCGTTACCAGTGTATATCGCGGCCGCACCTATTATTTCGATTCCGACGTCTCGAAATGGTGCTTTGAGCAAGAGCCGGAGCGCTATGCGGGTCACCTGAACGTTGTCGACCGATTCATCGCCGGCATGATCCAGCCGGCGGATCTTTCCGGCGCGCTACAATGGATGGGGCTTACCGCCGATGTGATGGGAGACGACGCCGTGGACTATAGTTGGGCGCGCGACTACCTACCTGACGCGCAATCGATCGGGTAGCGGATGGCGATCATTCCGGTTTATGGACGGTTCGTGGGCGACTTCGCCGTCCATCTGGTGGCGGTCGACACTGAGGACACGATCGACGAAGTCGCGACCAAGATAGCGGCGCACGCCGTCGGCCGCCGGCTGCCGCAGGAGCCTGGCGCGACAGGTCTCGAGGTATTGGTCGAAGGCCGGACGCTCGCTCCGACCTCCCGCGTGAAGGATTTCTCGCCGCAACCGCTGCAATGGGTGGACGTGCGTTGGAAATGGTAGAGTTCGCGAGATCCCCGGACATCGGCGCGGTCGAGGTTTGCGGCGTCGACCACCTGTGGGACGGCGAGATGCAGCCCTTCAGGGCCGGCGATACGAGCATCGTGCTTCTCAAGATCAACGGGCGGTACCACGCCTACCAGGCTCGCTGTCCTCATCAGGGCGCCGCGCTGGCGGATGGCGAGCTCGAGGACGGACTCCTGACCTGCCCCGCGCACCGATGGCAATTCGACGCCGCCAGTGGAAGGGGCGTGAACCCCGAGAGCGCTCGCCTCAAGTGTTTTCCGGTTCGTGTCATCGAACGGAAGGTATTGATTGAAGTGGCGCTCGGCGGCGTCAATCTTGAGACGGAGCCTTAGCCGCTCTGCGGCGGTCGTCGGAAACGGAGAGCGCGCTTGATGGCGAGTGTGACCAGCAGAGGCGACGAGACGGACAACTTCGTCGGTCCGGTCATCCGGGCCGGCGATTTCGCCGATGTGGTGGCGCGGTCGATCGAAGACGACAACCCCGGCAAGACAGTACGGATCGTCGATCGCGGCGACTATGTGCGGATCCACACGGCGCAGGTCTGCCGCCTGACTCGCAAGGCATTGGAGCGACATCTGGGGCATGCGTACGAGTTGCGGATGCTGGAGATCGAAATGCCGTCGTTTTGCGGCCGCCTCAGGACCCGCGACGACGAATATGTCTGGTTCTTCGACAGCTGACAGCTCAGCTCGGCGCGAGCCGCGCGAGGAGAAGCGGATGGACACAGGAAACTCGGAAGCACCTCGCCGGCCGCCGCTCAAGACCTGGTCCGCCTTCGGAAATTTGGGCCGTCGACCCAGCGAGTACGAGATCGTCACCCACCAGATGAACCACACCCTGCGAGACAAGCCGCTCGAGATTGGTCCCGACAGGCATGGCAATCGATGGCTCTCACTGCATCGAGACGCCGCCAAGTTCGCGGTCAAGGATTGGGACGGGTTCCGCGATCCCGACCAGCTCACCTACCGGAAATACGTGACATCCCAGGACAACAGCGAAACCTATCTGGACGCGGTGCTACAAGAGTTCGATCGGCTCGGCCGCGCCGAGACTGCGCCGGACTTTCTGCAAACCTGCCTGACGCCGTCACGTTACCTGGCGCATGGTCTGCAGATGATGTCCGCCTATCTGCAGCAGTTGGCGCCTTCATCCTATGTCGGCAATTGCGCGGCCTTCCAGACCGCTGATCACCTGCGTCGCGTCCAGCGTGTGGCCTATCGCACCAAGCAGCTCGATCGAATATTTCCAGAGCGGTCATTCGGAACAACTGAACGGCGTGCGTGGGAGCAGGCGCCGGCGTGGCAGGGACTACGCAAAGGAATCGAGCGGTTGTTCGTCGCCTTCGATTGGGATGACGCCTTCGTGGGCCTCAACCTGGTGGTCAAGCCTCTCGCCGACGAACTCACTCTGCGACAGTTCGCGGTGGCGGCGCGTCGCCTCGACACCGAGCTCGATGCGCTGGTGGCCGACAATCTGTTTCTCGACGCCGAGCGTAGCCGCCGGTGGTCCGCGGCGCTTACCCGGTTTGCGATCGCCGAAAATAGCGTCAATCTCGGGCGTCTCGATACGCTGATCGCCAAATGGCGGCCGCTCGCGGACGAAATCGTGGAGACCGGGAGCCGCTTGCTGGAGCCCTTCTTGCCCGGGCTCAACGCTTCCGACCAAATAGCGGCTGCGGCCGTGGGCGCCTGGCGAAGCTTCCTGGACGAGGCGGGCCTTCAGGCCTGAACAGAGGAGTATTCCGATGGATACGCACCTGTCGACCAGCACGCTGCGCAGAACCGGCCTGGATGTCTTGGGCGATCGTCCCTGGGGCAGTCATTTCTGTCTGTTCTTCGACAGCAAGAGCGATCTGCTCGACATTCTGGTGCCCTATTTCGTGACGGGGCTCGCTCAGAATGAATTCTGTTTCTGGGTCCTGGCTGACCCGCTCACCGAAGACGACGCCAGGCGTGCGCTACATCGGGCCCTTCCTGCCTCGGATCGACACCTGATCGACCGACAGATGGAGTTCATACCCTGTGAGGAATGTTATCTGACCGATGGGGTCTTCGACCTCGATCGCGTGGCGGGCGAGTGGAAAGCGCGCCTGACCGGCGCTCTCTCGGCTGGCTACGACGGCATTAGAGTCACCGGTAGCACCGGTTGGTTGCATACGCGGGAGTGGGCGGATTTCTGGAAATATGAGGCGACGCTCAACGAGTCCATCACCGATCAGCCAATGACGGTGTTGTGCACCTATCCCCTTGAGGGTAGCGGCGGCTGCGACATCCTCGATGTAACGCACACCCATCAATCCGCCATAACCAAGCGTGGCGGCAATTGGGAGGTTATCGAAACGGCCGCCCTGAAAGACGCCAAGGAGGAAATCCGAAAGCTGAACGAAGAACTCGAACAGCGTGTCGCCGAGCGCACGCAGGAACTGCGTGTCGCCCAGGCCGAGCTCGCGCGTGCCGAACGATTGACCACGATGGGTCTGCTGGCGGCGTCGATCACGCACGAAATCGCCCAACCGATTTCGGCGATGGTCGCCGATGGTGGTTCGTGCCTGCGCTGGCTGGAAAACGCGCAGCCCAATCTGGAGGAGGCGCGTGAAGCGGCGCGCCAGATTGTGGACAGCGGAAATCGAGCCGCCGACGTGTTCCGAAGCATTCGCTCACTGGTGCAAAAGGCCGAGCCGCGCGTGGCTCGATTGGATCTCGACACAGTGATCGAAGAGGTCCTGGTCCTTGCCAGGGGCGAGTTGCGGCAGCAGAACGTCGTGGTGCGGACTGAAATTGAACGTCATTTGCCGACGGTTCGCGGCGACCGGATGC
>Ga0182024_10006934_pt1 | contig 24652 bp, 16 predicted proteins | sample P32metaG_FD_120480 | JGI IMG/M metagenome (GOLD analysis project Ga0182024, IMG submission 120480) | Permafrost microbial communities from Stordalen Mire, Sweden - P3-2 metaG (Illumina Assembly) | ecosystem: Environmental > Terrestrial > Soil > Wetlands > Permafrost | place: Sweden: Stordalen...
CTGCCCTCGTGCGGAGTTGACGATCACATCCAGGCGATCGGCCAGCGCCTCGTCCGTGACGGCGCCCATGCGCGCCGTCCACTGCATGATCGCCACCCGATCCGGGGTCGGCGCGAGCTTGTTCCTGGCCTTTGGCTTGGACGCTGATTTGGGGGTTGATTTTGGAGTTGATTTGGCTTGCGGCGTTGATTTGGCTTGCGGCGTTGATTTGGCTTGCGGCGTTGATTTGGCTTTGGATCCTGTCGACTTCTTGGCTTGGGTTGGGAAACATGTATGGACCATTGGGTCCTCCTTGTGTTTGGTTTTTACGAAGCCCCCGCGGGGTCCCGCGATGCACGCGAGCAGGACCCCATGTGGAATCCCCTCGCTTCGTGCGCCGCGAGACCCCCCGGGGTCGTGCGAGAGGTCCTGTGATGAGTCAGCGACAGCCCTGGACCGAGAACATCCGCGTGACACTCACACAACCACCGTCGGAGAGCCCGACCACAGCGGCCCAGCCACGCGGGAGGCTCATGACCTGCTCAGCCCGCAGCACGTGCTCGAGGACCCGCGTACGGGTGTGCCCGCCGTCGCTGTGGTGCGAGGTCCTCCAGACGCCCCTGGTTTCGGTCATGCTGGCGATCAGCTCGGCCGAGGCGGGGACCACCTGACGGTGGGCGATCAGCGTCGAGAGACTGCCCATCACCTGATCGTGCAGCGTCTCCCGTCCCGGCACGCGCAGGTCGGCGAGCTCCTGCGTGCCCAGCATGAGGCTCACACCCGCCCCGCCCGCCCTGGCGAACAGACCCACGACCCGCTCCGGGACGATCGCCGAAAACTCGTCGATCACCACCAGCGTTCCCACCGCCCGGCCCTGCAGCGCAGCGACCATCGCCTGCAGGTCTCCCACGATCGCCGCCCCGAGCATCTGGGCGAGCAGCGGCCGGCGGTCGGCTTCCAGGTTGAAGTACACGACCGCCTGTGCTTTCACCGCCTCGAGCAGGTCGAGCCGCTCCACGCCCTCAGTCCGCGGATCCAGCCACGGTCCGATGTCGGACTCGGCCATGATCGCCAGACGATCGCGCACGCCCGCCAGATCGCTCTGCTGACGCTTCGTGAGCGAGTCCAGGTAGTCGTGCACCCCCTGCGCCGCTGACTCGGGCAGGGTCCGCGCGAGCACCTCCAGCCGCGACGGGTCGAGCTGCTGCACGAGTGTCTCCAGGCTGACCTCAAGCCCGGCCTTGCGCAGCACGCGCACCTCGTGACCGAGGTAGCGCTGGGCCTGACGCAGGTAGTGCGGCTCGGTGAAGCGCTCGCCGGCCAGCGCCTTGTCGGCGATCTCGGTCGCGCTACCCCGAGCGTAGGGGTTGTATACGGACGGGCCCTGCGGGGTCCATTCGATGAACTGCCTGCCGGCGGTGAGCGCCGCATTGCGCAGCTCACGGCACAGGTCACGATCGCCCTTCGGGTCGACCACGATCGCCCCGATGCCCTGCTCGATCGCGCGCACCGCCGTCCAGGTCATCGTGACCGTCTTGCCCGAGCGGGTGGCGCCGACGACGAGCGTGTGCGTACCCCCGGTCGGACCACCGAGCGGAATCGAGACCTGGCGGCCCCTATCCTCCTCGCCGACGATCAGCCGGTCACCGCGAAACCAGTCCTTCCCGCCGGCGCCGCGGTCGCGAAGCCAGTCCCTGCCGCCGGCGGGAATCGTGCTCTGTGGAGCCCAGCTCGCCAACTTCGGCAGAGCGCGCCGCGCGAGCGTGCGCAGCGCATCCAGCGGGCCCCGCCGGTTCGCCGCGAGCTCGGCCAGGTCGGCACCGGCCTCGGTCTCTTCACGGTGCCAGCGACGCCCGCGCACGCTCGCGCAGAGCGCCGCGATCCCGAGTGTCCAAGACACCGAGCCGCCGAGCGCGGGACCAGCCAGCACGTCAACCGCGAGTGCAGTTGGGGCCCAGGTCCAGCGCAGGTGCCGATGATGCATCAGCCGCACGGCGATCAGGCCGATCGCCACGCCTAACACGCCGTGCACGGCAGCCGCGGTCAGCCAGTGAGCGAGCTGCTCGATCGGCTCCAGCGGGTTGGGGGTCCATTCCGAGGATCGATTGGTGAGTGTTTCTGAGGGCATTTCGCCGCTCCTTTCGTTGACCGCTTTCGGGGCGGTCGTGGTGGTTAACGAGCGACGGCGGGCCCGAGGGCCCGCCGTCTGTGCTGCATCGCGGGCCGTTCGAGCCCGTCAAGCTTTTGGTTTACGACGAGCGCTCAGCACCCGTCATGTGCGCCGCTGGTGGCGCGAGGTCAGATCAGCCGGTAGCCGACGCCCCACACGGTGATCACCCAGCGCCCGCCGCCGTCCAGGTCGAGCTTGCGGCGCAGGCGACATGCATGGCCGTCGACGGTGCGTGTGGCCGCGTCCGAGCGGTAGCCCCACACCGAGCGCAGCAGCTCCTGCTTGCCGAACACCCGCTCCGGGGCGCCGGCGAGTTGGACGAGCAGCCCGTACTCCAGCGGGCGCAGGTCGATCTGCCGGCCGTCCAGGCTCACCGTGCGGGCCTCGGTATCGATCGCGAGCGCGCCTATCTGGATCACCCGCACTTGCCTCGCGGCAATCTCGCTGCGGCGCAGAACCGCCCGCAGGCGCGCTCGCAGCTCGAGATATCGAGCCGGACGGGCGAGAAAGTCATCGGCCCCCGCCTCGAAGGCCCGCAGCACGTCCAGCTCCTGCGCCCGCGATGAGACGACGATGACCGGCAGCTCATGTGCCCAGGGGGCGCGTTCTCGACCGGCCTTGCGAATCTCTACCAGCAGCTCCAGGGCGCCGCGCGGCGAGTCGAGCCCGCCGATGACCGCCAGCTTCGGCGCGCGTTCTGAGGCCAAGACCCGGGCATGCTCGGGCGTGCGCGCCAGCTCAGCGCGGAAGCCGTCGGCGGTGAGCTGCTCGACGAGCGCTCCGCCAATAACGGCATCGGCCTCGACCACGAGGATCGCCGCGGGGCCGGAGCCAGGATCGGCATAGGCTCGCTGCCGGGCGGCGAGCTCGACGGTTGCGCAGCGGAGCGTCATCCGAGTTCCACCTCACGGGGGCTGATCCCCAGGCCGTGGCGCGCGATCAGCGCCAGCACATCGCTGTGGATCCACGGCGTGGGCGTGCTCTCGCCGCTCTCCGGAGCGATCCCCAGACGTCGAGCCAGCCAGCTCGTCTCGCCACTTGCATTACCTCGGGAGTCGTGTCTGACCCGCCCACAGCGAATCGCGATCTCGCTCATGCTCAGGCCCTGCCGCACCTTGGCGGCGAGCACGGCACGACGAAGACCTCGGTTCAGGACGATCTGGCTCGCGTCCATCCGTTCCCGCTCGAGGCGAAGGGTCGTGGTCGAAACCGCGGGATCCTCACGGTGCAGCGCGAGCGCCCTCAGCGTGAGCGTGCGCACGGGCTCGTAGCTCTCAAGGCTCGCGATCGCCTCGCGCACGCTGACCGGCTCCGATCGGTCCACCTCCCCGTCCGCCGGCCGCCGACACCAGCGCAGATCCGGAATCGAGATCCGGGCGGGCCGAAGCTCCAGTCGATAGGAGCGACCATGCCGGTCGATCAGCCCCTTCGTGCCAGGCGCCACTCCCACCTGCGACGCGATCTGCTCGGTCTCGGTGAAGGGCGCCACCTCGAGGTCCTCCGGTGTCACGCGCCGGCACCGGCGGCTGTCCGCGTCCCGCAGATAGCTGTCGCACACCAGGGCGGCATTCTCCGGTGGCTCGTCGGCGGCGAGATGCGCCACGAGGCGACAGTCGCCGAGGGTGGCCGCGTCCCGATCCACGACCAGCACGCTGCCTGCCGCTCCAGGCAGCGCGACCACGTGACGCATGCGACCCTCGAAGTCGGTGTAACGGGCCAGCGGGTCGTGCCTCCTCCCACGCCGGCCACGCCCGGCTCGTGGAGATACGCCGGCTTTGGGCGCCGCGGCGGCGTGCTTGGCGCGCGGGGACGCGCCCTGCTTGAGCGGCGAGCCGGCAAGCTCGGTCGGCGACGATACGCCGGGCTTACGCCGGGTCGCTCGGTGGGCTGCGGGGTGCGGAGGCGAGATCGTGAGGGTCATGGCTGGTCTCCTGACCGGTCTGTTCGAGGGGCTGCCCGAGGGCGTTGTGGAGACGCCTTGTAGAAGCCGATCGGAGTTCCGTCAAGTGCTGGCGCTTGAGCTCGAACGGCGAAGCGCAGCGGTCCGAGAACCCCCTATGGGGGTCTCGGAGATCTCAGTCGTGCTACTTCTCGCGGCGCAAAGTTGGCGCGAAAGGCTTCTTCACGGGGGGACCGTTCAGAAGGCTGGCGGCGAGCTATGAGGGGTCGGCGTGGGCCGAATGGCTCAGGGAAGCGAAAAAGAAGAGGCGGCGATAGTAGCTCTCGGCGGGCAGCCGTCAAGCCACGATGCCTGCTTGCACTCCTGCGCGGCCGACTTTCCCAGTGGGGACCGCTGCAGTTTGGCTCTACAAAGCCGAACTGCACCATCGCGGCGTGCCGTTGCGTGGGCCTTTGGCGGGAGGGCGACTGCGCTACACACCCCTCGCAAGCGGCGGCGACTGCACGTTCCCTCCGGGCAACGGCACTCGGGGCCGGGCAAATGCATGAGCGTTTGCGCGCCATCTCTGTGCCCCTCAGCCGATGCGGTCATAGAGGCGCTACCCGCCGACCGGCGTCACCCCGACAAGCTCCCGCACCTCGGCCACCGCCTCGCGCGCACGCGGATCGCCGCCGGCGACGGACACGCGCACGTCCGGCGGCAACCGGGGAACGCCGTATCCGCGCAGCAGCCCCTCGTGCGCGTCGCGCTCGGCGACGAACATGACGCCCGCGCGTCCCGGGTACTCCCAGTCGGCCGGATACTCGCCGGCGTACGCGCGGCACGCGGTCAGCACCGCGTCGGCCCTGCGCGCGCACTCCCGTGCCCGAGCGCGGTCGCGGCACACGAACACGACCGAGGGCGGCGCCCCGAGGCGCCGGCCATAGCGGGTGGTGTGTACCGACCAGCCCGCCAGCAGGTGGTCGTAGCGCTCGAGCTTGCCCGCCGCCCGGCCGGTCGGCAGACGATCGTCGAGCTCCACGAGCAGATCCATTACGTTGCCCACCCGCCCTGGCAGCTCGATCGTCACGTCGGGGCGCACCGTCTCAAAGCGCTCCACCGGCACCCTCACGCCCGTCGAGTCGGTGCGCAGGAACTCGTGCGGTGAGCGTCCACCCGGCAGGCTCAGATCAGCCGGCCCGAGCGCTCTGCGACCGTCGGTGCTCGAACGCAACGGCGGGCACAGCACCGACTCCCTCGCTCCGCGCAGAGTGAGCGGCGCACCGTCCACCGTGTACTCCAGCGCCAGCACCCAGCCGGCCACGTGCACGTCATGGCGCGCCTGTCGCAGCAGCCGATCGCCCTCCACCGGGGCGGCCGGCGACGGAGGGCCGGACAGCACATCTACATCACCCTCCTCCAGCGCCGTCAGCCGGTCATGGGCGTGCAACAGCTGCAGGCCCGCGGCGGTGATCGCATAACACATCGGCACACCGCCACCGTCGCGGCGATGGAACTGGAAGCGCCGCACCAACCCTGCGTCCGACAGGCGCTTCAGGCGACGCTGCGTCGTGGTGGTCGCCCGTTCTGGGTTGAAGCGGCGGTGAATCTGACTGCTCAGCACGTGGCGCATGCACGCCACCAGCGCCAGGATCTCCAGATCGAGCGGTTCGGGATTCAGCGACCGTGGCTCCTCTACCCGCTTGGCCCAGCGCACGCTGTGTGCGCCGTCGAGATCCACGAGCTCGCGGTAGCTGTCCAGCGGCGTTCTCGCACCCGTGCCGGTGCCCGTCGGGCTCCGATCCTCTGACACTCGATCGCCCATCTGCTCGCGGAGCGCAGCCGGCGCCTGCGCCTTGGCCTCGGGCTCGCCCGGCGCTGTTCGCTCGGTTGGGACTCCCTCGGACTGGCTCTTCGCAGGCGCAGTTGTATGGGTTGAATCCGAATCAGCGTGCTCGGGTCTGCCGTTGTCGTTGCCGTTGCCGCTGCTCCGGCGCTCGTGGTCCCAATGCGGCTGGCGTAGGTCGGTGCGATAGCTCCCACCACGTTCGGCCTGGCGCGCGGCGTGCAGCGCGACCCGCTCAGGGTCGACGCGCAGCGGGATCGTTTCGGCGACGAACGAGGACTGCCGGCCCTCGGGCGTGCTCCAGCTGACGATCGCGTGGTGTCTGGGCAGGTGCAGGCGAGCATCGGGGTGACCGAGCGTAGATAAGTGCTCGATGCCCGGACGCACCATGTCGGAGAACTCGGCCATCGTCAGCTCGACCGACGCGCGCGCGTCGCGCACCGAGGCCGTCGCGAAGTACACGCGGTGGGCAAACAGCGCATCGAGCTGGTCGCGCACCTCGCGCTCCGTCCACTGCGCCTCGGTCTGCCAGCACGCCACCGTCTCCAAGCCGGCGGAGCGCTTCAAAGCCATCGTTTCCGCGAAGCCGCGGTTGAGCACCAGTGGCGCCTCGTCGACCTTCAGCGCGACCGCCACCCGCTGCGTCTCTCCCACGAGGTCCTGCTGGCGGGCCAGCGCCGCGTCGAGCATGCCGACGAGCAGCTGCATCAGCACCGAGGTGTTCCCAGCGCCCATCACCCCCAGCGCGCCCTTCACGACAAGCACCTCCCCCCCGGCGATCACCTGGTCGAGATCGACCCGCAGCGAGTCGTTCAGCAGCACTCGCTTGATCGACTGCGAGTTGAGCAGCCGTGCCAGCTTGTTTACCGGCGCGTCGAGCTTGGCGGTCGTCATGCTGCGCGCGTCGGCGAGTTGAGCCGTGAGCTCGGCGGTGAAGAACTCGGAGATCTCCTTGAACTCCGGCAGCGCCCTCACGCGCGCCCCGACGCGAGCCCTGTAGGAGTAGCCCTCCTCGCCGACCGACAGCAGCCGTGCCGCGTCCCACAGCGTCGACTCGCGGTCGTGCGCGAGCACGGCGATGATCGCGTTGCGCAGATACCGGTCCGACGATGCGCGGATGTCGGCGTCAGTAAAGAGATTCTTGAGTGCCGACACGACGTAGTCGGCGATCACATCCGCCGGGGCGTCGACCGCCAGTGGGTTGAACCCGCACGTCGGGTGGGCCAGGTCCAAGAGCGTGCACGTCCGGTCCGCCGGCACGAGGCTCACCGCCGCCTCGGCGGCATCGCCCTTCGGGTCGAGCACGATCACCGCACAGCGCTCGCGGCGCAGATCCTCGGCGACGGTAGCGACGAGATAGCTGGACTTGCCCTGCTCCACGGTGCCGGGGACGGCGGTGTTCTGCTTGCGCATCCCCGGATGGATCGACACCGGCCCCAAGGCATCGCGCAGCGTGCCGAGCCCGTCGACGGGACGCAGGATCGCCGGCGGCGCGGGCGCCACGGGCAGGACGCCGCGCTCGAACGGGACCGTCGAGTAGTCGATCGACGGCAGATGCCAGACCGCCGCGAGCTCCGTGGAGGCGAACACACCCCTGTGGAAAGACGGCAGCGGATTACCCTCCCCGCGCTGCACGCGGCGGCCGTAGGAGGAGAACAGGCCGTGGCGCACGGTCGTTCCGCGCTCTACCAGGCGGTTCTCAGCCTCCTCGGCGCGCAGCTCGGAGGCGATCCGCTCGCACGTCTCGCGATCGAGGGCGATCACGCGCAGGTCGACGAAGAACAGCGGACGGTGCTGCACATCAAGGCCCCCGCGCAGCTCCTCGTCCTCGACCAGCGACCGGTCGCGCATTATCAGGTGATCTCTGCGCTCGCGCGACAGACGATTCTCGTGGCGCTTGTACAGTCGCTTGGCGTGGTGCTCGAACATCGACGGCGTGGGCGTCAGCGCGACCTGCACGAACGCCTCGCTCGCACAGGCGCCCATCACCGTCATCAGCCGGTTCATCGCTGGTTCGCGCTCGTGCTCGAAGCGGTCGAGCACCTTCGCACGCTTGATGAACTCGGCGTGCTTCTTCAGCCGCAATACCGTCGGGACCAACCCGACCAACCGCGACTCACCCATCAACCGGCAGTTTGGATAGGCCGTGCGCAACGCGGCCTGCACCATTCCTTCGAGTCCCATCGGGCACGTAACCGCCAGCCACACCGAGCCTGGGACGGCGCCTGCGGGAGCCCGATCCAGAGCGTGCCGCGGCGTGGCGCGTGGCCACCCCGATCGACCGCCCTCCCCGACGGCTCCCGACCGAGTCTGCCCGCCCGCGTGGTGCACCTCCAGCGACACCGACGGCTGGCCCAGAAGCAGGCGCCGCCACCAGCGACGCAGCAGGCGCTTATGCAGCGCCTCGAACATCGCCACGACCGCTTCCGCGCTCGCCTTGTCGGTTCGATAAGTCTGCACTCGCATCCGCACGTACCGACGTCGGCGCCGGGCGTACCAGCGCGAGATCGAGACCAGCGCTCCGAGGAGTAGGTTCAACCCGGCAAAGAGCCTCGTCAGAGCAATCCCACCAGGAGTCCAGCTCCAGATCGCGCGCGCCTCTGCGCCGAGGGCGTCCGGGAAAGAGTCGAACGCAAGGTGCTCGGCGCCCGCGGACGTGGACCTTTGCATCTGCGTGCCCACGGCTGCGGCCCCCCGTAGCTCAACACTCGACTCTGTGGACCCCAGCGGCGTGGCACCCGAAGACGTGGACCGGAGCGGCGCGGCGCTCGTCACCGTGGATCCTTCCCCCCGCAGCACCGTCCCGAGGCCGTCGTCGAGCAGCCAATAGCTCAAGGCAAGGGCCACGAGGACGGCGAGCAGGCCCAGGACTCGCCACAGCAGGAAGCGGAGCACCTTATCTTCCTTCTCCGACCGTCGAGGTCAAACGGGACAGCCGTTACAGCAAGCTCATACAGCCAGCCATTCAGCCAGGCTCCCTCAAAATGCGAAAGGCCCCGTAAACACGGGGCCTAACGAGTACCGCTACCGGGATTCGAACCCGGGTTTCCGCCATGAGAGGGCGGCGTCCTAGTCCCCTGGACGATAGCGGCGCGCAATCTACGGGGGTCGAGGCTAGCAAAGCGCCGGTGCGATATCTTCGCTCGTCACCGACCACGCGGATGTGGCGGAATTGGTAGACGCGCACGGTTCAGGTCCGTGTCTGGGAAACCAGGTGGAGGTTCGAGTCCTCTCATCCGCATCGCACCGCCGGCCCAAGCCGCCTGGCCGGAGGCCACCCTGACGCACGAACGGCCCTCCTCGCACACGAACGGCCACCGACCGAAGCCGGTGGCCGTACTCGCGTCCGTTCTTGTCCAGATCCCGGGCGGGGCCGGGTGGTCGGCTAGAGCCTCGAGTCGTGGCGCCTGCGCTGCATCACCATGATCGAGCCGCCCGCGAATACCAGGAGCAGGCCGATGCCGACCGTCCAGCGCAGGTCGAAGCCCGTGAACGGCAGCGTGGTCGAGGCTGCTTTCGCGGGTTCCGTGGTCGTGACGGGAGCAGGGGTGACAGCGGGCGCCTTTTTTTCTTTCGCCGGCAGCACCTTATGTTCCGTCTTGGTCGTCGGCGTGTATGTCGTCAGTGGTTCTTTGCTGGCCGCAAGCGCCGGCGTCGCAAGCGCCGCCGCGAGCAGCAGCACGACCGGCAAGACCAGGAGCCTGCGCAACGCGCGCGGCGATCCCTTCCCGGTCGATCCTGTTCCTGCTGTCTGCGGCCCGCTCAAGGCCACGACGTCGATCCGAGTCATGCCAACCTCCAAGTTTTGATGATCTGATGAGCGCTACGACCCTTCGTCAGGACCTCCTTCCGTGGTCTACCCGAGTCTAATGGCAAACATCTCTTTGGTTCGCCGTTTTCAGGCGACTCCCTCCAGAGGAGCACGCCTCTCGACCATAAGGTCTATCACCAACGGCGGTCGTGGCGACGTCCTGCTCGCGCGCCTCTTCATAAAGCCGCCGTGGCTGATGTTGTGCTTTTTGAACCGCATATAACTATAGTTATACACACTCCAGATTTTTCCTACGAACATCCGCCCTCTTTATCTTCCCCGTCAGCCGCCAACCCGCACACGCCCTTCCAGGGTCCCCTCGGCTAGATCGCGACGCAGGACCTTCTTGTCCAACTTGCCGACGCTCGTTTTGGGGACCTCGGCGATGAACGCGAACTCGTCGGGGAGCCACCACTTCGCCACGCGCGGGCGCAGGTGCTCGACCAGCTCATCCGCCCCGGCGGTGGCGCCCTCACACAGCACGACGCAGCACAGCGGGCGCTCGGACCAGCGCTCGTCGGGCTTGGCGATCACGGCGGCCTCGATCACGTCGGGGTGGGCCATCAGCTCGTTCTCGAGCGCGACCGAGGAGATCCGCTCCCCGCCGGACTTGATCACGTCCTTGGAGCGGTCGGTGATCCGCACGAAGGCGTGCTCGTCGATCGCGGCGATGTCGCCGGTGCGCAGCCACCCGGAGTCGAACTTCTCATCGCCGGAGGGATCCTCGAAGTAGCGCGCGGCGATCCATGGGCCGCGCACCTGGATCTCGCCGGTGGACTCACCGTCCCAGGGGACCTCATGACCGTCGTCGTCGACGAGGCGCAGCTCGGTCCACGGCAGCGACTTGCCCTGCAGCGCGCGTTCGTCCCAGTAGCGCTCGTCGTGCCCGCGATCCTCGACGGGGGCGGAGAAGGTGACGACGGGACTGGTCTCGGTCATCCCCCAGCCCTGGAAGATGCGCACGCCGTGGCGCTCCTGGAAGTCCTTCATCAGCTGTCGCGGCACCGCGGAGCCGCCACAGACGGCGTTGGTCACCGAGGACAGGTCAACCTCGTGCGCGTCGGCGTAGCGCAGCAGGTCGGCGAAGATCGTCGGCACGCAGCCCATCACGGTCGGACGCTCTGACTCGATCAGCCGCGCCATCGGCTCGGCTGAAAGGAAGCGGTCTGGCATCACCAGATCGGCTCCGGCGAGCGCGGCGGCGTAGGGAATGCCCCAGGCGTTGACGTGGAACATCGGGACGACCACCAGCGCTCGGTCGCTGCGGGAGAGCGCGAGGTTGTCGGCGAACAGCGAGGCAGTGGCGTGCAGGCAGATCGAGCGATGGGAGTAGAGCACGCCCTTGGGGTTGCCGGTCGTGCCGCTCGTGTAGCAAAGGGCGGCGGCCTGGCGCTCGTCCTGCTCGGGGTAGTCGAAGGGGGTGGCCTCTGATTCCTCGAGCAGATCCTCATAGCGCAGCACGTTCGGCAGGGAACCGGCATCCCCGGGGCGGGCGGGATTCCCCATCAAAATGTAGTGGCGCACACCCTCAAAGCTCGGGGCGAGCTTCTCCAGCAACGGGACGAGCGAATCATCGACGAAGATCACCTTGTCCTCGGCATGGTTGACGATGTAGGTGAGTTGCTCCGCGAACAGGCGGATGTTGAGCGTGTGCAGGACCGCCCCCACGCAGGGCACGGCCATGTAGAGCTCGAAGTGGCGCTGGTTGTTCCACGCGAAGGTCCCCACCCGATCCCCTGGCTCGATCCCGAGCCGTCCGAGCACACGAGCGAGGCGATCCACGCGCTTGGACACCTCCCCGAAGGAGGCACGTACCATTCCATCCTCGGTGAGCGTGGCCACCTGCGCGGAGGGGTGGCAGTCACGCATCCGCCGCCGCGCGTGCTGAAGCGTCAGCGGGAAGTCGTCCTGCATCAGCCCCTGGAGCATCTCCGTCATATCCGCTCGACCTCCTCCCTCACGTCGACCTTGGCCAGCTCACTGTAGACGCCGCGCGTGCGCTGCGCGATGTCGTCCCAGTCAAAGCTCAGCACGTGCTCGGAGGCCTCCGCCACGAGCCGGTCGCGCAGCTCGCCGTCGACGAGCAGCCGCTCGATCATCACACCGAGGTGCTCGGCGTCGCCGCCGTTGAAGCGCAGACCGACGCGCTCGCCCGACGGCACGACCTCGCGCAGGCCGCCCGTGTCGGCGACGATGCAGGGACAGCCGGAGGCCATCGCCTCCAGGGCGACCAACCCGAAGGGCTCGTAGATCGAGGGGACCACGCAGAGATCGCTGATCCGGTATAGCGAGTGCAGCGCGTCATCACCGATCCAGCCGAGGAACACACCGTGCTCGGACAGCCCCAGCCGCTGCGCCTGGGCCTTCAGCTCGGACTCGTGGGTGCCGCTGCCCGCGACCAGGAAGCGCACGTTCTCGACCCGCTCGATCACGCCCGGTAACGCGTCGAGCGCCAGCTGGAAGCCCTTCTCGTAGACCAGCCGCCCGACGAGCAGCACGAGCTTCTCGTGCGGCTGGGCGAACTCGCGGCGCAGCGCCTCCAGGTCTCCGACAGGACGCAGATCGTGCGGGTCGATCCCGTTGGGGATCACCGCGATCCGGCGCTCGTCGATGTCGAAGATGTCGGCGACGTGCCCGCGCATGTAGTAGGAGCAGACGATCACCGCGTCCGCGCGACGAGCCATCCAGCGCTCGACGGAGTGGATATGCGCCTGCGGCTGATCCTGCACCCAGCCCTGGTGGCGTCCGTGCTCGGTGGCATGGATCGTCGTCGCGTAGCCCACGCCCAACCGATCGGCGAGCGCGACAGAGGCCTGCGCGACCAGCCAATCGTGACCGTGGACGAGGTCGTAGTCGTGCTGCTCGGCGAGCACCTTCCCGGCCGCGAGCATGTCGTCGTTCATGCGCTCAACCCACGCAACGAAGCGATCGAGATCGCGCGGCCAGCTCGGCTCACGCACGCGGTGCACGCTCACCCCGTTGCGCTCTTCCACGGCCCGAGGAGCGCCACCCGCCCCACGCGTGAGCACGTCCACCGTGGCCCCCTGCCGGACGAGCGCCTCCGCGAGCTTGCACACGTGCCGTGCCAGACCACCCTCGATCACGGGCGGGTACTCCCAGGAGAGGAGTAGCACGCGTTCGCCCATCCCCAAGACCCTATCTCCTCAAAGCCCTTCACCGAGCCCAACGGCGGACCCTCGCGGCGCTCACCGCCCCGCGCGGTGCCTCAGAACGTTCTCACACCCCTATCAGCCCGAGCTCGTCCAGCCGGCGCGTGGCGCGCGACACCCACACCTCCTGCTCGGATAGACACAGCACGCCCTCCCCCTCCAACCGCCGCAGCCCAGCCTCCAGATCCGGATCGCGGCCCGTGCCGGCTTTCCCCGCGGCCACAGCCTTTGGCGACGGCGGCGCCGCTCGGTCGGCGCCCAGCTCGATCCCCAACCGCTCACGCGACCATGCCTGCTCGCGATCGTCGCGCAGCAGCTGCAGGACGATCGCTCGTTCGATCCTCGCGCCGCCCATAGCCCGTGACCCTTTCGCTTGTGTATCCATCGGACCCAATCCCTTCGTGCCGGGCTCCGGTCGTCTGTAGTCGTGCCGGGCCGTCAGATTTGCAATCGATCCGAAGATACACACAGCATGGAACGGCTCAGTCGAATGGACGTGCTCGGGACGGCTTGCACCGCGTCCCGGCCCCAGCAGAGCGGCGAGGGGCAAGCAGGTCAAGAATCAAAAGGGCCCGCCCGCCCGCGCGCCGGACGGCGTGGCTCTCAGCGCAGGAACTCGATCAGCAGCTCGTTCACGCGCTCGGGCTCGTCGTGCTGGACCCAGTGGGTCGCATCTCCCAGCCACTCCATGCGCGCGTTCGGCACCCAGCGCGCCTCCGGCTCGGCCAGCTCACGGCCCAGGTGACGGTCGCGCTCGCCCCAGATCACGAGCGTCGGCGCCTGGATCGGGACCAGCTTCCCCTGGGCGCCGAACGGTGACTGGCGCAGGGCGGCACGATAGTAGTTGATCATCCCCGTCAGCGCGCCCGGCTGCGACCACGCCTCGACGTAGCGCTCCAGGTCCTCGTCGCTGAACGCCTTGGGCTGGCCGATCTTCGATCGGTCCGCACGCAGCGAGCGCTTGGCGAACGAGAAGCCGTCTCGCGCCAGCAGCCTCTCCGGCAGACCGGGGATCTGGAAGAAGAACATGTACCAGCTCTTCTTCAGCTGTTTGAAGGTCCGCAAGCCCGCGAGCATGCGCGCGGTATGGGGCACGTTGAGGATCGCCAGCCGCTCCACCACGTCCGGGTGGCGCATCGCCACCGTGTAAGCGATGGCCGCGCCCCAGTCGTGTCCGACGACATATGCCCGCTCGACGCCGAAGTGGCGGATCAGCCCGGCGATATCGCCCGCCACGAGGTCCGCGTCGTACGCGCGCCAGCCCTTGGGCTTGTCCGAGGTGTTGTACCCGCGCATGTCTGGCGCCACCACGTGAAAGCCCGCCTGTGCGAGCGCCGGGATCTGATGGCGCCAGGAGTACCAAAACTCCGGGAACCCGTGCAGCAGCACGACCAGCGAGCCGTCCTTTGGACCCGCCTCGACGTAGTGCAGGCGCACGCCCGCGCCGACATCCGCATCACCGTGGCTGACCTGCAGTGAGCCGCTCTCCTGGATCGCCTCGCTTGCGATCGGCAGATCGTAGTCCTCCGCCATCCACGCGGCGCGCTCGTCAGCGGCTCGTGTCCGCGGCGCGTGTCATTTTAGTTGGCTCTCCTTCGACCACCTGAAAGGCGATGATCGTCGTGCCGCTGCTTCTCGGAATCCTGATCGGCCTGATTCTCGGCGCCGCCGGCGCGGCCGCCGTGCTCAAACCCAACCGCGAGCGGCTGCGCGACGAGCTGAAGGCGATCTCGGCGGATGTGCTCGCGCAGACCGGCGACTCGCTGGCGCAGCGACTCGCCGACCAGCGCCTTACCGAGCAGGAGCGGGCTTCCGGGGAGATGGCCCTGCGTTCGGAGGAGATCAAGCGGCTGGTGGGGCCGGTACACGAGCAGCTGACGAAGGTCGAGAGCGAGCTGGGACGCTTGGAGCGCGAGCGCCGCGACGGGCAGGTCAAGCTGTCTGAGATGGTGCGCACGCTGACGCTTGGCACGGACACGCTGCGCAAGGAGACGGGAGAGCTCGTATCCGCGCTGAAGCGCCCGGAGACGCGCGGCTCGTGGGGCGAGATCCAGCTGCGCCGGGTGGTCGAGCTGGCTGGCATGGTGGCCCATTGCGATTTTGTCGAGCAGTCCACGATCCACACCGAGGACGGTCGTCTGCGGCCCGACATGCTCGTGCGCCTGCCTGGTGGAAAGCTGATCGTGGTCGACTCCAAGGTGCCACTCGACGCCTACCTGGCCTCGGTGGAGTCCTCCGCCGAGAATGTGGGGGAGCTGCAGGCGCGCCATGCGAAGCAGACGCGCGATCACATCACCAAGCTGGCATCCAAGGGCTACCAGCGGCAGTTCGACTCCACGCCGGAACTTGTAGTGATGTTCGTGCCCTCCGACGGCATCTACCAGGCCGCGCTCGCGGCCGACCCGGCGCTGATCGAGTACGGCGTCGCACAGCAGGTGCTGATGGCCACGCCCACGACGCTGATCGGCCTGTTGCGGGCCGTGCACTACGGCTGGGGCCAGGAGCGGATCGCGGAATCCGCTCGGGAGATAGCCGACTCGGCGCGCGAGCTGCACCGCCGGCTGGGGAAGTTCGCCGACCACCTGGCCAAGGTCGGTCGCCAGCTCGGCTCCGCCGTGAACGCCTACAACGACGCGGTCGGCTCCTTCGACCACCGCGTGGTCCCCCAGCTGCGCAGCATCGAGCAGGCGGGCGTCGCCTCCGAGCGCGAGATCGCGGCGCCCGCGGCGATCGAACCGACGGCACGGCCGGTCACCGCGCGGTTGGAGTCCGACCCGGCCGAGCCGCCGCTCGAGCCGGTTGCTCTATCGGCGGTGTCGGAGCTCCCCGTCTCCGCGACGCTCCCCGCCGGCGTGCAAGCACCACGACGATCAGCGTGAGCGCCACGGGCACCGTCGCCGGCAGCTCGTCGAGGAGGAAGAACAGCAGGTCGAAGCCCAGCGCCAGCAGCGCCGCGAGCGCGGCGGCGCGCGTCTGTGTGCAACGGTGAACCGTGACAGCGAGCAGCGCCCCGAGCGCCCCGGCGACGAACAGGTCGCCGTAGCCGATCACCGCCGAGCCGAACACCGCGCTCTGCAGTTGCGGCAGGCCCGCCGCGGGGCGCGCCCCGTTGAGCGCGTTGTTCGGCCGCTGCAACAGGTCGGACACGACGAGCGTGGTGTCGGCCACCGCCATCGCCACGATGCCGGCCGCCAGCCAGCGCGGGGGCGTCACCGCGGCGAGCAGTACGCCGAGCGTCACGCAGCTGAGCGCCGACAGCCCGAGCGCCGCCGCCTCCCCCGCCAACCCACCGCGATCGGCCCACGCGAGCGCGAACAGCGCCGGCACCAGCAGGGCTCTCGCCGGCCGCGGCGGGTGGGCGTTCCAGGCGAGCCAGCCGAGCGCGAGCGCCGCGAGCACGGGCACCGCGACCAGCGCCAGGTAGGTGAGTCCCTGCGCGCTCGCCTGTTCGGCGGCGCGCGCCCCGAATACGAAGCCGATCACCGACAGCGGCGGGATCACGGCCCAGCGGCGGCCACGCAGCCGGGCGAGTGCTTTGAGCGCCCCGGCGCCCGGGACGGCCACGAGCGCACCCTGGACGAGCGAGAGCACGGCGATCGAGATCGAGAACGGGAGCACCTCACCAAAATAGACTCCGAGGCATGCCCGCCGGCTCGATCGAGGACCCCGTGCGCACGCAACGCCTGTATCGGCTGGGGGCGCTGCTCGTCACCGCCATCGCCGTCACGGCGGTGCTCGTCGCGGTGCTCACCAGCGGCAGCACCTCCCAGCTGGCGCCCGGCAAGCCCGTGCCCGGCGCCGCGCGCACGCTCGCGCTGTTCGCCGGCATCCCCCAGCACGGTGACGCGCTCGGCAACCCCCACGCGCCGGTCACGCTGGTCGAGTTCGGCGACCTGCAATGCCCGTCCTGCGCGGTCTTCGCCGCGAACGCCCTGCCGAGCATCGTCGCTCGCTACGTGCGCCCCGGACGCGTGCTGCTCGTGTTCCGGGCGCTGTACTTCCTCGGCAACGATTCACTGCGTGCCGCGCGCATGGCCGAGGCGCTGGGCGCACAGAATCATTTGTGGCAGTTCATCGAGTTGATGTACCGCAACCAGGGACTCGAGAACAGCTCCTACGTGACCGGCACCTACCTACGCGCGCTCGCCGGCGCGATCCCCGCGGTCAACGTCGCGCGCGCGCTGTCCGAACGTGGCTCTTCCGAGGTGCAGGCCCAGATCGACGGGGCGCGCGCGCTCGCGCTGCGGCTGCATCTGCGCGGGACGCCTTCGTTCCTGCTCTCGCGCAGCGGCACACCAGCGCAGCGCTTCTCCCCCGCGAGCATCGAAGACCCCAGCTCGTTCAGCGGCCCGCTCGATCGGCTGCTCGGCTAATGGCCGAGCTGCACGGTCTTGACGATCAGCAGCAGCACGGCCACCACGAGATAACCGCGCAGCACGAGCATCCCCGTCTTGCGCCCCGGCGACCACACCGGCCGCTCGAGCAACGCAAGTGGAGGCATCGTCCACGTGTGGCGCTTCTCCCGCGAGATCTCGGTCGCCTCGACACGCGCCGCGGCGCCGCCCCTGTGCGCCAGCACGTAGCCGGCGACGGCCAGCAGCGCCAGCGCGAACGCGATCGACAGGTACATGAACAGCGTCGTCACGTTCACGCTCGGGAACATCGTGCTCGCCATCAGGATCAGGGAGAGCTCGACGAGCACTCCCACGATCAACGCCGCGAGCGCGTTCAACCAAGGCGCATTGACCCACGGTCCCAGCACCTCGCGGTCGTTGCACAGCAGCAGCAGGAACACCGTCGCGCTCGGCAGCAGCACGCCCGCGAGCGCCTGCACCGAGGTGGTGATCAGACCGAGCGGCGCCCCCGGGATCAGCACGATCCCGGCCGCGGCCAGCACCATCAACGTGAAGCTCGCGTAGAACAGCTTCGCGTCGAGCGGCCCGCGGTTCAGCGAGTGCTTGGCGCCGAACACGTCGCCGAACGCATATGACGTCGCGAGCGTCACCGCCGCCGCGCCGATCAACGACGCGTTGAGCAGCACGATCGCGAACAGCGTGCCCGCGCTTGAGCCCAGGCGATGGCCCAGCTGCGTGGCGACCGTGCCCGCGTCGGCGAACTGGCCGAAGTCCGACGTGCCGCCGAAGGCGAACGCGGTGACCGCGATCAGCGCCCCCGCGCCGATCACCACCACGAACGCGCCGATCACGGTGTCCGCGCGCTCGTAGTTGATCCAGCGGGGCGTAATCCGCTTGTCGATGATGTTCGACTGCTGGAAGAACAGCTGCCACGGCGCCACCGTCGTCCCCACGATCGCGATGATCAACAGCACGGCCATCGAGCTGGCGCCGCCGTGAATGCCCGGCACGAACGTGTGCTGCACGACATCGCCGACATGCGGGTGAGCCAGGACCAGCAGCGGGATCACCAGGAAGTTGGCCACGACGAACACGTACATGAAGCGCTCCCAGCTGCGAAAGCTCCCCGTCGAGGTGATCGCTACGAGCGCCGCCGCCGCGATCGGCACGGCCAGATACTTGCTGACGCCGAAGTAGCCGAGCGCGAGGCTCACGCCGATGAACTCGGTGACGATCGTGAGGAAGTTCAGCAGGAACAGATCGCCGACCGAGAAAGCGCCCCAGAACTTGCCGAAGCGCTCGAAGATCAGCCGCGCGTGCCCGACGCCGGTGACCGCACCGAGGCGGATCACCATCTCCTGGTTGACGATCAGCACGGGGATCAGCAGCAGCAGCACCCACAAGAGGCTCGTGCCGTAGTTCTGCCCCGCCTGCGCGTACGTGGAGACACCGCCGGCATCGTTGTCGCCGACCATCACGATCAGGCCGGGGCCCATGATCGCGAGCAGCGCCAGCCCCCGCGAGCGCCACCCGTGGCGCTCGCCGCTGTCGTGCATCCCGATCGTGCCCAGCGCCCCGCGGATGTCGCCGATGTGGGCCTCGTCCAGGACCGGCGGCACACCATCCGGGCGCGGGGGGGCGTCGGTCAGCGTCGTCGGATCATCGGCCATCTGAAGGGCACCTCCTTTCCTTTTGCACTCGGGGCTGCGCGTAGTGACGTCTCGGCGCGCGCCGATGCGGACGAGGTCCCTGGGATGCGGCTAGGGCAGGAGGGACGGGCCCGACAGGCGTGCGGCCGACTGGGTACTTCGTGGCTGTTCTCGGTCCATGCCTGTCTGCTTTCTGACGCCGCTTGTCGGATGCTCAGCGTACCAATGCTCGCCCGCGCGCGGTCAGTCGCGCACGAGCCCGAAGCGCCGCCGCCAGCCGCTCGGCAACGTCAGCTCGAGCACGTCGTCGACGGTGACCACGCCCACCACGCGCTCGTGCTCGTCGACGACCGCGAGCATCACCAGGTTGTAGTCGGTCATCGTGCGCGCCACCTCAGGCAGGTCGGCGTCGGTGTGCACCGACACCGGCTCATGCTCGGCGAGACTCGACAGCGGCGTCTGCGCAGTGGCGCGCAACAGCGTGACCACAGCCACCGAGCCCGACAGCCTGCCGTCCCCATCGCTCAGCAGGATCGTGGTGAGCGTTTCCGGTGCGATCTCGCTCGATCGCACCCGCTCGAGCGCCGTTGCCGCGGTCTCACTCTCGGCAAGACCGATGAAGTCTGGGCTCATCAGCCCCCCGGCGGTCGAGGGGTTATAGCCGAGCAACGCTTCGATCTGAAGTCGCTGCGCGGGCGGCAGCAGGGCGAGGATGCGTCCGCGCCGCTCCTGCTCGATCTCCACGATCAAATCCGCGGCGTCGTCGGTGGCCATCCGCGCGATCACCGCCGCCACCTGCGTGTCCGGACGCTCGCGAATGAACTCCAGCTGGTGGTGCTCGTCGAGCTCCTCGAAGACGTCCGCCTCGAGCTCGCGATCCTGCCCCACGGCCTCGATCAGCTCCTCACCCTCCTCGTGCGAAGCCGCCTCCACCAGGTCGGCGATCTCCGCGGGATGCAGGTTGGCGAGCTTGCGGTGGGAGAAGCGCAGGCGCGCGGTCGGGACGTGACCGACGAACGGCTCCAGGTCGGTCCAGTCGAGAAACGGCCGATCTGCCACGGTGCTCTTCAGCGGACGCGGCAACCAGCGCCGCAGCTGAGCGCGCGCGCTGTGATCGACGCCGACCACCCGCCACCAGCCCTCGATGCACGCGAGCTCCAGCTCGTGCGCGGTGACGAGGCTCGGCGGGTCGGCCTCGACGTTGACCAGCTTGCGTCCGAGCACGTCCTGGTTGAGCAGCACCTCTCCCACACGCCGCTCGAAGCGACCGAGGCTGAGCTTCTCCCCCGACAACCGCACCGCTCCAGGCTCGAGCGTCGCGATCCTGTCGGCCGGCACGAACAGATCACGTCCCCCGATCCTCGCCTTCACGCCGGTGACCGGCGGGTAGCCGCCGTCGGCCAGCCGCACGATCAGATCCTCGACCCGGCCCAGCCGCTCCCCCGCTCGATCGAGCAGCGGACTGCGCAGGATCGTCGATAGGTGCACCACCGGCTCCGCCAAAGCGCTCACTACGTTACCCCTCGACTCGGACCAGCAGCGCCGCCCCGATCGCCCCGCCGAGATCGCCGAGCGCCGCGACATGGATATGCGGGGGGCGTTCGTCGGCGAACAGGTGCGGCCGCATCGCCTTGGCGATCCGCTTCGCGTAGGGCTCACCGAGCCGCACGCCGAGTCCCCCTCCGATGATCACGGCCTCGACGTCGAGCAGGTTGACGGCCGAGGCGACCCCGGCGCCGAGCGCCCCGACCGCGCGCTCGATCAGCTCGATCGCGAGCTCGTCCTCGTGCTCGAGCGCGCGCGACCAGATACCGCTCGTCAGGCGCGTGCGGCCATGCTCCTTCATCAGCTTGAACAGGTCGGTGTGCTTGCCCTTCTTGTGGAGCTTGCGCGCGTGCTCCTCCATCGCCGCCCGCCCGGCGTAGGCCTCCATGCAGCCACGCCGTCCGCAGGTGCAGCGCGCGCCGTCGATCTCGACGACCATGTGACCGATCTCCCCGGCGCCCCCGCGTCCGGTCCAGGGCTCGCCGGCGAGGATCAGCCCACCGCCGACGCCCGTACCCCAAAAGACACCCAGCAGCGAGTCATACGGCCGCCCGGCGCCTAGCTTGAGCTCAGCGTCGGTCGCGACCTGGACGTCGTTGCCGATCCGGATCGAGATCCCGCCCACCCCGAGCGCGCTTTCGAGCGCCGCCGCCAGCGCGAACGTCCCTTCCCAGCCGGGCAGATTGCGCGCGCTGGTCACGTCTCCGCCTTCGATCGTGCCCGGCGATCCGACCCCGATCCCCTGTAGCGCGGCCGGCTCGAGCGCGGCCGCCTTGGCGGCGTCGCGCAACGCCGTGGCGATCTCTTTCGCCACGTCCTCCGGGCCACCGGTGGTCGGCGTCGGCCGGCGCGCGTCGCCGAGCACCTTGTTCTGCTCGTCAACGATCACCGCCTGGATCTTCGTGCCGCCGAGGTCGATCCCGCCGTAGCTGGTGGCCATTCCGGCGGATCATCGCAGACGGCGCTCGGGGCACGTGGCGGAGATAAAGATCGCCAGCAGCAAGATTTAGGCTAATTTAGGCACCCTTGCAGGGTTTCTTCGCCTGCTCTTACGGGCTCCCCGCAGTATCCCTGGCAAGCAAGCTACACGACCCTTCGCGCATCGACATCCGCTCCCGGAGCGTGAGCACCGGCCTAACGGAAGGTCCCGCGACCATCGCCCCGAATAGCGCCTGAGAGGCCACAGCAGACCATGACCGCACGCGCCACACGACCCTGGTTCAACTATCTCCTGGGTATGGCTTGCGTCGGGGCGATCGTAGCCGCGATCCTCCTCGTGGGACCCGCCTCGGGCAGCCAGGCGACCGTGACCCGCACCGCCAAAGCCGCGGAAGGGGTCGTCCAGTCCACGGTCTCGGGCAGCGGAACGCTTCAGCCCGCGACAAAAGCCGGCGTCAACTTCGCTACCAGCGGAACGCTTACGGGGCTTTTTGTGAGCGTCGGCGACCACGTCAAAGGAGGCGAGCTGCTGGCCGAAGTCAGTCCGACCAGCGCGGAGTCGAGCCTGCGCTCGGCGGAAATCGCGCTGACGACCGACGAAGCCTCCTACCAGGACGCGGTCGAGGGACTCACCCCCGCGGAACAGCGCCAGGCTGACATCAGCGTCGAGGAGTCACGCGCGTCGGTCAAATCCGCGAAGCAGTCGCTCAAGCAGGACAAACAGACGGCAAAGTCAGAAGCGGCATCCGCCAACGCGACGATCGCGCAGGACGAAGTCTCGCTGAAGGGCACCGAACAGTCGGTCGCCGTCGAAGCGAAGAGCCAGCAGGACGCGCTCAACCAGGACATTGGCCAGCGCGGCACCGATGAAAAAGCGGTCGCCGAAGCCAGGTCTCAGGTTGAAGAAGCGAAGTCCGTGCTCGCCGCCGAAAAGGACAAGTCGCCTCCCGACGAACAAAAGCTCAGCTCAGCTGAATCGAAGGTCACATCGACCGAATCCACGCTCAAGTCCGACGAAGCGAAAGTGATCCAGGACGGCTATACGATCTTGATTGCGCAGAACAGTCAGGCTGCGGGAGTCATCAAGAGCCAGCAGTCGATCGACAGCGCTCGCAACACAGTGGCGAGCGCGAACAAAACCAAGGCATCGACCAAGCTCCGCAACGAACAGACGATCGCGCAGGCGCGGACCAGCCTCGCAAGCCAGGAACTGTCGCTGCAGTCCACGCTCGCCGCCAACGCGGTCAAAGCGGCGCCACCGAAAGCGTCGACCGTGATCAGCGCCGAGAACAACGTCAAGAGCGCGCAGCTGACGGTCGAAAAAGCACGCCAGGCACTCTCGGATACGAAGCTGTACGCACCCACCGAAGGCGTGGTCGCAACGATCAAAAACACAGTCGGCGAAAGCGTCACGGGGACGGGCACAGAAGGGTCGTCCACATCCAGTAACAGCAGCTCGAGCGGGACCAGCGCCACCGGCAGCAGTGGCGCCAGCGGCGCCGGGACCAGCGGAGCTAGCGGCAGCGCCGCGACCAGCGGCACCAGTGGCACCGGGACCAGCGGTACGAGCGCAACGGGCAGAAGCGGCGGAGCCGGGGCCAGCGCCGGGGCGAGCAGCGGTGCCAGCGGCACCGGCACCGGAACCGGAACCAGCGGCACTGGGACCAGCGGCACCGGCGCCAGCACCAGCGGCGGCAGCGGCGCCAGCACCAGCGGCGGCAGCGGCGCCAGCACCAGCGGCGGCAGCGGCGCCAGCACCAGCGGCACCAGCGGCAGCGGAACCGGCGGCACCGCCGGCGGCGAGAGCGGCCCTTCCGAAAGCGGCGGTGCATCGACCACCAGCGATAGCGGTGGTGGCAGCTTTCACGAAATCTCCGACACGAGCGGCGGCGCCGGCAGTTATCACGACATCGCCGACCCGAGCAGCGGCGGCGCCGGTGCGAGCGGCGCCAGCTCCGCCACCGGCGCCACCGGCGCCGCCAGCACGAGCAGCGAAAGCAGCAGCAGCTCCAGCAGCTCGTTCATCGAACTGGTCGACGTACACGGCTATCAGCTGGTGGTGCCGTTGAGCGAGTCCGAAATCTCAAACGTGCACGTCGGGCAACCCGCCACCGTGACCGTCGAAGCGCTCGAAGGACGCAAGTTCGCGGCTGAAGTGGTGAGCCTGCCGGTTCTCTCGACCACCAGCAGTGGGGTCGTGAGCTACGACGTCACCTTCCAGCTCGACCAGGTGGAACCCGCGCTGAAGCCCGGCATGAGCGCGACCGCCGAAGTCGTCGTCAAGCAGGCAGAAGGCGTGAACGTCCCGACCAGCGCGATCTCCGCTGACAGCGTGACCGTGGAGCGCGCCGGCAAGCAGGTGCGCCAGCGCGTCGTGACGGGACTGGCCGGCAACACCTCAACGATCGTCCTCAGCGGCCTGAAGGCAGGAGAAACGGTCGTCCTGCCCGCGGCGAGCACCACGAGCTCGAGCGGCCCGAGCCTAACCTCCAAACTCGGCAGCCGCGCCGGCGGCCTGGGCGGCGCCGGAGGCCTCGCGGGCGGTGGAGGCGGCTTCGGCGGCGGAGGCGGGGGCGGCGCGGCCTTCTTCAGAGGCGGCGGCTGATGCCCCGCTCTCTGCGCTCGCGCATGCCGGCGGTCCGCTCGCGCGTCCCTCGCAGCCGGCCGCTCGTGCGCCGCGAGGCGATCGGGCACACCTCCGCGGGCCGCACCACCGGCCGTGGTCGTCCGCCCCACCCGGTCATCCAGGTCCGCGACGTCTCCAAGACCTTCGAGCTCGGCCAGATCCGCGTGCGTGCCTTGCGCAACGTCTCGTTGCGGATCGACACCGGCGATCTCGTCGCGATCATGGGCAGCTCGGGCAGCGGCAAGAGCACGCTGATGAACATTCTCGGCTGCCTCGACATACCCACGAGCGGTCGCTATGAGATCGACGGCGTGGACGTCAGCCACATGGACGAGGACGATCTCTCAGACCTGCGCAACCGCAAGATCGGCTTCGTATTCCAGAGCTTCAACCTCGTCCCGCGCACGAGTGCGCTCGTCAACGTCGAGCTGCCACTCGCCTACGCCGGGCTGCGGGGCGCCGAGCGCAGAGGGCGCGCCGAGCGGGCGCTGCGCTCGGTCGGGATGGGCCACCGCCTGCATCACCAGCCGGCGGAGCTGTCGGGCGGGCAGCAGCAGCGGGTCGCGGTCGCACGGGCGCTCGTGACCAACCCCTCGCTGGTCCTCGCCGACGAGCCGACCGGCAACCTCGACTCGCACTCGACCGAGGACGTCCTGCGGATCTTCGCCCAGCTCAACGAAGAA
>Ga0182024_10006935_pt1 | contig 24652 bp, 15 predicted proteins | sample P32metaG_FD_120480 | JGI IMG/M metagenome (GOLD analysis project Ga0182024, IMG submission 120480) | Permafrost microbial communities from Stordalen Mire, Sweden - P3-2 metaG (Illumina Assembly) | ecosystem: Environmental > Terrestrial > Soil > Wetlands > Permafrost | place: Sweden: Stordalen...
ACGAGACGGACGACAACGTGGCGAAGAAGACGCTGGCGGCGCTAGAGGCGGGGTTGACGCCGATTGTGTGTGTCGGGGAGACGGAGCAGGAGCGCGACACGGGGTTGGCGGAGGAGGTGTTGCGAAGGCAATTTCGTAACGGCCCGGGCGCGTTGACCGGTGAGGAGTTCTCCCGTATTCTAATGGCTTACGAGCCAGTGTGGGCGATTGGCACAGGCCGCATGGCGACGCCGGAATTGGCGGCGAACGCACACCGGTCGTTGCGCGATTGTGTGGCAGAACAGTATTCGGCAGGGCACGCGTCGGCGGTGCGGATATTGTACGGCGGGAGCGTTAAGCCGGACAATATACAAGGGTTGATGGCGCGGACCGACGAGATTGATGGGGCGCTGGTGGGCGGGGCAAGTTTGGATGCTAAGTCGTTTGCTAGCATCGTAAATTTTGTATAAGCGCGGGCATTTCGTCGCGGCTCGCTCACGGGGTTCGAGTTTAGGTTTCGGAAGAATCGAACGAGGTATCGGAAATGCAAGGCATGGCGGGTTGGATGAAGTGGGCGATTGCGCTGGCGATTGGGTTTGGCGTGATTGTACTCGGGTTTAAGTATGCGGGATGGCTGCTGACAACGTTTTTTGTGCTGAACTGCCTGGTGCTGATCATTGTGGTGCTGCTGCAGAGCGGCAAGGCAGCGGATTTGGCTGGCGCATTCGGCGGGGCGGGGAGCCAGACGGCGTTTGGGCCGCGTGGGGCGGCGAACGTGCTGTCTAAGGCGACGACCTGGTGCGCGGTGATGTTCATGGTGTGCGCGATGGCGTTGGTGTTGCGAACCGACAAGGCCGCGGAACAAGGTGGGTCGATTTTGCAGAAATTTTCGACGCCGGCACCGAAGGCGGCTACGCCGGTGACGCCGGGTCCAGTGGTCCCTACGCCGCAATCGAACCGAACGCCGACACCGCAGCCTCCGGCGGGGTCGCAGCCCGCGCCGGCTACGCAACCCAAGAAGCCACAGTTTTAGTTGACGATTTGGGAGCAGTGGATTGCGCGGAGTTGTTTGACACTTTGCTCCCGGGCCATTAAAGTTGATGTCGGCGCGGTCGTGGCGGAACTGGCAGACGCACTAGCTTGAGGTGCTAGCGCCGCAAGGCGTGGAGGTTCGAGTCCTCTCGACCGCACCAGAATTCAAAGAATTCCCCGTTTTTCTTCTTCCTTGAGTTGATTTTTCCGCATCGCAAGCGTCCAATGTTCCCCGGGTTACAACTGCCTGTGTCACCCGCTCTTCGAGGAAGGTAGCACTTGAAATTCGGTGCGCGATGTACTGTAGTAAGGACGCGCGCGGGTGGTTCTTCCTTGCGAGTTGAATTGGTGTGCCTCTAGACGGCGTTAGCGAACTGCGAAATGGCTACCTACGACAGTGAAGACGGAACGCCGTTGGTGACCAAACCAGGGTTCCTTTCGCGCTACCTCTTCAGCAACAATCACAAAATTATCGGGCTCGAATATCTTTGGCTGGCGATGCTGTGCGTTTTTCTGGGCATGGCGATGTCGCTGCTGATGCGCGTGCATCTGATGTGGCCGGGGCCGGGATTTCTTGGCGGCTTGGCGGATTCGCCGGAGCGTTACGCCGCGCTCACTTTGCTGCACGGATCGCTGATGGTGTTTTTTGTGCTGACCGCCGCACCACAAGCCGGACTGGGCAGTTATTTTCTGCCGCTGCAAATTGGCGCGAACGAAGTGGCATTTCCAAATCTAAACATTTTTGCGTTCTGGACTACGGCGGCTTCGGTCGCGGGAATTACAACAGCGTTTTTTCTTCCAGCTTCGCAAGCCATACTGGTGTGGACACTCAGCGTAGTGGCATTCTGCGTGGCGTCATTGCTGGTGGCGGTAAATTTCAGCGTGACGGCAATCGACTTGCGCACTAAGGGAATGACGCTGCCGCGCATGCCAGTAACCGTGTGGGCGTGGTTTATCAACGCAATTTTGAGCATGCTGATCTTTAGCATTTTGCTTGCCGCATGCGCGCTGCTGCTGGCGAACCGGCTGCTGGGCACGCAGTTCTTTTTGACGGCGCCGGGAATGGTGGACGCGCTGGACGGACAGCGGCTGTTTTGGTTTTTCGCGCAGGCGCAGGTCTATGTGGCGATGCTGCCGTGCTTCGGAATTGTGACGCACCTGCTCGCGACATTCGCGCGTCGGCCAGTTTGGAAAGAACGCATGGTGGTGCTGGCGCTGTGTGGCGTGGGATTGTTCGGTTTTTGCATTTGGGGCTTTCACATGTTCAACACCGGCATGAACCCCGGCTCGCCGATGGTTTTTGCGTTGCTAGCATCTTCATTGGGAATCCCGGCGAGCATTTTGCTCTTGAGCTGGTTCGGCACGCTCTGGAATGGGCGAATGCGGCTGAACACCTCGATGCTTTTCGTCCTGGGATTCATTTCGTTGTTTTTGTCGGGCGGCTTGTCTGGAATTTTTCTTTCGCGCGGCGATTTGCCGATAGCTACGAGCGGGAACGATTTTGTTACCGGGCATTTCCACCTGGTGATGGGCGTGGCGGCAACCTTCGCGATTCTGGCGGCACTTTTTTTCTGGTTTCCGAAATTGTATGGAAAGCGGCTCAATGAGCCGCTGGGGAAACTGCATTTTTGGCTGACGTTTGCCGGTGTCTATTGCGTGTTTATGCCGATGCATTGGCTAGGATTAATGGACCACGTGCGGAATCCCATGAGCGTGGCCGGCGCGACGAACGAAGGCAGCATGCGAACCTTCATCACCGTCGCGGCGGTAGTGACCATTTTGGCGCAGACGCTGTTCTTCGTGAATCTCCTCGCAACTTTGCTGGGCGGACGAAGAATTCTGGAACGCAACCCTTGGCGCGCCACAACCCTCGAATGGATAGCGGTGGCGCACGTTCGCGATGACGATTTTGCTGGACTGCAGCCGGTCGTGCATCGCGGCGCGTACGTTTTTGATGAAGCGTCGGCCATCGAGGATTTCATTCCGCAAGACGTCACGCCGCAGAAAGTAACGCCGCAACAGATCGCCAAGGGGCAATGAGCACGGAAAGCAGGACGGTATGCCGGGAGCCACACTCGACGACGAGATCGAGATAATTATCGAAGATATTGGCGGAGGCGGCGGAGGGAAACCGCCCGCTGGCGGCGACGGCGGAGACGACGGCGACCGCGGTAAACGCAGGCGTCCATCGCAGCCCTCGCCGAGGCGTTACTACACCGGCGTCGCGCTCGGCATTCTATCCATCCTGATGTTTTTTATGGCGCTGGCGAGCGCGTTCATCGTACGGCGTAGTGCCCATGATTGGGTTCCCGTACACCTACCGGCCATTCTATGGCTGAATACGCTCGTGCTGCTTGCCAGCAGCGCCACGCTGGAATATGCGCGGCACCGGCTGGCGAATGGCGAACTCGCAAGGTTTCGCAATTTGTGGACGGTGACGACGCTGCTCGGAGTCTTATTTCTTGCTGGGCAAATTGTGGCGTGGCGGCAACTCGCGTTACAGGGAATATTCGTGGCCAGCAATCCGGGGAGCAGCTTCTTTTATATTTTCACCGGGCTGCACGGCGTGCATTTGCTTGGCGGAGTAGTGGCATTGCTTTACGTCGCGGTGCGCAATTTCGACAAGGCGAAAGTGTCGCGCTCGGTAGCCGCGGAGATCACCGGGCACTACTGGCACTTCATGGACGGGCTTTGGATTTTTCTGCTGTTGCTGCTGTCCCTCGGAAAGTAAATCGCCGAATAGAAACGCCGGCGATCAGGACACCGGCGATGGTACGAAAACCAATTATTGCTTGAAAAATTCCGCGATCGCTTCCGCCACTCGCGCAATTTGTTCCGGCTGCAATTCCGGATACATTGGCAGCGAGAGCACTTCCTCCGCCGCGCGCTCGGCGCCAGGGAAATCGCCGCGCTTGTGACCCAGCGAGGCGTACAGCGGCTGCAGGTGCAGGGGCACCGGGTAATACACCGCGCTGCCAATTTTACGCTCGGCGAGAAATTGCTGCAGTGCATAGCGACGTGGCACACGAATCGTGTATTGGTGGAAGACGTGTTCGCAATCCGGAGGCGTCAGCGGCGTGGTGATCCCCGGGAGATGTTTTAGCGCTGCAGCGTAGGCGCGCGCGTTCCGTTGCCGCGCTTCTTGCCAGCTTCGCAGATGTCGTAGCTTTACGCGCAGGATGGCAGCCTGAATTTCGTCCAGCCGGCTGTTCCATCCGGGCTCACTGCTTACATATTTTTGCGTTTGGCCATGATTGCGCAGAGCGCGCAGCCGTCCCGTGGCCTCGGCGGAGCTTGTGACGATCATGCCAGCGTCGCCGTACGCGCCGAGATTTTTCGTGGGATAAAAACTGAGGCAAGCGGCTTCGCCAAAGGAACCAGTGGGCTTGCCGTGATAGGACGCGCCGACGGATTGCGCGTTATCTTCGATTACCGGAACGCTTGTGCGGTGCGCCACGGACAGGATGGAATGCATGTCCGCCGGCAGGCCGTACAGATGCACGGCAATAATGGCGCGAGTGCGCGGCGTAATCCGTTTTTCGATCTCAGTGGGATCTAGATTGTACGTTTGCGGATCAATGTCCGCGAAAACTGGTGTCGCGCCCAGCGCACTCACGGCGCTCCCCGTGGCGACAAACGTAAATGGCGGCAGCAAGACTTCATCGCCGGCCCGGACCCCGCAGGCGCGCAGAGCAAGAATCAGCGCGTCCGTGCCGCTCGCCACGGCGACGCCATGCGCCGCTCCGCAGAGCGCCGCGATTTCCGCTTCGAGTTGCGCGCCTTCGTTGCCCAGGACGAAATGCTGCGAGGCCAGGACGCGGTCGATGGCCCCCCGAATTTCCGCGCCGATGGCGGCATATTGCGCGGCGAGCTCGAGCTGCGGCACACCTGCGGGTTCACTGCGCGTATCGGGAGTGGACGGAGAGCTCATAGAAGTGGCTGCTCGCCAGTATAAACCATGCGCTGCGGTGCATTCGTACGCCTATAATGCTGGACTGCCGAATAAATATGTTTGCCGACCGCACCAATTGGGATTTGAGGCCGAATGCGCTAAGTGTTGCCCTTGCCGCGTACCGCGCGTCCGGAAAACCGTTACTGGACTTGACGGCTTCGAATCCGACGGAATGCGGTTTTGTCTACGACAGCGAGGCGATCCTTGCAGCGCTGGCGAATCCTGTGGCGATGCGCTATGACCCCGACCCGCGCGGATTGCTCAGCGCTCGCGAGAGTGTTTCCCGCTACTACGCGGAGCGCGGAGACCACGTGCCGCCGGACGGCATCGTGCTGACCACCAGCACGAGCGAAGCGTATTCGTTTGTGTTTAAGTTGCTCTGCAATGCCGGCGACGATGTGTTAGCGCCGCAGCCGAGTTATCCCCTTTTTGATTTTCTGGCGGATTTGCAGGACGCGCGACTGGCGCGCTATCCGCTGATTTACGATCACGGCTGGCAGATCGATTTTCACGCGGTGACGCAGGCCATTACTCCGCGCACGCGCGCGGTGATCGTGGTGAACCCCAACAATCCCACGGGGAATTTTTGTAAGCCGCAGGAAATGGCGCAGCTCAACGAAATTTGCGCGGCGCGCGGAATGGCCATTATCGCGGACGAAGTGTTTCTCGATTACTCGCTGAGTGACGAGCGGCCGCAGAGTTTCGCCGCGAATTCCAAAGCGTTGACGTTCACGATGAGCGGCATTTCAAAAATCTCCGGCTTGCCGCAGATGAAAGCGGCGTGGCTGGTCACGAGCGGTCCGGAGGCGCTCCGGGCGGAGGCCCTGGCCCGCCTTGAAGTGATCGCGGATACTTATCTCTCGATGAGTGCGCCGATACAGCACGCTTTGCCGTTTATGTTGCAGACACGGCACGCATTTCAGCCACAGTTGGTTGGCAGGGTGCGCCGGAACTTAGCGGAACTCGATAGGCAGCTCGCCGCGTACAAGAATTTGCCGAGCGAGAAGTCTAGCGACCGGGGAGTCTGGCGGCGACTGCAATGCGAAGGCGGTTGGTATGCGGTGCTGCAACTCCCGGCGAATCAATCCAGCGACGAATTGGCCATGCGCCTGCTCGAGGAACGCGGCGTTTATCTTCATCCGGGGCATTTCTACGAATTCGCTGGAGAGCGTTTTGTCGTGGTGAGCCTGATAACGTCAAGGGACGGTTTTTCACGTGGCCTCTCCAGGCTAATGTTGCTCTAATCCCGCACGAGTTGTTGGTAAAAAAAAGGGCGCTCTGAACATCCAGAGCGCCCTTGAAGGCCCATGCCCGCGTCGCCGCAGGCACCCGGGGTTAACTTAGAAGAAAATCTTCAACGCCAACTGCAAGGTCCGTGCATTGCTCACGAACTCTTGCGATGGCTGGTTGAAAACCGGCGTATTGGGAATCAGGACGTTGCGCTGCGCTGCCCCGGTGAACCCGACCGGAACCACGTCATTGAGGGAACCGCCGATGTACTGCGGATGGTTGAGCACGTTGAAGAAGCCAGCTTGGAACTCCAGCTTGAACCGCTCTGTAATCGTAAAGCGCTTCACGGCGGTAGCATCCAGGTCATTGATGGGCGCAAATTGCAGCACGGCGCGTCCAACGTTGGCCAAAGCGCCATAACCGGCCGTGACGAATTCCGCATTGGTGTTCGCCAGGTAGCCAACAACGCCGTTCGGGTTTGCCTTGGCGCCCCCCACGGTGGTTGGGCACGCAACGACGGTACTGTTGCAAAGCGGCGTTACTCCGCTGCCTGTGCCTTTGACACCACTCGGGTTAAAGACCACGCGATCCGGAGCCGTGTCCCCGTTCAGGTTAGAGTCGATGCCGCTCTGCGGCGAGACCCACTGTCCCGATTGGTAGGTATAGATCGGAGCGATCTCCCAGTTCCCCAGGGTGTTTTTCAGAAACGCGTTGCTGTTCTTGAAGAACGGCTCATCGTAAATCATCGTTAGAGTAAGGCGATGTCTGTGATCGAGAATCGAGTTACCGCGGTCGGCAGAAAGGTCCTGCGAATCCTGCGCGCGGCGCGGAGCCAGAACCGTGCTGAATACCTCGGCTGTGGCATCGTCGATGTTGTGGCTGTAGGTGTACGCCAAAACTCCCTGCAAGCCATTCGTGAACCGCCTGGTTACCTGCGTAGCCAAGCCATGGTAGGTTGACGAAGCCCATGGTTCGTACGCGGTGATGGTCTTGACGAAGCCCGCGGCCGCAAAAGCAGGAATGAGGGAGTTTCTGGCGGCCATCACTCCGGCCAGATCGAGCGGCAGAGCGTTCAAAGTGGCTTGGTCGGGTGCGGTGAAAAAGGTCGGCAGAGAGTTGGTCGGTGTCACCACGGATTGCCTATCCAGCTGGATCTGCGCCGGTAGATGGATGCCACGAGTGCCTACATAGCGTACTTCCAGCGTGTAGTCTTTCAGGAAGGTGTGTTGAACGCCGAGTTCCCAGTTGATGGCCTTTGGCATATCCTGGAATTGCGGCAAGAACGCACTGGTTGCGGCACGTTGAGCGGCGACGCTCGAGAAGGTGTTGATGCCGCCTCCACCGGGCGGAAGGCCTCCACCGCCCAGGAAGGGCGTGGTGCAAGTAAATCCGCCCGCGCAATCGTTCGTTGATCCGAGTTGTGGAGGAACGGTCAGAAGGCCGAGGTTGTCAAATAGCGTGTCAAAGGCCTCGCTAAAGCCGGCGCGAATGGACGTCCGTCCGCTGGTTCCAGGCGACCACGCGATTCCGACGCGGGGTGCGAAGTTGTCTTTGGACCATTGCGGGGCCGCAAAGGTGACCAACCCAGGTACGCTAGCTGCTGAGTTTAAAGCTTGCAGCCTCTCAGAGAAGGGCGACGTAGTGTATTCGTATCGCACCCCTAGATTGATGGTCAGATTCGGTCGAATGCGCCAGTTGTCGTTGACGTACCAGTAGATCGCCGACTGATCTCCATAGTAGATCGAGTTACCATTGCTGCGCTGGGCGAGAGCATCGGGAATCTGGTCCTGGAAATAAGACAGCGTGTTGCTGTACTCATAGTCACCACGCGAACGCTGTGTGAAGCTCTGTGGCGCGATCAGCTTGCGCCCTTCGACACCAAACTTCAGGGTGTGAGCGCCTTTGGTCCAGGTTAGCGCCTCAGCCAGTTGGTAGGTGTTTTGGATCGTGCCCTGCGGGGCATTTCCATCCGGACCTACCTGAAGTCCCAAGTCATTGAATTGCAAGTTCGGAAAGCTGTCTAGTCCGGGAAACGAGAAATTCCCCGCGCTGACAACTTGGGTGAAGCGGTTGTACCCGAAACGCAACTCGTTGGTCAGTGTGGGGCTGAAGGTATGATATTCGTTGATCGTCACCAGATGGAATTTGTCGGGTAGCGGCGTGAAGAATACCGGCAGATTGGCAGCGTTATCAATGCCGACAGCGCTGTTGTAGACGTAGCGTCCGCGGATTTGATCGTTGGTCGAGACATTGTAGTCAATGCTCGACACTACGAATTTGCTGTTCGTGAAGCTCGGAGCGGTGAACGACAACCCAGCCGTCTCAACGCAGGTCGTCGGCGTGCACCCATTCAATGGGTTACCGATGGGAGCGGGGACAAAGCCGACCCAAGGAACTGGGGCGCAACCTGCACCTTGAATGGTCCCGGCCGGCACAAACTTCTCGAACACAGCGGTGTTGGTCGCCGAAAGTCCTGAGGTGCCGTTGATAAGCGTCAACCCCGTTGCATCAGGTGCGCAAGCTCCGCCGGCCGTCCCGGCCTGACCCAAAGGCTCGTATTCGTAATTTACGAAGAAGAACAGCTTGTTCTTCAGAATCGGGCCACCGATTTGGCCGCCAATACGGTTCTGGTCAAAGCGCGGTCCGGGTGAACTGCAATCACCCGGCGTTCCAGTCGGGGCGCCGCACAAAGGGCCGCTACCTTGCCCGTTGATCGCGGTGAAAGTGTCCAAAGCGTCGTAATTGCGGTTCTGGTTGTAGATGTACGCTATCCCGTGGAAGGAGTTCGTGCCGCTCTTGATAACCGTGTTGAACTGTCCGCCCGAAGAGTGGCCAAATTCCGGCGAAAATTGATTTTGCAGCAGGGAAAATTCCGCAACCGCGTCATTAGGAATAACTACCAGGGGTCCGGTGACGCTCTTGTTGTTGTTGTCCACGCCCTCAATCGTGAAGTCGTTGTTGCGTGGCCGCTGGCCACCAACGGAAGGTCCGGTGCCAACGCCGACGCCGCCGCTGCTGGCCACGCCAGAACCAAGCAGCGAAAGGTTTAGAACGCCGCTACCCTGGCTTGACGTGGGAAGATCTGCGAGCTCCTTGCCCTCAAAGGCGTTCTGAATCTGCGCTGTGGTTGTATCCAAGGCCACAGCCTGACCGGATACTTCAATCGACGTCACCGCACCCTTAATTTCGAGCGTAATTTGCAGGGTAATGGTCTTGTTTAATTCGATCGGAAATCCATTGACCGTAGTCGCTGCGAAGTTCGACGAGGAAGCGGTGATGTTATACGTCCCGACTGGTAAGTTGCTAATGCGATATTCGCCGGAATCGTTCGCTTGCGTCGGGTATTTGACTCCCGTTGCTACGTTCAGCGCTTCGACCGTCGCGCCGGGTACTGTCGCGCCAGTCTTGTCGAGGACTGTGCCCACCAAGTCGCCGCTGATGACCTGAGCGCTGACATGCGTGGGAGTCGACAGAGCCAAAACCACAAATGCGATGCTCAGAAATGCTACAAAACCCCGTAATCCGTTTTTCACGGAATACCTCCTGAAGTTTAAGAAATCCTTGAGTGAGAGAAAGGAAACGCCGTACACACCCGAAGCGGAGACTGCAATCCACTCTCCAAAAACGGGGTTAAGCATAGATAAAGTATTTGGTGTTAAGGTCTTGTTTATAAGCGAGTTACGATTTCAGCCGACGGACCATTTACACGGATTTGGCGGGGCTCATACGAATTGATGTAAGCCATATGAAAATATGGATTAAGTTAGGCAGTCTGTCAATCCCGAATCACACCTGTAGGCCGTGTTTGACGCGAGAGGCGCGCTATAGGTTCTTCAGGTGGGCGAGGCGGAACGGCGAACCCAGACTCTGACGCAGATCAATCCAGTGTTGATCAGGAATGGAAAGGAACACCTCCACCACTTTAGGATCGAACTGCGTGCCCCCGCACCGACGTATCTCTTCGCGGGCATGCGACATAGGCAGCGCCTTGCGATACGGCCGGTCGCTGATCATAGCGTCCAGTGAGTCTGCCACGGTAAAAATCCGGGCGCCCAGGGGAATCTGCGCTTCCTTTAGCCCACGGGGGTATCCCGTGCCGTTAAAAAACTCCTGGTGCGCCAGAACAATCTCCGCGGCATCCCGCAGAAACGGTATGCGAATCAGCATGTTATAGCCAATTTCGCAGTGCGTGCGCATGATCTGCTTTTCGTCGTTATCGAGCGGGCCGGGTTTGCGCAGGATGCGGTCCGGTATAGCCATCTTTCCAATGTCGTGCAGGAACGCGGCTCGCGCCAGCACCGGCAAATAGTTATTCGGTACCGGCATAGCCTTGGCGATGGAAATGGTAAACGCTGTGACGCGCTGGCAGTGCCCCTCGGTTTCCGCGTCCTTCAAGTCCAGTGCGCTGCCCAGAGCTTCCAAAGTGTCGTCGTAAGATTGTTCGAGCTGTACCAGCGCTCCGCTCAGTTGCGCCGTACGCTCTTCTACTTGCTGCTCCAAATTGCGCTGGTAATTGCGATTTTCCGCCACCAGCCGCCGATGCTGCAGTGCCCGGCCGACGCCGAGGAACAGTTGGTCCTTCTCAAACGGCTTCAAAATATAGTCGTACGCCCCGCGTCGAATTGCCTCTAGAGCGGTGGAAATATCGTGAATCGCGGTGACCATGATCACCGGAACTTCCGGATCGTAGTTGCGAATCCAGTCGAGCAACTTGATGCCGTCCATTTCCGGCATGATCATGTCGCTCAAAACCAGATCCGGCGTGACGCGCTTCACCTGATCCTGCGCCGCGCGCCCATTGCTGACCGCCGTGCAGCGGTAGCCCTTCGATTCGAGCATCGTCGAAACGACCTCTCGAATCGCTTCCTCGTCATCCACCACCAATATGTTTTCCATCTCCACGGGGGACACTCCCTTTGAGTCATTATACGGCACAGCACAGACTTACTGTTGGGCTCTTGCCCATTAAGAAAATAGCGTGTTAGCGTCACTTCAGACTACAGCGCAAACGTTTTTCTAGCGTCGCATTCGACTGACAGGCTCGTTTGCTTGCCGTTGCAAGGCAGTTACGGCCGGGAGGCCGCTTAACGTGTTACTGAATCAGGGCCTGCTCGGAAGCGCGTTCTTCGAAGCTAGTGCTTCCATCATCCTATTGGTGCTCTTCGCGCTCTTACGCCGCGATCAGGACTCCCATTATTTCCGGCTCTGGCTCGTCGGATGGATTTGCTTTACCTGCGCCTCCCTCGGGGAAGTGGCGTTGATGGTCCGCAATGTCCCGGAACTGGGCGTCCCCGTGTTGCTCGGTCACGCCGCGGCGCTAGCATTTTTTGTACTTTCCGTGATCGACCTCACCGCCAATCCGGAATATCGTCGCTGGCCGGTTCTATCCGCGGTGGTCCTAGCGCTCGTCTGGGTGTACTACATCGAGCGAACCGGCAGCCAGGGCAATATATGGGCGCACTGGGAGACCGCCCTTCTGGAAAGCGCCGTCTGTCTTGCCGCTGGGTGGCTCGTGTGGCGCTGGGCCGCGCATCGTCCCGGACACGGCATGCGCCTGCTCGCCGGCCTCTTTCTGCTGGATGGCTTGCACGGAATAGATCGTGCCCTCTGGCCGCAACATCCGTTATTCACACTACGTGTCGCGTTTGATCATCTTCTGGGGGTCTCGCTCGGTATCGCCATGGTCGTCCTGGTCCTAGAAAGCGCGCGCTCCAGAACGGACGAACTGAACGACAAGATGCGCCGCCTCACGCTGCTCACCGCTGCCAGCACCCAGACGCTCTCAGTACACGACGCTCTCGAAGGCGTCCTAAAACACTTGGTCGCCAGCGTCGGCGGCACGCATGGCCTCGTTAGGCTGATCGAAGGCGAAGGTGACTCGCGCCATTTGGTAATTCGCGCCTCGGTGGGCTTTCCGAGCGACTATCTTACGAAATACAGCAGAATCTCCTGCCAGGAGCCTTGGGTTCGCCAAGTACTCCGCGAGGATTGCCGCTGCATTCGACTGGAAGAGCAGGGCGATGTCACCTCTAATTCCCGCGTGACGCAGCTCGGATTGCAAGAAATGGTGACCATTGCGCTCCGTGGCAAAGACACCCCTCTCGGAATCATTGCCATCGGCTCGACGCACAAAGTTACATTCCCAGCCGACGAAATCGCCTATCTCGTGAACCTTTCGAACCTGCTCGGATTGACTCTGCAGAACGTGAGACTCTTCGAACAGGTGGCCACCGCCCAACAGCAATGGGAACACACCTTCGATTCGATCGGCGATCCCATCGTGGTGCACGATCGCTCCGGACAAATCTTGCGCGTCAATCAGCGCTTCAGCCAACTCCTCGGACGACAATCGGCAGGGCTGCTCGGGCGCAGCGTCACCGATTTTCTGCCACGGAAGGAAGTCACCTACGAGCTATGCCCGTACTGCGAGGGCGTTGCCGGCGAAGGCGACGAGCGCGATCCCTGGCTCCCCGGCTATTTCCTGGCTTCTAACTCCACGTTTGCCGGTGCTTCCGGCGAATCCGCCGGCGTCGTCCACGTCCTCAAAGACATTACCGAACGCAAACGCGCGGAAGAGAAATACCGCACGCTCGTCGCCAGCGTCCAGGAAGGGGTGTTCATCTCCACGCCAGCCGGGCGATTTTTGGAGTTTAACGACGCGCTGCTGCACATGACCGGATACGATACGCGCGAAGAGCTGATGTCCGTGGACATCGGCTCGACACTCTTTGCGAACAGTTCCGAGCGCGAACGTCTCCGCCGTTTGCTCCAGGATCATGGCTCCGTCACCGACTTCGAATTTGAAATGCGCCGTAAGGACGGCGAAGTCCGCAACATCTTGGAATCTTCCAGTGGTGTCCGCGATGCCTCCGGGCAGGTAACTGCTTATCAAGGGTTCGTCCTGGACATTACCGAACGCAAGCGCGCCGAAGGAGAAATACGCCGCCGCAATCGCGAGCTCATGGTGCTGAACTCCATCGCGCAAACGCTCACCGAATCGATGGATTTAGGCGACTCCTTGCAGCGCACCCTTCGCCAGTTGCTCGAACTGTTCGGGCTCGATAGTTCTTCCATCTATTTGCTGGAAGACCAGAGTTCCTCGCTGCGTCGCGTCGCCTCGGTAGGCCATCGCTCGGAAATTGCCAAGGCCGTTCCATCCGTTCCTTTGGCTTCTGATGTTTTGCATCACATCAACGCCGTGCATGCCACCTTCGTCTCGGCCCATGGCCTGCCATTGCCTGACGCCTTGCGCGATCTGAACCGCAAGGAAAGTATCACTTCCGCCTACGTCGTCATTCTGTGGTCGAAAGATCGCGTGATCGGGTGGCTGCTCGTCGGCAGCCGCGCCCCTCGTGAATTTTCTCCCGCTGATATCAATTTGCTTATCGCCGTGGGCAGCCAAATCTCCGGCGCCATTCAACGCACGCTGCTCTACGACGAAACCAAACAGGCTTACGAAAATCTTCGCCGCACGCAGGAACAGTTGCTGCATAGCGATAAAATGGCCGCCGTCGGTCAATTGATTTCCGGCGTAGCTCACGAACTCAATAATCCACTCACCGCCATCCTCGGCTACAGCCAGCTACTCACCGCCAGCGCGCAAACCGGCCCGCAGGAACTTGAGTACGCCGCAAAACTCTATAAACAAGCGCAACGTACTCACCGCATCGTGCAAAATCTACTCAGCTTTTCTCGCCAACACAAACCAGAGCGCGTTTCCGTGCAACTCAATCAAGTCCTCGAAGACACCCTGGCGTTGCGCGACTACGATCTGCGCGTGAGCAATATCCGGGTGCATCTGGAGTTAAGTCCGGATCTTCCCGTCACTTCCGCTGACCCTCACCAATTGCAGCAGGTTTTTCTCAACATGGTCAACAACGCCGTGGACGCCATGCTGGAGAACTCCCCGGATGGCGATTTGTGGGTGCATTCGGGAGTTTCCGGAGATTTTCTCTTTGTGGAATTTACGGACAGCGGTCCCGGTGTGAAGGATCCCTCGCGCGTTTTCGATCCCTTTTACACCACCAAGCCAGTCGGCAAAGGCACCGGCCTCGGATTGAGTATTTGCTATGGGATTGTCACGGAACACGGCGGAACGATCACCGTGCGCAATGTCCCGCCTCACGGCGCATCTTTTCGTATTAAGCTTCCCGGACTGCCCGCTGCGCCGGCCACCGTTTCGACGGCGCCCTCACGCAACGTTCAAGTCGTCCCTGTCGAGCGTTGACGCTAATTCCATCGCCACGCTCGCTCGTTCACCCAGTTCCCGCATCGCCGATTCTATTCGCACCGTCAACCGGCTGATCATGTCGCTTACCGCTTGCACTTCAAGAGCCGACCTCGCCCCCAGCGCTAAGCGCACGTAGATTACCTGCAATCGCCAGCGAAACAGCGCCGTCAAACGCACCCGTTCAAATTCCTGCAGCGTAACCACTTTCGGAGAAAGGGACGCAATGATCCTCGCCAATCGCAGCAATTGGTTGAACTCCTCATGCAATCCCCGCAAAAAGTCCCGCGCCACTTTGCGCCGTTCGCGCTCGACGACGCGCGCCAGCGCTGCGCCTCCCCGTGCGCGGAGAAACTCGCCGTCCGCGCTCGTCAATGCTTGCTGGATTTGCGGGAAATACTGCACGTTGCTGCGCGCCGGATCTTCTAGCGGCCACAATTTCTTTCTCCCAGCACGAGGTTGCCGCAGCGACCAGAATAGCAGCACCACGAGTGCGGCAATCACCCCGCAAACGATGTACAGGAGTGGAGTCATGGGCGGCGCGCTCGTCCCTTCGAAAAATTGCTCAATCGGTCGTTTATGAGCGCCAAGCGACGGTTCATTTCCGAGGAAAGCTCGTTATAAGTGTCCGCTCGGATCATTTCCGGTTTCGCCGCTGGCTCGGGCACCGTGCTGCGAACGGCCCAGCACCAGATCAAAACACAGCCGATAAACGACGTGGTGTCCAGAAAATTCCATAGTGCCGAAAATTTTTGCAGCAGCGTCTCCAGCACCGTATCGTTTAAAGCCGAAAAACACGAGTACAAGAAAAAACCTACCGCCAAAGAGCGCGTTGGCGCGCTCACTCGTACAAAGTAATAGCGGGCGAACAAAAGAATGGCGACCGTCATGAACGACAACGCGAGGCTTGCGGCGCGATTCGCGTGCAGGATTCTTAGCTCCATACCGTCATTGCTGGCGACCATCGCTAGCACCATCACCACCGTCACGAGTACTGCCAGCACGCGCCAGATGAACGCTCGGATTCCGGCATAATGCGCAAATACCTCCCGGCACAATTCCGCGATCGCCAGCCCGCGAAATAAAACTACGAATCCCTGCATCCCCCAGGCGGCGCCACGTACAAAGGTCGAAGAAAACCCTAGATACCTGTACAAAACGAAAATCTCGAGGCCGTGCAGTAAGGTTGCCGCGATGTACAGAAAGAAGAAGGGAAATCGCAGGTGATTCCGCCGAGCCACCAGCAGCACCATCAGAAATATTCGCAGCGCGGCAGAGAGCGCCCACGCCGCCGTCTCGAGATTGTTGAGTCCCGGGATCATCAGACGAACGGCATGTTATCAGAAGATAATCGAGATTACTAGAAACGGACGTTTTGCGTAGAGCAGTATCGAAGTACTGAAGCCGGAGATTTATCGCCTGGCGTCCCGTTTTGAAATTGCCGCGCTCGAGTCAATCGTCGCACAAAATCACTCGCTTCCCGGCTCCCGTCTTCACGCTTTCATGGCGCGTTTAGGCTTCGACGAACAAAGCAGTTCCCGTGGGCGGAATAGGTGGCGGCAACGGATCGCCATCAGCCAGAAAGTAAGACGTTACGGAAGTTCCGTTTGCGGGAGGAATTGGCGGTGGTAGCGGATCACCATCCGCTTGTAGATAAGCCGCACCAACCGACCCCTTGCTCGGCGGAATAGGTGGCGGCAACGGATCGCCATCCGCTTGTAGATAAGCTCCATTCGTTCTTACGTTACCAACTGCAACGTTGACGGGACGTGTTACCGGCAGTAGCATCAGCACTGCGGCGGCTGCCAAGCCACTGGAAATTATTAATTTTTTCACGGGGTGAACCCTCCACTCGCGAATGTGGGGGCTCACAGCCCGTACGTGAAAAACTTACGCAAAACGTTCCGCACGCGGAACAGAAAGCGCCATGAAAGCTCTCACGCAGCTTCAGCAGAACCGCCTGGTCGTCGAGGATTTCACGCTGACCACGCTAGAAGGTTTGCCAGGTTCCTACGCCCGCTTGGTATACCTGGCTTCTCTGCGCGATCTTTCCACGGGACGCTACGAACACGCTGGTTTGGCAGTCCGTTATCCCGGCGAAGCTATCCAGCAGGCGCTGGAAATGTGCCACGAACAAATCTTTGAGAGGATTTTGGAATCGCCTCTAGAAGAACAGGAAAAAGATCTGCGCGTTTGTTTCGAATCCATGGCCGGAGGCCCGCAACAGGCCATCGCCCATTGGCAACGCCTCGAAGCCTATCGCGTTCTGTTACCGGAACAAACTCCTGGCTATCTCAAAGCGCTCTTCTGTTCCAATATGCGGGCGTTGCTGGAGATTCTTCAGCCGGCATACTCCACGGCTCGTTCAGACGCGTAACCACGCCCACGACTCGCCCCACAATATCCGCTCCTTCGGGCAGCCGCCAGGATTCCGGCGCGCATCGCGACAGGGGGTGCGGCTGCATCGTCAGTCGTTCGCGGTCCTGGTGAAACCATCCGCACCGGTAGCCGTCCCGCACGTCGACAAAATACATCGGCCGGTCGTATTCCGTCGACCAATCCGCCGCCTCCAGACGGCAAACCGATACATCGAGCAGTAGCACGCTGCCTGGACGCAGCAGTGGCGCCATGCGCCGGTCTGCGAGTCCCACATACCCATATCGAAAATTCGATTTATTCGCCTCCAGCAAGCCTTCCAACCTTCCCCATTGCTGTACCATGCGCGAAAGTATTTCCGTCCGTCGCGGATCGAACGCCGGGTCAAACCGGATTGGCGTGCGCATCGTCAGCGGTTCTGCCACCATGTGCGTTTTGGGCACCGGCGAAACGCTTCCGTCGCTAAACAACTCGTCCAGCGGAGCGTCGTACCACGTGAAAATCTGGTGCGGATTCAGGTGATAGATCGCCGCCAGCGAATAAATCTTATGCAGGCTCGGCACCACTCCGTGGTTTTCGATATCTGCAAGCCGGCTGATGCGCAGTATGAAGTCCGGACGTCCCCGCCGCGCGGCAATCTCGAGGCTAGCCCGCTCCACGTCCCGATAGGTTAAGCCCAGACGTTCGCGGATTTGTCGCAGGCGAAGTCCCGTTTCCATGCTTGCCTCCGTGCGCGTTCGGCTGAGCGGTACGCGACGATTTTATGTAATATAACGGATGAATAAATAATAGCAAACCATTGGCGAATTGTGAACTCCTGCCCTAGGCGAGCGCCAAGTCAGCCCCCTGTCGCAACGCCGCCCTCCACCCGCCATTCCTCGGCGGTAGCAGAGAGCCACCCACGGCTTTCCGTTAACCGCCATGCTGCGTGCAGGCCATCCCAGCCCGTAAAACGGATTCTGGTATCCTCCAGATATCATGATTCTCTCCCATTTCCCTAGCCGGGTGCCCCGTTCTGCGCGGCTCCTCGCGAGCCTTTGCCTCGGTTTGCTGTTGCTGCCCGGCTCCGCCAGCGCCCAGCAGACTCCCGCCACCACGCCTCCGCCGATTGCAGATCCTTCCAAGTCAGAATCCTCCAAATCCGCCGCTCCGACTAAGCCCTCGAGCGCCGAGTTTGCCGCCGCTGCCGACGAAGTCCTCACCCAAATGAGCCAGATCACCGGCCTGCAGTTGCTCTCTCCCGTAAAGAAAACTCTGCGCTCCCGCGACGAAATCCGCGCCTACGTCATTCGCGAAATGAACGAAGACAAGAATCCCGCCGAGCGTTACTCCTCTGCGCGCAGCGCCGAGGCCTTCGGGCTCCTTCCGAGGGGCTTTGACGTTGACAATTTTATGATCGACTTGCTCACCGAGCAGATCGCCGGTCTCTACGACCCCAAAACACAGGAATTTTACGTCGCGGACTGGATCGCGCTCGAAGATCAACGCATGGTCATGGCTCACGAGCTCACTCATGCGCTGCAGGATCAGCACTTTAAGATTGAATCTTGGGTCAAAAGCGCACGCCCCAATGATGACGCCGAACTTGCTCGCGAGTCCGTCCTCGAAGGCAGCGCGATGGCCGCCATGATCGATTTCCTCCTGCTGGGCACGGGACGCACGCTAAAAGATCTTCCCGACATTGATCCTGGCATGATGGTCGGCGATCTTGGCGAAACTCCCACCATGAAAAAGGCGCCGCCCTTCTTGCGCGATGCGCTGGTCTTCCCCTACCTTGCCGGACTCACCTTTTCCGCCGCCATTCTCCGCAACAGCGGCTGGCCCGCGATGGCCGGCGTCTTCGCCAAACCTCCTGCTTCCACCCAGCAAATCCTGCATCCCGCGCTCTATCAGGCAGGCAAAACGCCCGTCACCGTCGCGCTGCCGGCCGTGGATAAAATTCTTGGCGACGACTACGCGAAGCTCGCGAACAACATCATGGGCGAGTTCGGCTGGAAAGAAGTGTTCAGGCAACTCCTCGGCGAAGATCGCGCCGGCCCGCTCGCCGCCGCTTGGGAAGGCGACCGCTACACCGTCTTCGAACAGAAGCGCACCAAGCATCTGGTTTTGGTCACCCGCGTCAAATGGTCCAACGAGGTGCAAGCCGCTCGCTTCTTCGGCCAATACTCCGAAGCCCTCGAGAAAAAGCATGCCGAGCGCGCTAATCTCTTTCGCCGCCCCAGCTTTTTTTCCTTCACGACCCCCGACGGCGACGTCTTTCTCCATTGCGCCGCCACCGAGTGCCTCACCGTGGAAGGCACCACGCGCGCGGTCTTCGATGCCATAAACAAAGCCGCCACTTTTCCCCCGGTCGAACTCCCTCCGGTCGACCCCAGCAAACCCCAAACCAGCGTTACCACCCGCAAACTAACCACCCCGCAGTCACCCACAATTCCCGCAATGCGTTAGGGTTCGGGGCGTCACCCTACCCGCCGTTAAATACGCGCCCGCCGTTAAGCCACATTGCATCAACGATCTCGCAATTTCTTTCGCAATTCGCAAGAGCGGGGTGGCAGAATACGGAATCAGTTCCTAATGTTTAGCCGCTTCAATTGCACCCAATAACGGAGCCGTCGCGGAACGCCTCGCAAGCCTTCGCTCTAGCCGCGCCACGCGCTTCAAGAGGCTCTTCTCGAGACGAGCCTCTCGGCCACCGCTGCTCTTGACCGCCATAAATCCCGGAAACGCACCGGCATAATGTCCGGAAGGCAAGCGGCTATTCAACAGCCGGACTTTGCGCAATTCCGCCAGCGCCAGTTGCGCAAACTCTAGCGCCCGTTCATGATTTTTCGCGCGCCGCTCGTAATGAATGGCTAACTGCTCGCAGGCGTGCACGTCCTCGCTGACGTCGCCGCGCACGATCTCGTGCCACAATTCGGCCGCGCGTTCGTGCTCCCCGCGGCGTTTCGCGTGCAGCGCCAGCTCCCGCCGCGCTTGCGGACGTACTTCGTGCGGCAGACCAAAATCCAGCGCCTGCGTGCACACCGTTTGCGCCCGTTCGCGATGCCCGCGCCGCTGCAAATAGCGTGACAAGCCTAATAAATCGCGCCCATCCACGCTGCCCGCATCCGGCAACTCCGTGCTGATCAGCGCGTCCAGTTTGCCGTAGAGAGCCGCCAAGCCGCGTAAATCCATCTGATTGTGCCGCGCAATTCCGAGCAGCGGTTCCGGCGGTCCGCCGCGCAAATAATCGAAATAATATTGCGGGATCATCGCGGAGGCGGTGTCGTCATCGCGGTCCCAGCCTAGCTTCGCGGGATTCAAGACGTGCCGCTCCACGTCCGCCAGCCGCACGGATCCGAGCCGCAGCTTCCACACTGCGCGAGCCGGATGCAAGAGGTCCAAATGCGCCGCCAGTGCCGGCACCACCAGCGACCGCGTCATCGTGAAGCGGCTTTCGAGCAGCGGCCAATCAAAAGTTTTCCCGTTGTAAGTTACCAGCACCGGACGTTCGGCTAGCCGCGCCGCCAGCGCGCATAACACCGAGCATTCCTCCGTGAAGTCGCGCATAAATAGCTGCTCCACTTGCAGCCCGCCGGCGTCCCACCAGCCGAGCCCAACGAGAAACGCGTAGGTCCCGGTACCGCCGGCCAGCCCGGTGGTCTCGGTATCGAGGAACAGCCATTTTTCTGGATCGCTCAGCGCCGCGCGCGTCTTCCGCGACTGCACTTCATCGCGCGTGCGCGACAGAATTTCCAGCGCCATTTCCGACGGCTGTGCAAATTCCGGACTCGCATACCAGTTGCGCACCGCCAAATGTTCGCCGAAGCGATTCCGCGAAACGCCCGCGCCCAGCAGTCGCGCCAACGTATCTTCTTCGCAAGGGTCACGCGGCGTCCGAGCATGCGGCGCGACGGTAGTGCGCGGCGTTCCACTATTCAGCGCTGAACCGCTGTGGTGTGCCGGCTGCAGCGCCGCCAATCTCGAAAATTTGTCCGCGAACGCCGCCATCTAGGCACCCAACCGGTCGAGGATCGCCAACGCTGCCTGTTTTGCGCGCGGCGCCAAATCGCCCGCCGGTCCCACGCAGGAAGGACAACCCGCTTCGCATCCGCATGCCAAAATTAACGACCGCGTCCGCTGCACCAGCAAATCGTGTACGCGAAACAGCGGCTCCGAAAACCCAATACCGCCCGGATACGCATCAAATAAATAAAGATTCGGCTCAAAAAATTCCTTGGCGTTCGCGCCCATCACTTCTTCCATCCGCGTCGGTGTGAATTCCGCATCGTCACCACTTTGCATTTGTGACGCCGCATCCCCGCGCGGCGTGCCATGCGAGCTTCCCGCATAGCTCTCCGGTGACGGCGGCCGCTCTCCAATCGCCGTGCCCAAATCGCGCTCATCGCACATCAGCAGCAAGGTCGCCACCGATTCCAGCGCGTGCAGCAAACCAAACATTCCGCTCTGCCGCTCGCTCACCGAGAAGGGAAGCGACGCGAGCAGCGGCCGCGCCAACGTGATCCAGTACGACGTCGTATGCATCTCATTTTCCGGAAGCTGCAATTGCCCCGCGCCAATATTCTCGTTGCTAAAAAGCTTTATCTTCTTAAATCCAATCACTTGCGACCGCACCAGCACATCGCCATGCGAATGCGCAGAAAGGAAACTTGCTTGGGGTTCAGAAGCGGCTGTCTGCAAAATCCGCACCTGGATATAGCGAATCGCATCCGTGTAGTAGTCCACATCCACTTTTTTCACGTACGCTTTGCGCTCCTTAAAATCCAAATGCTCCACGTGATATTGCGTGCCGCCGTGCATGTAAATCGCTTTTTCGTGCACGCTGGTCAGCGCACTCGGGAAATCCACTTCGCCGATCACGTTCGGCACGCCAGTGATATCGATAATCACAAAATTGTCGCTGGTCACCGAACGCAAACTCACGGTATCCGCGGGATACGCTTCATGCGTCCAGTGAAAATTCTCTCCCGCGCGATGCAAAAATCCGGCGTCCGCCAAGCGCGCGCACAAATCCGGGACATCCGCTTCACCGAATTTTTCTTCCGGAGCAATCGGCAGCTCAAACGCCGCGCACTTCAAATGATTCACCAGGATTTCCAGATTGTCTGGCTGGATAAACGCCTGCTCCGGCGAATTGCCAAAGAAATAATCGGGATGGCGGATGATGAATTGATCGAGCGGCGCGGAAGAAGCCACCAGTACGGCGCACGAACTTCCGCTGCGGCGCCCCGCGCGCCCCGCGCGCTGCCAGGTCGCGGCAATGGTTCCGGGATACCCCGCCATCACCACGGTGTCCAGCGACCCAACATCGATGCCCAATTCGAGCGCGCTTGTCGACACCACGCCGCGAATGCGCCCTTCGCGCAACCCGCGCTCAATTTCCCTCCGTTCGCCCGGCAAATACCCGCCGCGATACCCGCGAATGGCCTCCGGTTTTCCCAGCGTGTGCGGATTGGCCTGCTGCAAATACGTCAGCAGCAATTCCGTATGCAGTCGCGAATTTGCGAACACCATGGTCTGCAACTCATGCTTCAAGAATTCCTGGGCCACGCGCGCCGACTCATTCATGTAACTGCGGCGAATCCCCAGCGCGCGATTCACCACCGGAGGATTGTAAAAAACAAAAGTCTTCTCCGCTGCGGGCGCGCCATTCGTATTCAAGACCTCCACCTCGGTTTCCAGCAATCGCGAGGCTAGCTCTCCCGGATTCCCAATGGTTGCCGAGCAGCAAATAAATTGCGGATTCGTTCCGTAAAAATTCGCGATGCGCCGCAATCGCCGCAACACATTGCACAAATGGCTGCCAAACACGCCGCGATAGCTATGCAGCTCATCGATCACGATGTACCGCAAATTTTCAAACAGCCGCGTCCACTTCGTGTGATGCGGCAAAATTCCCGTGTGCAGCATGTCTGGATTGGTCAGCACCATGTGGCTTTTTTCGCGGATCGCTTTGCGCGCATCGCCCGGTGTATCGCCGTCGTAAGTAAAAACGCCAAAGCGGTCCGCCAGCCGCCCATTCAAATCATGCAATTCGGCAAGTTGATCCTGCGCCAGCGCCTTCGTCGGAAATAAATACAGCGCCCGCGTATCCGGTTTCTGCAAAATCTCATTCAGGACTGGCAAGTTGTAGCAGAGCGTTTTCCCGGAAGCCGTCGGCGTAACAATCACCACGTTTTTCCCCGCATGCACCGCCGCTGCCGCATCCGCCTGATGCGTGTACGGCCGTCGAATGCCTTTCGAGAGGTATGCCGCGCGCAAATCGCCGCGCACCCACTCTGGAAACTCTGCCCACTGCGCCTCGCGCGCCGGAAAATGCCGCACCGCGGTAAGCACTGCGCCGTCGCGATCGCGCGCCGCAAACAAATCCAGTACCTCGCGCAGCGCGCTATCGCTTAAGCCCGCGGGCACCGCCAGCGCCCCGGTGCGCAAAGCCGGACGAACCGCGAGAGATTGCGACATAGTGGAGCCTCCAAGAATTCGCCTTTTGTTCGCTCAGGCTAACACGCAGTGCGCGAGCATGCAACGCTTTCTCGAAAGATGAATCGTTTACCTGAAAACGTAAATGGCCGGGACCGGCGGTCAAAGGAACGACAAGACCTGCGGGTGTCTGCGTTCGGACTCTGTAAATAGTTCCTAAACGGTTAATATTTTCGCGGAACGGTCTATTGTGCTGAATCCCGGGCCGTAGCATATTTCATGGCATAGAGCGTGGGGAGCCTACTGTGCCGCGAAAAATAGTTTTAGCGTTGCTGACCAGCACCGTACTGATCGTCGGTATTGCCGCGTGGCTAATCTGGTTGAACCGTCCGACGCCGCTGCCCAGCTTGACGGTTAAAAAGCAGCTCACCCATGACGGGCTGGTGAAGAGCAATCTGGCCGGAGACGGCGCGAACCTCTATTTCACAGAGCTAGCGGGACAGCGCACCATCATCTCCAAGGTGCCAGCCGATGGCGGCGAGGCGTCGCAATTCACCCTGCCCTTTCCCAGCGCGCAATTGCTGGACGTTTCCGCTACGCGCGGCGCGATGCTTGCTGCGGAAAATACTTCCGGGCCTTCCGCGGAACATCCCGTTTGGCTGTCTGCTCTCTATGGTGGAGCTCCGCAGCGCTTTGGCGCGACCAGCGGCCAAGAAGCGGTATGGTCCCCAGACGGGCAACACGTGGTGCTTGTGAAGGGTTCCAGCCTATTCGTTACCGGCGCCGACGGCGCAGCACCGAGAGAGTTAGTGACCGTGCCCGGGACGCCCTATTACCCACGCTATTCACCCGACGGAAAACGCATCCGCTTCAGCGTCGGCGATCTCGCTTCCAACACATCTTCCATCTGGGAAATTCAGAGCGATGGATCGGGTTTGCATGCGGTGTTGCCAGACTGGCATGCCGTCGCGACAAAATGTTGCGGCAGTTGGACCGCTGATGGTCACTACTACATTTTTCAGGCCACGCGCACCGAACTGGGCAGCACGGCGAATCTTTGGGGACTGGCCGAACCCGCGGGTCGCTTCGGGAAAAAAAGATATGACCGGCCCATCGAACTCACCCATGGCGCCATATCTTTTGGTCGTCCGGCTCCTGCGCCGGATAACACGAAAGTCTGGGCCCTCGGACTGAAGCTGCGCGGCACGGTGCTCAAATACGACACGCAATCTGGGAGATATTCGCCTTTTCTCTCTGGAATCTCCGCTACCGATCTGGATTTTTCGCCGGACGGACAGTGGGTTAGCTATGTTTCTATTCCGGATGGCACGTTGTGGCGATGCCGCGTGGACGGGTCTGAACGGTTGCAGCTGACCTCTGCGCCAGTGCGTGCGGCCTTGCCAAGCTGGTCGCGTGATGGAAAGCAGATCGCTTAT
>Ga0182024_10006936_pt1 | contig 24651 bp, 21 predicted proteins | sample P32metaG_FD_120480 | JGI IMG/M metagenome (GOLD analysis project Ga0182024, IMG submission 120480) | Permafrost microbial communities from Stordalen Mire, Sweden - P3-2 metaG (Illumina Assembly) | ecosystem: Environmental > Terrestrial > Soil > Wetlands > Permafrost | place: Sweden: Stordalen...
TAGCTCCATTGCGCCTCTGCGCCCGGGAAATGTGACAGTTGGCACAGATGGCGGGAGCATCTCTGCGGCGATGGACCCGACCGCCGATCTCACGTTCCAGACGCCGGCGAGCAAGGATTGGTACGGGCAACTGCTCTGGACGGATCTTCACTGGTCACAACTCGACGAGACCCTTCCTGAAGAACAGCGGCATGTGGAGTTGAGCGCCCAAAAAACCATCGAGAATTCCAGCTCGCAGTTCGCCGGAGTGCTGCGCGTGGGACTGATGAAGGATCAAATCAATCGCGCCGTCGAGTTGCCCGACGCCATCCCAAATGATCCCCGCCTGATCTTTCTTTGCGATAGCGATGGAAGGCTCATCACCGGCTTTGGAAACCAGGGCCGGATCACGGAATCTGGCGACGACCTGCGCATCGCCAGCGACGTCGCACCAACACAGGTGACGGCAGCTCTTCAACTCCCGGGTCTCAAGGACATCGATGCCGATAATCCGCTGTTCACCACCTCGTTTCGTTCGGATGGCACCATCTATCTTTGCACTTTCCGCGCTCTGCCGGAACGCGGCACGCAGGACTGGATCGTGGGTATAGTCGTCCCGCGCGATTATTACCTCGCCGACTTAATGAATATCCAGCGACAGCTTTTGTCGGTGTCTCTGATTCTCATCGCACTGATTATCGTAGTCGGCGTGCTCATCCTGCGCAGCGTTGGACGCGCCCATGCCCTCATCGTGCGCGAGGCGGCGCGAATGAACGCGTTTGAATTCTCCCCATCTCAAAATCCCTGCCGGCTGCGGGACGTGGGCGAAGTCCTCACGAGCCTCGAGAAAGCCAAGACCGCGATGCGAGCAATGGGAAAATATGTGCCGGTGGACCTCGTACGACGGCTCTACGGCGGGGGCAGGGAGCCGGAATTGGGCGGGGAATCGGCCGATCTTTCGGTGCTCTTTACCGACATCCAGGATTTCACATCGTTTACCGAGCAAACCACGCCCGACAAGGTGGCGGATGTGCTGGGGCGCTACATGGAGGCAATGGCCTCGGCGATTCAGGGGGAAAAGGGAACCATCGACAAATTCATAGGTGACGGCGTGATGGCATTCTGGAATGTGCCCGAGGAGGTCCCGAACCACGCGGTCCTCGCATGTCGCGCGGCGTTAAAATGCCGCGCCGCGCTGCGGGATCTGTACGCATCGCCAGCATGGAAGGGTATGCCAGAGTTCGAGACCCGTTTCGCGCTGCATCGCTGTGCGGCTTACGTGGGTCATTTCGGAGCGCCCGACCGTTTTAACTATACCGCCATTGGCGATGGGATCAATCTGGCGCCGCGGCTGGAGGGATTGAACAGACATTACGGAACCACGATCATCGCATCCGGGAGCATCGAGTCGTGCGCCCGGGAGGAGTTCGAGTTCCGGCTGCTGGACGGCGTCGCAGTACAGGGCAAGACGCAGGAGATCACTATCTACGAACTGGTGGGCGAACGGGCGCCAGACGCTCCGCGGCCGCCGGCCATCAGGCGCTACGAGCAGGCTTTCGAGCCGTACCGGCGCGGCGATTTCAAGGCAGCACTGGCGCTGCTGGAGCAGGAGTCAGAGGACCGCCCCGGCCTTGCGCTCGCGGCCCGGTGCCGCGACCTCATCATGCATCCCCCGGAGGGGGAATGGACTGGGATTCACGTTTTTGAATCCAAGTAGCTGATAGCGCCATGACCTTCAGTAGTTCTCCGATTAGGGAATTACGATGAGGGTCTGCCGGCGCAATTCAAAGGTGGACCAACGCGTTGATGAGAATCCCATGGACGCTGACGGAACTGTTTGATCTTCGTGGAATAAATGAGACCCGCGGCAGGTATGGAAGTGTGAGGACAGCGCGCGCAACGAGGCGTTGCATCCTCTCAAAAACCGAAATCAGAAAAGATGGAAGAACGTCATGAAGATCAAAAACATCAAGCAAATCGCAATAAGCCTGCTCATCGGGGCAGTACTCCAAAACACCTCATTCGCCGGATTAGTGTCGGGGTCCCATCGGCTTGAGCCCGCGGTACCGGGAATGCCCGAAAAGAAGACCGGACCGCCCGTCCGGCGCCCAATGATTGCGCAGTCCCACCAGAGCGGTAGTCAACCCGCAGTTTCCCATCAGTTCAATGCCGGCGAGAACTCCTTCAGCGTGGGCGACGATTGGTTCAGAGACTAAATGCCAACAGCCGAAAGTTCCCGCATCCGGTGGAACGCGAGGCAACGGCATCAGTCGCTCCACCATAGGCGAGACCTATGATAATGGAAGGAAACAGATATTTCAGCAATAGCCCTGGCGATGATTTACTTGGTCGGATGCGAGACTCAGTCATAACCGGGAAACTTGAAACCCTCACCACCGCGGGCGGCAATCCTGTAGCGGACGACCAGAATCCCGCCTGCGCCGCCGGACTCGCCCGCGGCCTCGGCGTGAAGAACTGCGCGGGGGAAGAGTAAATCAAAACGGGGTAACACGCTCGAAGTCCATGCAAAATCCTGTCACCGAAAAAGAAGAAGAACGGTACGCCGAGTTGCAGGAGATGGCGTTCGACTTCGCGCGCCACGGTCGAAACCAATCGCTGGCGAAAATGCTCCGTCACGGGCTGGCGGTGAATCTGGCCGACGCCAAGGGAAACTCCCTGCTCATGCTCGCGACCCACAATGGCAACCTGGAAACCGCGCGGATGCTGCTCGAATCTGGCGCGGAAGTGGATCGCCGCAATGATCGCGGCCAGACCCCGCTGGGTGCCGCGGCATTAAAGGGTTACGAGGACATCGTTTTCCTGCTCTTGGACCATGGCGCGGACACCGAAGCCGATAACGGGGGCGGAATGACGCCGCTGATGTTCGCCGCATTGTTTGGGCGTTGCAAAGTCATTGAGCAACTCAAGGCGCACCGCGCGTCCCTTGAACACCGCAACTGTTTCGGCTTGTCGGCCGGACTCATGGTTCGTCTTTCCCTGCGGATTGCGCGCCTGTCTTGAGAGCCCCCTTTTAACCCAACCACGACCGTCACCCTCAAAGAATGAAAAATATGAAAACCAAGAGCGAAGATATAAATGCACTGGCGCCCCGCGCGGATGGCAACACCGTCACGGGAGAAGTGAAGGCGGAGATTACCTTTTTCTGGTCGGACGTCGATGAGTGGAAGCCGACCAGGGAAGCGCGTGAGATCATGGAAGACACCAATTTCCAAACTCCCTGACCCAAAGGACACAAATCCAAACGAACATATAACTTATGAATAACAATCCGATCACAGACGCCGTCATCGGACGGCGCTCATTTATGAAACGCGTCGGGCTTCCGGACCTGATGGCGGCGCCCGTTGGCGCCATGTTGACAAGTCAGCCGCGCGCAAGAGCGGCAACTTCCGGCCCAAGACTAAGCGCGGGCGACACGGCGATGCTGCGGTTCCTGGCGGCGCTATTGGCGGCACTCCCCTTGATTTATGCTCAAGAGCGGGGCGACCGGGGCGAATCAGGATCGGGTGGCGGGGCGGTGGCAAGAAACGAACCTGCGCGAATGCCGGAGGAGCGCAGCTCCGGCTTCGTGGATCGCTCCAATCACGGGAGCATCCGTCACTATGACACCAACGTGGCGCAGCCCTACTTCGCGGCGCCGCGCAATGCCGGCGCCCAGCACAAGGTCCTCGTTAATCGCGACGTGGATGCGGATGTCAATGTTCGGCGGTACTGGAGCGCCTTTTCTTTCGGCGCGCGCCAGCACCGCCTGCGGGCGGGATCCTTGCGGCTCCTTGTAAACAATGTGCCTTACTTTTACGACGACGGGATTTACTATCAACAGGAGGGCGACGACTATCAGGAGGTGTACCCGCCCGTCGGCGCGGACATCCCGCAGCCTCCGGATGGCGCAGTCGAAATCGACGCCGGAGGCCTCGCCTACTATTACGCGGGCGGCGGGTTTTATGTCGAGCAGGGCGGCGGATTCGTCATCGCCCCCACCCCGATCGGAGTCATCGTGCCGGAATTGCCTCCCGGGTCCGTGCAGGTTGCCTATAATAACGGCGTGGCCTACCAATTCAACGGAGTTTACTACCAGCCGGTGGTTGTGGACGGGGTCACTCAATACATGACAGTCCTGCCGAATCCTCAAGCCAATGACTGACAGCGACCACAATCACCACCGCCATGGATCCGGCAACGACAGGATTCATTCTGTAGCACCATCATCTAAGAAATGGCGCTCTATTTTCCAGAAGTTACTCCCGGGCTTTGGGAAATCGGGCTGAAATCAGCTTCAGGAATTCACCGGCGGCGCGGCGCGGCGGATGTTGCTTCGGCCAGACGGCGACGATGCTTCGTTTTGGCTTCGGGGCCTGGAGGGAGCGATATTGGGGTTTATCCTTGCTCTGACCTCGCGCGGCCATCGACGGGATCAATGAAATACCCAAGCCTCCCGCAATGAGCGCCTGGATCGTTTCGATTTGGGAGCTTCGGAAGGCGATTTGGGGCTTTACGTCGCGTCGGTCGCAGAAGCCGAGAACCTGGTCGCCAAGACAATGGCCCTCTTTCATAACAATCAACCGTTCTCCCTCGAGGTCCGCGGCAGCCACAGCGCGTTTCCGGGTAAGTGGATGGCCCGGCGGCAGCGCAAGCAGGAGTTCCTCGGAAAACAACTCCTTGATCTCGAAATGGTCGCCTTGAATCGGCTGACTGGCCAGGGCGAAGTCTATCTCATACCCGTGGGCCAGCTTGAGCAACCGGGCGGTGGTGTCTTCCTGCACCACGATTTCCACTCCTGGAAACTTTTTGATGAACTGCGCCATCGCATCCGGCAGCAGGTACGGCGCGATGGTAGGCAGCACCCCAATGGTCAATGTGCCGCGCAACATATCCGTTGCATCGGCAGCCTCGCGTTTCGCCGCATCGACTTCCTCAAGGATGCGGACTGCCCGGTGGAGGAATTCTTCGCCGCACGGCGTCAGTCTCACATCGCGTTTCATCCGGTCGAACAACCTCTCGCCCAATTCGTCCTCCAGCTTCTGGATTTGCTGGCTCAGGGAAGGCTGCGACACATGGCAATCTCCGGCGGCGCGCGAGAAATTGCGGGCCCGCGCGACGGCGACGACGTAACGGAGCTGATGCATTTCCATAGGGAAATCCTATGCTAACGGAAGGAAGAACGTATTTCAACAATAACCCGGCGGGTGGTTGCTTTAGTCAGACTCCAAACTCACTCATGGCCCACAAACTGAAGTTCATCGGGAACCAATATGCAACCCGCCCCCATTCTCCCAAATGAATCCGAGCGCCTCGCCGCGTTGCGGCGCTACGACATCCTCGACATGCCAGCCGAGGCGGACTTCGACGATTTCACGCGGCTTGCCTCACAGATTTGCGGCACCCCGATCGCAACCATTACGTTTGTTGATGCCGCGCGCCAGTGGTTCAAAAGCAACATTGGTCTGGAATTGAGCGAAACGCCGCGGGACATTTCCTTTTGCGGCCACGCCATCGCGGGGAGCGAAATCTTTGAAGTGCCCAACGCGCTCGAAGACGAGCGGTTTCGGGACAACCCACTCGTCACCGGCGACCCGGACATCCGCTTTTACGCGGGCGCACCTTTGGTGACTCCCGACGGGCTGAAAATCGGCGCGTTGTGCGTGCTTGATCGCACACCCCATCATCTCACGCCGGCACAGCGCGAGATGCTCACCCTTCTGTCGCGCCAGGTGGTCCATTTGCTCGAACTCCGTCTCGCGGGACGGCGCATCAAGTGGCTGAATAACAACCTTGAGTACCTTGTGACCCAGCGCACGGAAGAATTGCGCGAGAGCGAAGAGCGCTTCCGGACTCTGGCCGAGCAGGGCAGCGAGGTCTTTTGGTTTGTCGGCCTCAATCCGGAGCGAATCCTTTATGTCAGCCCGGCGGTGGAAAAGATTTGGGGGCTGCCCCCCAGGCGATTTTACCAGGACTCCCGGATCTGGATAACTTCGATGCATGCCGACGACCAGGGACGAGTCAGCCAGGCTTACGACGCCGTGCTCTCGTGCCAGTCCGCCCGGTTCGAGGCGGAATACCGCGTCATCCGGCCGGATGGCTCCATGCGCTGGATAATGGACAGTGGCACGCCGATTCGCAATGCCGAGGGAGCGGTCATCCGCATCGGCGGGATGGCCAAAGACATCACCGAGCGCAAGCAGGCCGAGGCGCAGGTGGCACAATTCGCCGAGGAACTTCGCCTCAAAAACGAGATGCTGGAGGAAGACCTGGAAATGGCGCGCGAACTCCAGAACGCAATGCTGCCTCAGCAGTATCCCCGCTTCCCGGCCACGGCCTCCGAAGCGAACAGCATTGTGCAATTTTGTCATTTTTATAAATCGTCGATGGTGGTTAGCGGTGACTTCTTTGACGTCTTTAGAATTTCGGAGACCATGGCCGGGGTTTTTATTTGCGACGTCATGGGCCACGGTGTGAGAGCCGCACTGGTGGCGGCCATGTTGAGGACACTCGTCATGGAATTGCGCGAGGCTTGGGAAAGACCAAACGAGCTTCTCGATCAGTTAAACAGGATGCTCTGCGGCAATTTCAAGAACTCCGTCACGCCGATATTCGCGTCTGCCTTTTACCTGGTCGTCGATTTTGGAAGGGGCGAATTGCACTACGCCAACGCAGGGCATCCTCACCCGCTCCGGATGCGGCGGTCCAGCGGGTCTGCAAATCTGCACGAATTGAACGGTATCAAGTCTGGGCCTGCCCTTGGACTCTTGGAAAAGGCCCACTACGAAAGCTCTCGCTGTGAATTGCGGCCGAAGGACGTGATCCTGCTTTTCACCGACGGTCTATTTGAGGTGGAAGGCTTGAGGGGACAGTATTACGATTACAAGAATCTTCTCAAAGCCGTTGGCAGGTTAAGCAGTCTCCCAACGCGTGATTTGTGCGAAGAATTAATCCACGAAGTTCGACAGTTTTCTCTTAGCAAGGAGTTCACCGACGATGTCTGCCTTGTCGGCCTGGAGGTCAATTTGGGGAATTCAGATGAGCGCCTGTCCGCACAATTCACCGGTGACCCAAAGCGCCAATGAGACTCCCATGGACGCTGACGAAACTTCTTCATCTTTATGGAATAAATGAGGCCCGCGGCAGGTATGGAAGCGTGAGGACAGCACGCGTAACACAGCGCTGCATCTTCTCAGAAATCAAAACCAAAAGTGTCAAAATCATTATGAAAGTCAAAACCATCAAGCAAATCGCAATACGCCTCCTCGCCGGAGCCTTACTCCACCGCAGTTCCTTCGCCGGACCCGCGACTTGGGTCCAGCGGTCGGAGCCGACCGCACTGCCGCTTCCCCGGAGCGTGACGGTTGGGTTCTCAGGCCACCCGAGCAAGAAGCCATACCTGGGTGCCACCGAGATCGGCACGACACGCCTGTTTAGTGCAGGCCAGGGCGTCGTCAGCATATCCAATTAACCTGAAAGCCGAAATCACCCACATCCGGTGGAGCGTGAGCCGGCCAAGTCAGTCGCTGATAAACGGCGCGCTCTACCGGGTAAGTGGAACAGGATTCCAGCCCGAATACATCATAGGTAAACAAACCAGGCGAAATGAAGACTAAGAAGCGGCGCTCCATTACCGTGAACCAAATTCTGCGGGATTGCTACCGCCTCTATGCCCGCGACCGGGCCAGCCGGATGGCTGTCAAGCACTGCCTGGGTTAAAATTTCTTTAAGCGACTATGAGAGCAGCAGCATTTCTGATTCTTTTTCCCTTGCTGGGTAGATCCGCGGCACTCTCCCCGGATGCGTTGTCAGCTTTCCGACAGCCGGGTGTGCCGAGCGCTCTGTACGCAAAAGTGGAGCATGGCATTCCGCTGATGCTTCCCGATGTTGCTACTCTCTCGAGAAATGGAGTATTGGGAGGGGCGATAATTGACTACCTTTACAGCTTCGGAAATCATTTCCATCTGACTGCAGCCGAGGTCAGGGAATTGCGACACGAGGGCGTCAGGACCGATCTGATCGATTACATGACGAGTCCCCCCGCTCATCCGAGCCGAATTGCCTTCTAGGCATCGTCGCTACCGGGGTGGACAACGAACTCTTCGACACCAGCATCCCCGGACACCGGTGGCTTGGCAGTTGCTAACCAGAGGTATCCGCTCGCTTGGGCGGTGCCGATGATTTTATCTGCCGTGCACTCGGTTGAAGAGCCGTCAGTGATAAGGATGAGGCGGGCGGGTTTGTGCTTCCTCGCATGCGATATTTGATGGTTCAGTTAATGATGAAAGCCAACATGAGCGCGATGCCATACCGGTTTTCTTGCAGGATTTAAGGCGCCGTCGCGCCTTGCGGGCAAAGCTCGCCTGAGCGTCAGGCGTGAAAACTCCGCATTATCCGAAGTCCTCCCGGTCAGCGCATTGGCAGATTACGTTACCGAGCAGGGCAATCCGGGTAGGCCGAAAAAGATTGCGCACCAAGGAATCCAGACGCCGAGTATTCAGACCCTTGCTGATGAGTTGGATGAAGGCTTCCTTCTCGCTCGGCTCGACGTTGTAGAGCTCATTCTTGGTCTTGGTTTGTTCCAGGAGGGAATAATATTTTCTTTGGGTCGCCGGACTGGAATCGTCAAATACCATCAACTTTACAATGTGACCGTTGTCCAAAAAGTTGTCATCATATGTCCTGGTAACCGTCTGGTGGGTTGTTCATGACTTTGAAACGTAAAAATAATAGACTGCAGTGTAGGGCACTCGTAATTCCTTACCCACGCTCGCCTGACTGCACCCTCCGGTCGGGGCCTTCCCTCCCCCCGTCGCCAGCCGTTGAACGGTCGTCACTTGGCTGAAGACTCCGTTCCCCGCGTGCTTGTTGGCAGCTAACATCAACCAGGGTACAGCGCTTCTGTCGTTAGAGGGGACATGGCCTTTGACCTCGCCGACCACTTGACCCTCGTCGTTCGATTCCCAAGTCGGTCCCCCGTAATGACGTCCTATCTTTTTGAATTATGCGAACTCAGATATTTTACTTGGCTCCGTCCCGTGCTTACGATCCTAACAGAAAAGAAAAAAGGGGCAGCCATCACTGAAGCTCAGAGAATTTGTTTCAAAATGTCACAAAAATCCATTTGCCAAGTTCGCAGGAAGAGCCCTGAGATATAATGAGACACTCACTTTTGCATCAAGCTTTGCTCGTCCAACCGTGGTTCGCAGCGGAAATAGCATAGAAAAGGATGCTGGCGATGATTTCTTTCGGGGCGGCTGCAGGCAGCAGATAATTCATGCCGCCTAGCCACTCTGCTTTGGCGTTGGTTTGCTCGATCTGAGCGTGAAGGCCGTCTGCCAATTGACCAGCCGGCGTTAGTCCGGCCTGCGCGTCCAGAGTGGCGAGTGATGGTAGTTCGTTTTTCATATTCTTTGCCGGTTAGGTGATGTTATTTGCGGTTGGAAACTGTTGCTTGAAAGAAGATCAACAATCCATCGAGAAAGGTCAGACATCACGCCCGGTCGAAACGATCTAGGTTCATCACCTTGTTCCAGGCCGCGACAAAGTCGTGGACGAATTTCTTCTCCCCGTCAGAACATGCGTAGACTTCCACTAGGGCGCGAAGAATGGAGTTGGAACCGAAGACCAAGTCAACCCGTGTGCCGGTCCACTTGATCGTACCCGTTTTGCGATCTCGGCCTTCCAAGACATCCGCGTCTTTCGAGGACTGGTTCCACGCCGTGCTCATGTCGAGTAGGTGGGTGAAGAAATCGTTGGTCAGCGCCTCCGGTCGCTTTGTGAAGACGCCGTGCTGCGCCCCTCCGAAGTTGGTTTTCAGGACGCGCATGCCTCCAATGAGCGTCGTCATTTCGGGCGCAGTCAGAGTGAGTAATTGCGCCTTGTCGATCAGCAGCGCCTCGGCCGGTACGGTGTATCTGCCCTTGAGGTAATTGCGATAGCCGTCCGCAATGGGTTCGAGCGCGGCGAAGGACTCGACGTCCGTCTGCTCCTGCGAGGCATCCGTGCGTCCCGGAGTGAAGGGAACCGTGACCTCATGGCCGGCATTTTTCGCCGCTTGTTCGATGCCTGCGCATCCGGCCAGGACAATCAGGTCTGCCAGCGAGACCTTCTTGCCGCCGGTCGCGGCGCCGTTGAAAGCGCCCTGGATGCCTTCCAGGGTCTTGAGCACCTTCGCCAGCCGGGTGGGCTCGTTAACTTTCCAATCTTTCTGCGGTGCCAGGCGAATGCGGGCGCCGTTCGCGCCGCCGCGCTTATCGGAGCCGCGGAACGTGGACGCCGACGCCCAGGCGGTGGAAACCAGCTCCGACACGGAGAGGCCGGAAGCCAGAACCTTGCCTTTCAGGGAAGCGATGTCCTGCGCGTCGATCAAGGGATGATTGACCGCGGGGATGGGGTCCTGCCAGATGAGCTCCTCCGCGGGAACCTCCGGGCCGAGATAACGCGCGCGCGGTCCCATGTCGCGGTGCGTCAGCTTGAACCACGCCCGGGCGAACGCGTCTGCGAATTGATCAGGATTCTCCATGAAGCGCCGCGAGATTTTTTCGTAGGCTGGGTCGAACCGCAGGGCGAGGTCGGTGGTCAGCATGGAAGGCGCGATCCGCTTGGACGCATCGTGCGCATGAGGCACAGTGCCCGCGCCAGCGCCATTCTTCGGCTTCCACTGGTGCGCACCGGCCGGGCTCTTCGTGAGTTCCCATTCGAAGGCGAACAGGTTCTGGAAAAAGTCGTTGCTCCACTTCGTGGGCGTGGAGGTCCATGTGACTTCGAGGCCGCTGGTGATAGTGTCCGCGCCTTTGCCGGAACCAAAGCTGTTCTTCCAGCCGAAACCCTGCTCCTCAAGGCCGGCGGCTTCCGGTTCGTGCGCCACATTGGTCGTCGGACCGGCGCCGTGTGTCTTGCCAAAAGTATGGCCACCGGCGATGAGCGCTACCGTCTCCTCATCGTTCATCGCCATTCGACTAAAGGTATCGCGGATATCCTTAGCCGCGAGAAGCGGATCGGGGTTGCCGTCCGGGCCTTCCGGATTGACGTAGATCAGGCCCATCTGCACGGCGGCCAGCGGATTCTCCAGGTCGCGCGAATGGATGTCCCCATCCGCCGGTTCGTCGGACACGAGCACTGCCTCCTTTTCGATGCCGGGAGAACCGTGCGAGTAGCGCTCATCGCCTCCCAGCCACTTGGTCTCTCTGCCCCAATAGACGTCCTGGTCCGGCTCCCAGACGTCCTCGCGGCCGCCTCCGAAACCGAATGTTTTGAATCCCATCGTCTCCAGGGCGACATTTCCGGTGAGGATCATCAGGTCGGCCCATGAAATCTTCCGGCCATACTTCTGCTTGATCGGCCAGAGTAGGCGACGCGCCTTGTCCAGGCTCACGTTGTCCGGCCAACTGTTGAGCGGCGCGAAGCGCTGCTGGCCCCTGCCGCCCCCGCCGCGGCCGTCACCGGTGCGGTAGGTGCCGGCGCTGTGCCACGCCATGCGAATGAACAAGGGGCCGTAGTGGCCGAAGTCCGCTGGCCACCAGTCCTGAGAGTCGGTCATCAGCGCCACGAGATCCCTCCTGACTGCCGCCAAATCGAGGCTCGTGAACTCTTCTGCGTAGTTAAAATCCTGGCCCATCGGATTGGACTTGGAGGAATGCTGCTGCAGAAGTTCGACCTTCAATTGTTTGGGCCACCAATCGCGGTTGGATGTGCCGCCTCCGGCTGTGTGATGGAAAGGGCATTGGGCTTCGGTTGACATGTGTTTTCTCCTTAGGTCGGTTGAACTGAATTCTGTGGACGAGTTGCAAATGTTCAGCACCACTGCGCTGGTGGTTGACTGCTGACGACCTTTTTGTGGTCTGATTGAACCAATTTACGATCTATTGTTGAAATACTCATTTGCTCTGATTATCATAGGCATTGCCTATGGCAATGCAGCAGCTTCGTTACGTCGCCGCCGTGAAGTTACCGTAGAAAAGGCTCCTTAGGAAACTCCAACGGGTTTCGCGCCATCGTATCCCTCATTGTATATTCCAACCCAAAAAACGGGCCAAAACTGGCTAAGGACGGCCAACATGGATTTTGCATAACATGCTTATGATGAGTCAATAGCAAGGAATGTCCGATGATAGAAGAACCCCATTTTCCGATTACATACAGGCACTGCGCCCAAAGCCCGGCCGCACCAACCCTGGGCGCTCCCAGATCAGCGGCCACATAATTTTTTAAAATGCTCAAGCGGGGATCGAGGAGGGATGGAAGAGCCCTACATAGAAACCCTTGAGTGGGTTACCTGATCGTCCGGGTGGGGGTGCGCGTGCGGAATGCTCCAATACTTTGGAATATGATTATGCACCGACGTACCGGAAGGGATGTGGCTGGGAAGGGGAATCCAAATGGAGCCAAGGATCCCGCGGCATCCGTCCCGGTTGCGAAAGATGGGGGGTTGAAGGAGGAAAAAGTGCGGGTCGTGGCGGAGATCGCGGTGGCTCCCTCGAGGGAGGCGGTCGTGAAGGCGATGCTCGAGGCGTCGGCGGATTGCGTGGTAGTAGTCGGGCGCGATGGGTTTATGAAGGAGGTGAATCGGTGCGGGTTGACGCTCTTCGAGGCCGGGTCAACGAAGGAGCTGGCGGCGTTGCCGATGTGCGGATTTGTGTCCGGGGAGAGTCATGAGGCATACTTGGATTGCCTGGAGCGGCTATGGGGCGGCGAGAAGGGATTTGCGGAGTTTGAATGCCTAGGGCTGTGCGGGAGCCGGCGGTGGGTCGAGATGAATGCGGCGCCGGTGCGGGGCGAGCGAGGGGAGGTGGCTGGATTTCTCGCGATATTGCGGGATACGACGGAGCGGCGGGAGTTGACGAAACAATTCATCCAGGCGCAAAAAATGGAGGTGGTCGGACATCTCGCGGGCGGGGTGGCGCATGATTTCAACAACATGCTGGGGATCATCATGGGATTCGCCGAGATGCTGCTGAGCGGGGCGGCGCCCGGGTCGCGGCAGCATGAGGATGCGCAGGCGATTTTCCATACGGCGCAGCGGGCGGCGGCGCTGACGCGGCAGATTCTGATCTTCAGCCGGGAGCATACGCCGAAGGCAGAGAAGGTGGATTTGGGAGGGATGATAATGGAGATGGACCGGATGGTGCGGCGATTGATCGGGGAGAATATCCATCTGGTGACGAAGCCCGAGCCGGAGCTTGGGCTCGTGGAGGCCGATCCGGTGCAGATCGAGCAAGTGTTGATGAACCTGACGGTGAATGCGCGGGATGCGATGCCGAACGGGGGAACCCTTACGATTGAGACGAGGAATGCCGCGGTGGGCGAAGGGGATGCGGCGCATCCGGGAGTGAAGCCGGGCAAGTATGCGGTTCTATCCGTGTCTGATACGGGCGGCGGGATGACGGATGAGGTGAAGGCGAAGATGTTTAAGGCATTCTTTACGACGAAACCGGAGGGCAAGGGGACGGGGCTCGGCTTGAGCACATGCCAGAACATCGTTGGGAACTGGCGCGGACAGATGGTGGTCGAGAGCGCGCCGGGGGCGGGCGCCACGTTCAAGGTGTACCTGCCGTGCATCGAGCGCTCGGCGGAGGCGGAGAAAGCGGGTGAGCAAGATGGACTGCCGCCGCGTGGAACCGAGACGGTGCTGGTGGTGGAGGATGAGATCGGACTGCTTTCATTGACGGCGGTGGTCCTGGAGAGACAGGGGTACAGGGTATTGAAGGCGGCAAACGGAAGCGAGGCGCTGGCGATTGTGCATGGCCGGCGCGCGGGAGCCATAGACCTCGTGGTGACGGACCTGGTGATGCCGGAAATGGGAGGGAGGATAATGGCGCAGTGGGTTCGGGCGTTCGACCCGAAGATCAAGGTGCTGTTTACCTCCGGCTATGCGGAGGTTGGGAACAGCGGGGGAATTGAGATCGAGACCAACTTCATCGCGAAGCCATACACGCCGACGGATCTGCTGCGGAAGGTGAGGAAGGTGATCGACGCGGTTGAAGGAGAAGCCGGGACACCGGGAGTCCATGATGCAAGCGCGGACACCAGGAGAGCCGGACAGAGAGGACAGGAGATAGCGGCGTGAAAATTCGATCCCGGATATTATGGAGCCTGCTGGCGATGTGCGTGCTGGTGGAGGCGGCGGGCGCGGTTGCGATCAGCCGGCAACGCGAGGTGGGGGTGGTGAAAGCGACGAGCGAGGCGCAGGAGGATGCGTCGGTATTGGCCTTCACAGTCGGGTCTGAATACGGGGAGCCGAATGACGTATCGCAAAGGCTCTGCCGCTTCATGTTCGAGCGTAATCAACGGGACATCGAGGTGGTGAACTTGCAGAAGCGGGTGATCGTGGACTCGCATCCGGAGGAGGTGGGCGGGATGTCGGACCATTTAGGACCTGAGTTGGACGCGACGTTGAAGGATGGGAAGCCGCGGACGTTCCTGGTGATGGACCCGGGCCATCCGCAGGGGCTGCGGCATATCGTGGTGCCGATGTTTTCGGATGATACGGGGAAGATAATCGGGGGGGTGGTCGAGGAGTACACGCCGATTTACGACGAGTTTATGGCGATAACGGAGGCGACGACGCGGGAGGTGGTGTATGGGACGGTGGCGAGTGTATTGGTCGCGATGGTGCTGGCAATTATCCTGGGCACGTCAATTGCGAGGCCATTGCGGCAATTGACAAAGGCGGCGGTTGGATTTGCGGCAGGCCAGAAGAACGTTGCGATGCCGGAGCCGCGAAACGACGAGATTGGGGACCTGGCGGTGGCATTCGGCGTGATGATGGAGAGGCGGCGGGAGGCGGAGGCGGCGCTCGAGCGGACGCGGGATGAGCTGGTGCTGCGGGTGAAGGAGAGCACGGAGCGATCCGCCGAGCTGGCTGAGATGAATGGACGGCTGCAGAGGGAGGTCACGGTAAAGCGGAAGGCGGAGGAAACGGCCAGGGTGAGCGAAGAGCGGGTGCGGCGGCTGGCGGATGACCTTGCCCGCGAACGGGAGCGGTTTGCGGACATCCTGGATAACGTGCCGGCGATGGTATTCGAGCAATGGTCGGCGGAGGATCAGCGTCCGCATTTTGTAAGCAAATATGTGGAGACGCTGACTGGCTTTACGCCGCGGGAATGGCTGTCGACGCCGGATTTCTGGAAGAAGCAAGTTCACCCGGATGACCAGAAGCAGATGAGAGAGAAGGCAGGCTGGACGCTTTCAGGAATCGAGGAGCCGCAGAAAACGCAGTTCCGGTTTCTGGCCAAGGACGGGCGGGTGGTCTGGGTGGAATCGTATATTGCCATGATCAATGATCCTGAGACGGGGACAAAAGGGGTACGCGGATTCTCGCTGGACATCACGGAGCAAAAGCGGGCGGAGCAGGAGTTGCATGAGACCCACCAGAAGCTGGTCGAGGCGTCGCGGCAGGCCGGGATGGCGGAGGTCGCGACCAGCGTGCTGCACAATGTGGGCAACGTGCTCAACAGCGTGAACGTCTCGGCGACGGTGGTGGCGGACAGTGTGCGGAACTCGAGCGCGTCGCACCTTGGGCGCGTGGCGGAGCTGCTGACGCAGAAGAGGGATAACCTGGGGGCGTACCTGACGACGGACCCGGCTGGGTCTAAGCTGCCGGCGTTCCTGAGTCAACTCGCAGGCCAGCTTGAGATCGAGAAGACCGGGGTGCTTGGGGAATTGGAGCAACTTGGGAGGAACATCGAGCACATCAAGGACATCGTGGCGATGCAGCAGAACTACGCCACGGCGGCGGGGGTAAGCCAGACGGTATCGGTGGCGGACCTTGTGGATGACAGCATCCGGATGAATGCGGGGGCGCTGACGCGGCATGAGGTGCGGCTGGTGAGGGAATATGAGACGCAGCCGGTGATTGAGGTGGACACGCACAAAGTGATGCAAATTTTAGTGAACTTGATCCGGAACGCGAAATACGCGTGCGATGACGCGAGGCGCGACGACAAGCAGATGACGCTGCGGATCACGAATGACGAGAAAACGGTGCGGATCGCGGTGATCGATAATGGGATAGGAATCCCGGCGGAGAATTTGACGCGGATCTTCTCTCATGGATTTACCACCCGCAAGGAGGGGCACGGCTTTGGGCTGCACAGCGGGGCGCTTGCGGCTGTGGAACTTGGCGGGGCGCTGCTGGTGCATAGCGACGGACCGGGATGCGGGGCGACGTTTACCCTGGAGCTGCCGTTTACCTCACCGAAAACAATTTATGGAAACTGAAACCAATCCTTCGAACCGGCGCATTCTGTTGATCGATGACAATGAGGCGATCCATCACGATTTCCAGAAAATCCTGAATCCGGCGATGCCTGGGAAGGCGGGAATGGAGAGCGCGGCGGCGGAATTATTTGGCGCGGCGGCGAGCGAGACCGCGGAGGCGGGCTTTGAGATAGATTCCGCATATCAGGGTCAGGAAGGGCTGGGGCGGGTGCTCGAGGCGCGGGCGGCGGGCCGGCCGTATGCGATGGCGTTTGTCGATTTGCGGATGCCGCCGGGATGGGACGGGATTGAGACGATAAGCCGGATATGGAGCGAGGATCCGGATTTGCAGATCGTGATTTGCACCGCGTACTCGGATTACTCGCTGGACCAAATCGTCGCGAAGCTGGGCCGGAGCGACAAGCTGCTGATCCTGAAGAAGCCATTCGACGCAATCGAGGCGCGGCAACTCGCGGATGCGTTGACGGAGAAATGGCGGCTGGCGAGGGAAGCGCGGGCGAAGATGGATGTTCTCGAGGAGCGGGTGGCCGAACGGACGCGGGAATTGCGCGAGCGGCAGCAGGAGCTGATCGAGGCGCGGAAACTGGAACTCGTGGGGAAGCTGGCGGGTGGAATCGCGCACGATTTCAACACGCTGCTGACCGTGATCATCGGGCATGCGGAGATGATCCGGCAATCGGCGCCGGCGGATAGCCAGGCGTTTCTGGGCGCGATCGAGATCGGGCACTCGGCGATGAACGCGGCGAAGCTGACGCATCAGTTGCTCTCATTCAGCCGGAAGCAAATGCTTAAGATCGAGCGTGTGGACATCAACGAGACGATCCGGAGGATCGGGCCGGAGGTGCGGAAGCTGATGGGAAGCGGCATCGAGGTTATAACGGTGGCGGGCGCGAAGGATGAATGGGCAATGATAGACGCGGGGCAGCTCGATCAAGTATTGCTGAGCATCGCGGACAATGCGCTGGATGCGATGCCGAAGGGAGGGAAGCTGATTATCGAGACGGCGGACGCGGTTTTGACGCAGGGCGATCGGGCGTTGGACCGGGAGACGCTGCCCGGGGATTATTTGTTGGTCTCGATCAAGGACACCGGGATTGGGATTTCCGACGAGGTCCGTGAGCATTTGTTCGAGCCGTTCTTTACGACCAAGGCGCTGGGTGAGGGGAAGGGGCTGGGGCTCGCGGTCTGCTATGGATTGCTGAAGCAGATGGGGGGATGCATCAGCGTGGAGAGCGAGGCGGGAAAGGGCGCGACGTTCAAGGTTTACCTGCCGCGCACGCGTGAGGTCAGGCCCAAGGCGGTGCAGGCGCCGGCTGCGCCGGCGTTGTCGTCGGAGCGGGGGACGGAGGTGATCCTGCTGGTGGAGGAGAACGTCGCCTTGCGTGAGCTGGCCGGGACGGTGCTCGAGCAGAAAGGTTATACCGTTAGGCGCGCGGCCAATGGCCGGGAGGCGATGAGCCTGGCGGGGGCTGAAGACCAGATCGATTTGCTGCTTGCGGATGCTGTATTGGCGGAGATGACCGGGCCGGAGCTGGCGGAATGGCTGGCGGCTTCGCGGCCGGCGATGAAGGTGTTGCTGACCTCGGGGTCCGGGGGGATAATGCCGCGGGGGGAGAAGGCGGCCGGGGGATTGCTGATGAAGCCGTACACCCCGGGGGCGCTGTCGCGGAAGGTGCGGGAGACGCTGGATGGGGCGGAGGTGTTGTGCGCCGTATGAGGAAGCACGGCGGATGGAATATGAGTGCCTTATGAGAAATCGAAGGTGGCGCTCTTCTAGTTTTGATCGCTAAGCGGCAGCATGATCCGGACTACCCCGGCGGATTGTGCTGTGGGGTCGGCGATTTCCACGCGGCCTTTGTGGTCTTCGATGATTTTTCGGGTAACGGTGAGGCCGAGGCCGAGGCCGACGTTGCGGGTTGAGAAGAAGGGCTCCGGAGCGCGTTTGGCGGCTTCGGGGGAAAAGCCGGCGCCGGCATCGCGGATCTCGACGTTGACGCCGCGGTGGCCATTGGAGCCGACGCTGACGACGCTGACGGCAATCTTCCTGCTTTCGCCGGAGGTGGCCTGGAGCGCGTTGAGGATGACCTCGGAGAAGGCGTGGCGGAGGGCTTTGTGATCGCCGGCGATGGTAAGCTTTTCCACGTCCTGGGCGATGCCGGACTCGGGGGGTTTGCCGTTGTGGTAGAGATAGGCTTCGCGGAAGGCTTCGTCGATGAGTTCGCTGACGCGGATTTGGTCGGTGTAATCGGCTTTGCCGCGGGCGAGGAACATCATCTGGTTTGCGAGGCGGGTGATGCGTTTGACGCCGGAGCCGAGGGCCTGCGAGAGGGAGGCGCGGAATTCTTCGTCGTCCATGCCTGAGTCGAGCAACTGCTGATGGGTGGAGAGGGGGACGACGGAATTGCCGATCTCGTGGGCGAGATGCTCCGCCATGGTGGTGATGAGCCGAAGGTTCGAGGCTTCGACTTCGAGGCGCTTGGCGCGCTCGATGGAGGTGACGTTCTCGATGATGAGGAGGGCGGCGTCGGCGCTGGCGGCTTTCTGGGTCTGGAACGGGGAGATGGCGACAAGGTAGTTTTGGTCGGGGAGCGCGGGGAACTGGTACTTGAAGGAGGGGACCGGGATGTTGGTCTTCATCACGGTGAAGACCTTGCTGCCGAGTTCCTGCGGGAGATCGGAGAATTCGAGATGCGTTTTGTCAGGGTAATCGGTGAGGAGCACCTGCCGGGCGGAGCCATTCGAGTGGAGGACGGTGAGATTGTTGCCAATGACGACGCACGCGGCGCCAAGATTGCCGAGGACATCGGTCAGCATCGCGTGGCTGGTCTGCAACTGGTCATGGAGCCATGAGTTGCGGATGGCGAGGCCGACCTCCTCGAGCATGTGGAAGAGGAGCGAGAGTTCCTCGTTTTCATAGGGGTCGCCGGTGAGGCGCTCATCGAGGACGGCGACGCCGAGGAGGGTCTCGCGGTCGAGGATGGGGATGGCGACTACCGCGCCGACGAGCTGAAACTCGCGGGCCATCTCGCGGCTGGCGTGGACCTCGGGGCTGGTGTTCTTGAGGATGCGGCCATGTTTCCGAAGATATGCGCCCATGCCGGTGGTGAGGTTGAGTGCGAAATGCTCGAGGAAAGATTGCTCGAGGCCGATGGCGCAGGCTGAGCGGAGCCAGCGGTCTTCGTTCTCCGGAGCCGGGCTGCCGAGTACGATGGATGGGCTGCGGAGGAAGACGACGGCGCGATTGACGCCGATGACTTCGCGCAGCAGGAGGAGGAATTCGCGCAGGAGTGCCTGGGGCTTGAGGGAATGGCTGAGGATACCGGAAAAATTTCGGAGGGCTTCGAGGGCATTAAAATGGGCGGCGGTGGTGGCGGAGGGCCGGGGGCCGGCGGGGGCGAGGTCGGGGCGGGGAGTCACGGTTGGCGCGTCGAAGAGGCGGTCGAGGAGATTGTTGAGGAGCTTGGGGCGGATCGGTTTTGAGATGATGTGAGAGACGCCCAGGAGGAAGGCATCTTCTTCCCATTCCCAATGTTTATCCGTGCTGACGACGATGAGTGGGACATCGGGCGCGGCCGCGCGGACCTGCTCGATCATGCGGATGGCATGGACATCGGTAAGTTCGAGATCGAGGATGGCGGCATCGATGGCGCCGCGGTCGAGGAGAGACTCGGCGGAGCGGAGATCCTCCTTGACGATGAGCTTGTACTTCGCGAAGTCCGCGGCGGCCTCGACGGCAGCGGGAAAGGTGCGGAGCCTGCTGAGGATTAAGAGGGTCTTCATGCGACGTGTTGAAGCTCGGGCGCCGTAGTCTTAAGCTGCCGGTCCGGGAGTTCAATGGTAACCGTGGTGCCCTTCTTGAGCGTGCTTGTGAGCTTGAGGGTGCCGCCGTGCAACTGCACCACTTTGCGCGAGATCGAGAGCCCGAGGCCGAAGCCGCGCTGGGCGTCGCCGCGATTCTTGGTGGTGAAATAAGGATTGAAAATCCGCTGGAGGTTCTCCGCCGGGATGCCCTCGCCCTGGTCGATGATGCGGATGCGGTACCAGTCGCGGTCGGACTCGCTCTTCTCGAGCAGCGTCAGCTCGGCGCGGATTTCCATTCCGTGCGAGGAAGCGTCGATTGCGTTCGAGAGGATATTGGTGATGGTCCGCTTCATCAGCGATTTGTCCATCTCGACCAGCGCCTCGCCCGGCGCGTCGATGACCATCCGAATGCCCTTCTGCTCGCTCTTGGCGGTGAGTATCTCGACGGAATCCGCCAGGACCACATCGAGCCGGCCCAGCTTGAAATCCCCGCGGTCGTTCTCGGAGAAAAAGAGCGCCTCGCGGATGTATTCGCGCAGAGTCTCGATGCTGCGCGTCGCCACCGGGAGGAGTTCGTCACGGAGGCCGTCGATCGGGATGCCCTCGGCGATCAATTGCAGCAGCGTCTGCACGGGGGTCACCAGGTTATTGATATCGTGCGCCATGCCGCGCGACATTCGGCCAAGCAACTCCGACTCCTGCGACTGCAGAATCTGGTTCTTGAGCCGGAGTTGATTGATGATAAGGCTGAGTTGCTGAGTCAGCGAGCAGAGCAATGATATGTCCGTGGCCGTGTATGGGGAATTGTCCGCTTTTTCTCCCAAAAGCAGAAGACCGAAGATGTCGAGGCCGGTCGCCAGCGGCAGGCAAAACTCGGCGTCGCATTGATTGAGCAAATCCCGCGACCGCCGCTCGATTTCCGCGGTGCCCGGAATCGCCTGGAGCAGTTTTGCCCCGACATACTCCGCTTCCGTCCGCTCGAAGAACTGAAAGATCGGCGAATCGCTGTTCAACTCCGGCAGCGGCCGCACTTTGTTTTCAGGAAAGGTGCGCACCGCCGCGAATGCCCGGCTCTCCTCGGTGCGCTGGACGATGCGGTAATTTCGCACCCGCACAATCTTTGTGAGCAATTCGTGCAGGCTATCGAGCAAGGCATCCCTGTCCCCATGTTGCTGCATCGTCGAGATGAAAGCGTGGATCTGGTCGTGGGATTCAAACCTGTCGCCGATGAAACGGCGTTCCCACGACTCCGAGCCGCTGCCAAAGAGTCTCGGGAATAGAACGGACGCAATCACGCTGCTGACCGCCAGCACGCAGGACGCCGCGATAAATGAGGCGGCCGAAAAATCCGCAGGAAAAAGAGCCCAAATTGAAACCAGAAGAACCAGGCCTATCACCCATACGAAGAGCAGGCGGATGCCATGCGCGAGAAGCCTGCCGAGAGCGACTTGCACATCGAGCAACTGGTGCTGCAGGATGCTGTAGCCTACAAGGAGGCCGTAAACGATTGCGGCCAGGCTCCCGAGGGGGAATATCTCAATGTTCGTGAATGGGTAGCGGTAAATGCCAAGAATCGGCAGAATATCGTTGTTACCAAATGCAATGAGAATGCCGCTGGCCCATCGCATCGTGTTGATTCTCGATTTAAGGAAAGGCGGAGCCGTTCGCCCACGCCAGAGAAGGATCAGCATGGTCGCCCAAGTCAGGCCGGCATAAAGGGCGACAAAGAGGAAATAGAAAGGGCCGCCGACGGAATAGTACGCGTAGCCCACATCGCGCACGCCGGTGACCAGCAAGCCGGCGCAGTTAAGCCCCGCCAGGCAGAACGCCATTCCGTACGCCGCCGCCACCACGCGCGGCCGTGAAATCTGAGTTATGAGCAGGCAGAGGTGAAAGAGTGAAACCGGTAGAAAGACGACGCCAAAATGGAGGAACCGCGCCCACATCAGCGCTTGCTCCGGACTCTTGACGCTGAACATGAAAGCGGTGCCGATGTTCCAAACCACGATGGAACACCCCCAGAGGGCGTAAACGCGGTGCAACATGGACTTGGCACCCTGGGCGAGAATAAAGAGCACCAGCGCCAGGTTCACGAAGGCCGCGGTCAAGGGTATGATCTCGGCCACCTTCATCGCTTGTATTCCTTGAGCACCAGGCACGAGTTCTTGCCGCCGAATCCCACGCTGCAATTCAGCGCCACGCGCACCGGGTAGGGACGTGACTTGTTCGGAACGTAATCCAGGTCGCACCCGTCGGCAGGGTCCCGGAAATTGACGGTCATCGGGATTTCCTGGTGCTGAATGGTGAACGCGCAGACGGCCGTCTCGAGGGCGCCGGCCGCCGCCAGGAGATGGCCGGTGACCGGCTTCGTGGAACTGATGGCGATGCGGTAAGCATGGTCATTGAGCACTCCCTTCAGCGCCGTTGATTCCACCTGGTCGCTCGTATCTGTAGCCGTGCCGTGCAGGTTGACGTAATCCACCTCGCTGGGGTGAAGAGACGCATCGCGCAACGCCTTCTCAATCGCCCGCCGCATGCCGACCCCCTCCGGATGGGGTGAGACAGAATGGTAGGCTTCGCAACTCCTGCCGTGGCCGAGGACCTCCGCGTAGATCTTCGCGCCGCGGGAATGAGCGTGGGACAGCTCCTCGATTACGAGGAATGCGGCCCCCTCGCCGAGGACGAATCCGTCGCGCGATTTGTCGAACGGCCGCATCGCCTCCCGCGGCTGGTCGTTCCGCGCGCTCATCACACGCGTCAGGCAAAACGCTCCATAGAGCGGCGCAAGCAGCGGAGCTTCCGTTCCGCCGGCTATGACTACGTCCACTTCATCCGTCCGGATGAGATTGGCCGCGTAACCCATCACGTCGTTTCCCGAAGCGCTGCCCGAGCTATAGCTGACAGCGAGGCCGCGGATGCCCAACTCGAGGGCGATCTCACCGCTGCCGCCGCCGGAATAGGCATTAATCAAGGTAAAGGGACTCATCGCCCGGTAACCGCGCTGGCTGTGAAAGGCGGTCTGGCCCTTGAATGTGCTTTCCATCCCGCTCACGGAGCTGCCTTCGACGACGCCCACCCGGTCCGGATCGAGATCGGAAATCTTCAGGCCCGCGTCCCGGACCGCCCGCACCGAGGCCGCAATGCCATACTGCGCCGACAAATCGTAACGCTTGGCTTTTTTCGCCTCCACGTAGGCGCCAAGGTCGAACCCCTTGATCTCCGCCGCGATTTTGTTTGGAAGATCGCGAACGTCAAACCGTGTCACCGGGCAGGCGGCGCTAACCCCAAGCCGGATGCTGTTCCAAAAAGTTTCGTTGTCCTGGCCGTTTGGCGCAATGACACCGATGCCGGTGATGACAGTCCGGCGTCGGCCGCTCGAGGAAAGGGGATCGTAGTTCAGGCGCATGGACCTTTGTAGGGAAAGATTGCCGGCACCTGGCGGCGATATTGCCGGTAGGCGTCGCCGAACTTCTCGATGAGCGCATTCTCCTCGATCCGAATCCGCGTGAAGAGCGTCGGCAGGAAGAGCGCGGCAACGATCACGGTGGTGTACCAGCTCCGCAGCAACAGGCAGATCGAGAGGATCTCGAGAATCATCGAGAAATAAGCCGGATGCCGGACCCAGCGGAAGGGGCCCTCGCGCACCAGTTCGTGGGTGTCGCGGATTTCCACGTGGAGACTCCAGAACCTGCCCAGGGCCGCGATAGCCCTTCGACGCACATAAAATGAAAATAGGCCGACGGCCCAGCCTGAGGCGAAGAAGGGCCATGAGATCGTCTTTTTGAGAAGCAAATACTCGGCCATCGACCCCAGCAGCATGCCGGTGCCGATGATGATGAAGAACCTGAGCGTGATATTCTCCCGAATGGCGCCGGCGATGGTCTGCCGCTTGGTCTGCAATTCGATGACCCGGACCAGGTAAATGACCAAAGCGGAAACGAGCGGCAGCAGTTTGACGATAAAATTCATATCGAGGGCCGGTACCATGCGCTATCCGGGAGGCCACGCAAGTGGCCGTTTCCCGAGGAGATGAATATGGAGATGGGGGACGGTTTCGCCCCCATCGTGGCCATGATTAATGACCAGGCGGTAGCCGGAATCGTAAACGCCGAGCTTTTTGGCGATGCCGCCGGTGGCGGCGAGCATCCGGCCGAGAAGGGCGGCGTCCGCGGGCTCGGCTTCGCCAACGCGGGGAATGGGTTTCTTTGGGAACATGAGCACGTGGACCGGGGCCTGGGGATTGATATCCCGGATGACCATGAAGTCGTCCGTTTCAAATACGATCTCCGCGGGGATTTCCCGCCGGGCTATTTTTTCAAAAATTGTCATAGCGGGTTTATCCTAGCATCCCTGCCCAGAGCGGTTTCGGTTCAATCTGACGCATGCTCTGGGGCGGCGTGGGGCGTTGCGTGGGCTTTCGAGCTTGGCCGGTATTGATAAAATACCGGCGCTGCGCTCAAAAACCCACGCATCACCCCACGGCGCTCCCATAATCATTGCGTCAGATTAAACCGAAAGCGCTCAAGGCGGGAGTTCGCATTTTTTTGGGATTCAGAAGACTAAAAATGTGGCGGTATGAGCCCCGCCGGCCAACTGGTCCCGGAGAAAGGTGACGATCTCCTGGCGCAACGCCTGGCAATCGCGCGCCCA
>Ga0182024_10006937_pt1 | contig 24647 bp, 22 predicted proteins | sample P32metaG_FD_120480 | JGI IMG/M metagenome (GOLD analysis project Ga0182024, IMG submission 120480) | Permafrost microbial communities from Stordalen Mire, Sweden - P3-2 metaG (Illumina Assembly) | ecosystem: Environmental > Terrestrial > Soil > Wetlands > Permafrost | place: Sweden: Stordalen...
CCTGGTTAGATTCAACAACAGCTCCTGAGCCTGAGACTGCCTGGTTAGATTCAACAACAGCTCCTGAGCCTGAGACTGCCTGGTTAGATTCAACAACAGCTCCTGAGCCTGCCTCGTTAGATTCGACAACAGCTCCTGAGCCTGCCTCGTTAGATTCGACAACAGCTCCTGAGACTGCCTCGCTAGATTCAACAACAGCTCCTGAGACTGCCTCGACCTCGCTAGCAACAGCTCCCGAGACTGGCACAGACACGTCGCTGCAAACCAACCAGTCCAGTGGCGGGACGGCAACTGGCGAGCTCGCCGAAAAAGCGTACAGTGCTGATGCTTTACACTCAATCAAGACCCCAGGCCTTGGGACTAAGCCGCTGGTTGGGAAGATCAGCGAAAACGCAATTGGCGACGTCGCGGCCTCCGAAAAAGGGCCCAATCCCGATGCTTTAAACTCAATCAAGACCCCAGTCCTTGGGGCTAAGCCGCCGGCTGGGAAGATCAGTGAAAACGCAATTGGCGAGGTCGCGGCCTCCGAAAAAGGGTCCAATCCCGATGCTTTTAACTCAATCAAGACCCCAGTCCTTGGGGCCAAGCTGCCGGCTGAGAAGACTCCCTCCGAGCAGGTGGCTGCTCCCTCCGCGCCAGTGGCTGATAAATCCTCGAACAAAACGATGCCACCACCACCGGTGGCCAATCAGTTTTCGAAAAGCGTTTTAGATTCGGTAAAAACGCCGGTCAAGAAACCCATTGTTGATCCCATTGTGCAGGCTAGAATCAACAAAAACCGCCAGGCAGAGGCAGAGGCTAAGGCACTAGAGGCACTAGAGGCATTTACAGGCCGGCGGCCTGTAGATCGGTCTGATGTTCAGCCAATGTCGGAAGAGGAGACCAAAAAACAGCAGGAATTGCGGCAGTCCGTGCGCAAGAAGGCTATCATTAAAGATCCAACGGCACTAAACTTTGTGCGCCGTCACAATATGGCTCTGGTTATCTCATCTTTTGTTCTTATCATTGGCATCTGCGGTTATGTGATGCATAACGACAGCATGCAAAAGAGTCTGCTGGATGAAACAAAAAAGCAACTTCAGGAAAGACGCTTTGAGGAAGCAAAAAAGAGCGCCGAGCAAGGGCTGAGAGATTATCCCAACGAAGTTTTCTTTCGCATTTATCATGCTGAGGCATTAGCCAATCTCGGCAACGTCGAATCTGCGCTAAGCGAGATCAAGCTGGCATCCAAGGTACGCCCAGATGACATGGAGGTTGTAGCTTATCGTGCTAAGGTGTTTACTGAAATTGGCGAGCTTCAGTTGGCACTGGCAGATTACAAACGGCTTGTCGCTGATAGAAAGACAGCCTCAAACTTGGCAGGTAAAGCGGCAGTCGAACTCCTGCTTCAGGACGCGCAAAATGCTCTGGCTGATATCAACGCTGCCTTCAAACTAGAACCGCATGATCGCTCTTTGTTTGCCGGTCGAGCTATGGCATATGCGGGGTCAGGCGTCGGTGATTATCAGAAAGCTATTGCCGATTGGACTACCTTGCTCAAAAACTCCCCCGGAGATGAAATCGCCTATGCCGAGCGAGCGCACGCAGAATTTCAGGAGAAACAAACAGACAAAGCGCTTGCCGACCTTTCTCGGTCGATCAAGCTCAAACCCACTGCACAAGCCTATTATTATCGCGGTTTGATTCACCAGGACCAAAAGCAAACAGCTCAGGCAATCAATGACTTTAGCACTGGGTTGAAGTACGCAGAAAATGCAACTCACAACGGCAACGAAATCGTACCTGCGGAGGGAGTCTTCAAAGTAAAGTCAACAGATGCTCCGTTTTTATTTTGGGCACGAGCAGATGCGGAGATGTCCACTGGAAAGTACAAGGAAGCCTCAGAAGACTTTAGCAAGGCGATCAAGAAGATACCTGAAAATCTAATTTTGAGGCAGAAGCGGGGCGCCTGCTACGAGAAAATTGGTGATTACGCGGATGCCTATGATGACTACGCGTTCTTGATCCAGAATAATCCATTGCCAGAATGGTATTTGAGGCGCGGTTCTGCATTAGCGAAACAGGGCCAGTACAATCGAGCCAATTTCGACTTTGCAAAAGCTATCGCTCTAAAACCCAAGTATGTTGAAGCATACATGGCTCGGGGTACGGCATTCTGCGATCAGAACATATTTGCCAATGCAGCGGAGGATTTCAATACTGTGCTCAAGCTGGATCCAGCTAATCTGGAGGCCAAGCAAATGCTAGCTCTGGTAAGCAAACGTAAGCGCAGCGCAATCCAAAACACGATGCCCGGCGGACCGGCGGAGTGGAAGCTGTCGCAAGAGCTGTTGCAAAAAGATCCATTAAACGCAGCCTACCAACTTATGCAACACGGGGACGCGCCGGGAGCAATTCCCATACTTATAGACCTAATCAAGAAAGACCCCTCAAATTTGCAAGCCCGACGATACCTTGCATGGGATTGCAGCGATCAGCTCAAGGCCCAGATGGCGATTGAGCAATTTAAGATTCTCGAGCAGTATAACCAGCTGCGTCCAGTCGATTTTGCAAAATATGCTTTTGCTCTGGAGCAGGCTGGTTCAAAAAGCGCACCATCAGTTTACATGCGAGCGATTGCAGCAAATCCAGGCGATATAAAACTACGCATCGGTCTTTGCCGAACCTGCGTAGATCTTGATAACTTCAACCTGCTGGAAATTGGCGCCTACCAAGGTTTGCATGTTGCAACGAATGAGCAAGACAGGGAAAAGTTCCGCGACTATCTCACCTTCGCACATGAAAAGAAAGCAAAAAAACAGTGAAGTAAATGTTCAAGCTCAGTGGGTCTTCGACATATTACTGAACCAGTCTCTCAATCGCCAAGCCAGATCAGTCCGCCGTGATTTGAGGCGATTTTCGAGTCGTGACAAGTAGTGTGATATCTCAAGATTATTCGGATCTCTGGAATGTGCTTTCTGATACAAGGACAGGGCCTTTGCATAGTTTTTGTCATTGAGCTCGAGGTCTTTTCCCAGCCTAAAGAGAGCCGGAACATCGTACGGTGCTGTAGCCAATCCCGCGTTATATTGTTCGATTGCTAAATCCGGCAGATTTGCCTCGTCCAGTAAACTGCCGAGGGCAAAGTGAAATGTTGCGTTGGCATGCATGAGTGAGCTTACGTTGGCTATTGTCTTTGTCAGATCGGTCGGGCGAACATTGCGAAGCAGGTTCACCGTCCATACGCTGTCAGGTTGATTGCTTCGCTCCGGATGGAGACAGATGTCGATCAGGGCAGGACTCAAAGCCGCTTCATAATCTCCTTGCCAATACAACAGAAACCCATAATCACGAGCAACTCCTGGTTGCAAAGGCATCTGAGCAAAAGCCATCTTCATGTAGGGCAGGGCTTTTCCGTATTGATTGCACTTGATATAACCATCTCCGAGGACCCTTGCAGCCATGATTGAATGCGGATCTCGCCTCAAGTCCCAATCAGCGAGTTTGATCGCTTCTTCGCATTTTCCTTCAGCCAACAGTATTTGCGCTAGCGCTGAACGCACGCCTGTTCGCTCAGGCTGACGTTGCACGACTGCTTGATAGAGCACTTTAGCTTCTGAAGGTCTATTTCTGACAACTAACGTATTGGCGCACAGCGCCATGAGCTCAACGTCATCAGGAAAGCGCTTGATTCCGGCATCAAGAACCCTTCCTGCATACCAAATGTTGTCGATCTTCAATTGCTGTTTTGCCAGGGTGGCGACTGCTGCTGCGTCAGCAAGACACGCTACGGTTTTCTTATACTCTTCACTGGCCAGCACACGCATATCCAGGCGTTCATACAACCGAGCAAGAAGCAAATGTGCCCGGGGATCTCCGGGTGTCTCCTCTAGCGCTTTTTCCAGTAGAGCAAGAGCGCTATCGGAAAGCGGTGGTTGCTCAAAGGTCTGTCCTGATTTAAGCGAATAAATAAGTTTGACATTTTTTAGTTCGGCCTCGACGTGAGAAAGATCAATTGCATTCTTCTGTGCCGTCGCAGAAACAGGCAATATTGCATAGAGCATAAGCAGCATCACGGTAATCAGAAGAGCCCGAGAATATCCAAATGCAGCCATCTGTATTGTGATATTACTCGTCTTCATCCGGATCGATTGATTGGAATCCTGATTGGCCCAAAATGGCCTTATGCGCAGATAGCAAAATGTACATGGCGCCTAGGACTGATTGGCAGCTTCGATCTTATCAATCGCCTGCTTCAGGGCCAACTTATCATATTTGTTTGCAGTAGCAAGCATGTCCTTTAGTGCTGGCAGCGCAGATTTAGCCGTGATTCCAAGCTGTCCAAGCGTCCTGATCGCGATAAAGCTGGTTGTATGATCCTTGTCTTTGGCAAGAGAAACGATGTCCGGAACGGCTGGCCCGGCTGCCGGACCAATAGCACCTAATGCAATTAGCGCCTCGTTAGTGACTCCATCCTCATGAAGAACCTTTCGTAACGCCGGCACAGAGGAAGCAGCCAGCGGGCCAATCCCACCTATTGAGCGAGCAGCAAATGTGTGAGTTGAACCGAGACCAATCGTCTCATTGGGACGTCCCAGGACTGCGATGAGATCAGGCACAAAGGTCGCAGATTTGTCTCCGAACAGCGCCGCTGCCATTATCGCTTCACGGCGAATGACACGGCTTTTGGACTGAAAGCCGCCCCGCACTAGTTGCGTGACTTCGCGCGCATGATTCTTCTTGAGTTTGGCATTTGCTGCAACACAACCCAAAGCGGCAGCTCTGACACGTTCGTCTGGGTCATTAGCGATGACGCGGCAAAGAGCATCAAATACAATATGGCTATTGTCGTCATCACCCACATGTCCCAAGGACTGGGCCAATAGTCTGCGAATATCGCCATCTGGTTCTTTTGACAACTCATTGACCAAAGCGGCCTTTAGTTTGCCATTTTTGCTCAGTCCGGCAGTGCATTCTAATGTGAAAATCAACGGTGGTCTTATTCGCCGATCGCCTTTATGAATCACTTCAATTACTACTGGCCAACAAGATTCGGGCAATGGCATTTGTTCGCTTATCTCATCGAGCATAAATAAAGCAATGTCTTGCTGGGGCACAGAGGCTTGAGGAAGGTGGGTTAGTAAGGCAGAGACTACACTGCTATCTTTTGCTAACGCGGGTATAGATTCGCCGCCAGCACGCTGTTTCTTTGGCGTACATCGAGATAATGCCTCAACATATTTCCAGGTTAGATCGCTGCGCTGCCCTGCAGCGGTATTTTTCAGTTGTTTCAGGATTTGATCGGCTTCACCAGACGCAATCTCAGATACTGAGCCTGGCGCATTCTCTCCGGCTCCAGCTGGGGGATTTGAAGCAGGTTTGTTGCATGCAAACAAAACGCAGCTCAAAGACAAAGTCAGAGTACAGGCAAGATATGCAAACACGCTACTGCTTTTGTCGCTGGTCACCAAACGAGTCTCCCGAGCTCGGTGCTAAACACAATCATAATCATAATGCCGCATTGTACCGTTCACTGCCAGACCAGATCTTATCTGCAATCTCTACAAGGTCAGTCCGGATACAACGGTGCTTTGTCCGGACCGGCAGCGTATTGTTCAGTCCGGTCTTTGTGAGAAGGAGCCGGCACTCGTGCCGGCTCCTCTCACTACATATTCAGGTTTATCACTTGATCAACTCATAAACTGCCTAGTTGACAGGAAGTGGACAGTTCGGGAAATTAAGTTGAATCAGTGTCATACCCGTATCGCCAACGCGATCATCGTCAGCCGAGTCGACTTGCAGCACTACAGGACTGCTCAAGGCCGAGGCAGGGACATTGATGACGACCTGAGAGAGGTAGCCATCGAGGCCAAACCCTGGTGGCAAATTCCAGCCAACTGGCACCGGTGGGGCTGTCACTCCTGGACTTGGAGATGGGGGAGTTACGTTATAGGTAATCCCGTTGGTACCTAAATTTGTCACGCCATTCGAAGTCCACTCTGTAACACCTCCAATCTTGTTCAGTCCTGTCTCATCAGTGAAATACATAGTGATGGTCGCAGGAGTGTTTGGCAGTACCTGGGCGGTTGCGTAAACTACACCACTGCCGGCGATACCTCCCAAGTTTGGTTCCACCCTGGGCACGCTGGCTAGATTTTCGCCTGCTGTGTATGTTTCCGGTGTGGGGGGCGAACCGATATCGGTGGTGTAGCTGCTGCCCAGGGTAGTTGCTACCTGCGTTCCCGCTAATGGCGATTTAGAGACATCCTCGTACGCAGTTGTACCGGTTTTATCAGTAGTGGCGAAGTAAGTGTCAGTGTTAGCAGCAGGAATTAATCCAGCGGGACCAACACCTGTGCTGCCTGCAGGCTGTTGGGCGGGACTGACGTTTAGATTCGTCGCGCCCAGCATCACTAATCCTGGTGACAGGTTCTGAAGGGCGAGGTCCAGTACACTGTTCCAGGCAGCAACGGTGACTGCTCCTTGTGGATTTTTTGGAACAGTTTGGCCTACGGGAAAACTCTGTGGGTTGGCAATGCCGGGAGTGCCCTTGACCAGTGTCTTAACAACGGTTCCTTCAATGTACTGTAGTTCCGATTGTCCAGTAGACGGGTCCGGACCGTAGACGGCCTTTGTAATCTTGAAGCCGATAAAGCCCAGAAGAGGGTGCGTTGATGGTCCGTAGGGAGTACTCTGGGTTCCGGCGACCGCAGTGCCTGCATTGTTTGTGGTTTGTCTGAACGGCTGGCTGCCGGCCATAACAGGCAAGTTGACTGTCATGGGTAAATTGCCCGATATGTTCGCGGGAAGAGACAGATCGCCCCAAAGATCTATGCCGCCCGCCTGATATGAACTCGTAGTCATCGCTGATCCAGTTGGCTGAGTGCCCTGAGAGTTCTTTTCACCGACGAGCTGCGCCGGCACATTAATACCGGTTGTGAAGCTGCCGGTATAAGGGCCCAAAGCTTGGTTAATCCAGTTAAGTTGAGTAGTCTCACTTGGATAGGCACTTGGAGTCTTCAGAGCATTGAATGTTGTCCAGGCAGCGTTTGCACATGGTTCCTGTAAAGTAAACGCTGTCTGTGTGCCGATTTGACACATATTCAAAGGTAAATTGTTGTCGGCAGCATTAGTGCTGTGACCGGTTTGAGTGTCCAAACTGACTGCAATCGGAAAAAGTTGATTTGGGTCAACGCCAACGACTGTTGCATAGCCAGTAGCAACGGATACAGCAGGCACTGTGTCTGTCTTTCTGCCGAACATCGCAGCAAAGAAGTTATTAATCGGCATTGAGGCAACGACGTTGCACTCACCATTGTTGCCAGGAAACGGTGCACTAGCGACAGTCGTTGTTGACGCAGCGATTGGTGTGGCAGTAACTGTGCAGCCGTGGCTGCCGTTAAGCACTGCCTTGCCATCGGCGGTGTTATTTGCGCAAACATTGTTTGCCGTCGTTTGAGACCCGGCAGACTGGTTGAAGCTCGTTGTTTGATCAGCAGCAATAACCGTGGCAGGGGCGTCAGCCCCACCCGTAGGATTTTGCACAATGTACGCTGCTCCGGCTAGAGCGGCAGCATCAGTAGCGCTTTGTTCAGCTGTACGAGTAGTGATGTTATGCGCGATGTCTATGCCGACAGCACCGAGGGCGATTACTGCCAACAGGACAATTGCTATTAGAACCCCCACTACACTGCCGGAGTCACTTCTCCCCGTGTCGACCGGGTATAATTTCTTTTTGGGCATGATGTCCTCCAGCTCTGGGTTAGGGGTAGAAAGTGTTCAAGCGGTTCAAAGGGTTAGGATACAAAGGGTTCAAGGGTGCGCAGCAAAGGGCTAGGGTAAGGTCACTCGATCTGATAAACAGCAGTCGACATTAACTTGAAACCTGGCACCTTACTTAAGTTGAGAACATCCCACTGAGGGAACTTAGGCAAGCCCGTAGTTGCATTGGAGATGTAAGTACACGTAACCGTGACAGTTGGCGGGCTGGTGCTTCCAGGCACGTTCATATTAGCCAAATTCGTAAAAGTGATGTTAGTCCCTGCACCACCGACGCCACCAAATTGCGAGAGATCGGTTACGTAGGTGCCACCCGCAGCGCCAATGGGTTTCAACACGGGCTGACAACCATATTTCAAAGCGTTAGCGTTACTGGTGGCAAGGCCTGGATTGGAAATGTAAGCCACCGCAATATTTCTTGCCGCTTGCCGGGCAGATTGGTCCAATTGCTCCGAAATAACGAGAGCAGTTGACGCTTCCATCACAGCGTAAATGACCGCCACCAAAATAGGAAACAACAGGGCCATCATTGCTGCCGTTTCTGCCAGAGTAACCCCTGATCTAGTTCGTCGCAGCCGAATCATATCGCTCTCCCCTTCATAATTTAGTTTCTAATCCTCCGATGTGACAACTAGTACTGCTTACTAGAGTTACTGATTCTCTAGACGGTATGTAGCCTCCGATCTGAGTTTGAAAGTATTGGCCAGACTAAATTTCCCGCCAAACCAAATTCCTGGATCCCAATCGGGGAAGGGTGGTAATCCGTTCGTGCCACCCGCATAAGTACAGGTCACAGTCACTGTCGGTGTGGCAGTAGGCAACTGCAAGGTGGCTGAACCATTCGGCGCTGCACAATTGAAGGAGGGAATGACCCATGTAGGGTTTGTAGAGCCCGCCACCTGCGGATCGCCTGTAAACTGAGCGGAGCTGTTTACTATATTTTTTATGCGAATGTTGTTGAAAAATAGCGTGTTTTGCGCAGCTCGATCAGTAACTATATCGGGCACCGCACCACTTATTTGGTTATAGGAGCCTTCTTTGGCATACTCCTCAGCCAGCATTCTTGTAGATTCTCTACACGCGGCAGCCATGGATTGCTTGATTAACCATGCCTTGCTTACCTCGAACGCCACATATATGATCAACATTAATAACGGCAAAACGAAGAAAATCGCCGCCGTGCCTTCTGCGATGAAGGCACCTTTAACGCCACGTGCAGGATATCTGCTCATGATCTCTCCAAATCTCAATGCAATGGGCCAGTCCGCGTAGATCTTTCCCACCTACATTCCCATCTAACTGGATGACCCACCTTCTTGTCAACCCCGCCGGGTGGCAGAAACGCACTGCAATCCTTATGCATGATGCCAAAACCGGTCGGCCATCAGCATGCCAGGTGAGTCCGCAAAGAAATCGATCGGCACCTTCTGCGAGCGGCCGAGCGGGGGTCCAAAACAACAGGTAAACAACGGGGTCATCGCTGGCGTCGTCTCGTCCGCATTAAAGAGATCAGCTCCGCGGCAGTGATTGCTTCAATTCCTTCTTGAGCGCGTCAAAAAGATCCTGATCACGCTCACCCATCAGTTACCGTCGTGGCCGTCAGGTGCAGTCCATACAAACTCAAGTTTTTCAGGATCCGTTTGTGGGCATGCCATGCAAAACTCTTGCAGCACAAAGGCGGCCCCAAGCTGATTGCCAATCTCCACGATGGGTACAGCTTCGGTGGCCTCGGTACCACCCAAATTTTTTTGCCATGGTTTGAGATGCGTAGAGGCAGCGCGGAAATACCTTACGGAACAATAAATGCGATGCCACCACCCGTGAGACAATATGTCAGGCATGCCCCATTAGATCACCAAGAAGGAGAAATGATTTGAGCACTTCTGATAGCGCCGAAACGATCAACTCTGACAGCACCGGCCTGCCAAACACCGCTCAACCAGCGGAGTCAGAACCTCAAATCACCGCCGCTTCAGCAGCCCAACCAGTCAACTCGGAAGCTCAGTTGACAGCAGCCGCCGCTCAACCTGCGGACTCTGAACCTCAAATCACCGCCGCTTCAGCAGCCCAACCAGTCAACTCGGAAGCTCAGTTGACGGCGGCCGCCGCTATGAATGCTCCGGCAGCCCGACCTCAAACCGATTCAGCCTTGCGGCGTTCACGCTGGAAAAGCTCGCTGGACGCCTACAAGCGATTAGCTAAATTGTCTACCATGCCCCGCCGCCAGTTCAGAGACAGCGACCGCGTCACGGCCACATTGTTGACCATCAGCGTCGTGCTTCTATGCGTCATGCTTGTGATACCACTGCCGGTGGCTATTCCTTTTGTCGCGCTGGGCGACGTACTGTTGTTCATCACCTTGATTTTCTTTCTGGCCAATCGATTCGGCATCATTACTCATCTGTCCGATCGCGATGCTGTTTTAGTTTCAGATCTGATGACCGGTATGTTGCTGCTTGGACTTTTGTTTGCCAGCAACATCGGCTTTTTCCTGATCGTCTTCATGACGTTCTTCAGGTAGTGGTTGGTTAATTTTTTCGCCGATTAAGCACGGCGGTGATCTCATCGATCTTGGATTGATGATGGCGGGACTGGCTGGGCGATTCGATCCGCTTCAGTCCTTCGCACGCTTCCAATAGTGACTGCAACACCAACACGTGCTCATCATTGGGCGGCGAAGGTTGGGCGTTGCACTCGTGAGCCACCGACAACATGTCGCTGACGACGGCACTGTAAAAACTCCTTGCCTGTGACACCTCTCGCAAGCGCTCGAGGCACTTGGCTGTGGAGACAAGGTCCGGAGCGCAGACATGGGGATGGTTGGCCATGATGGCGCTGGTCACCTTTGCCTTTTGATAGCGGGCTTCTGTTTCGCTGCGCAAATCAGATTCAAGCTGAAAATAGTCTGCCAGCAGTTGCACCCATTCACGCAAGGATGCGCCTGCCATCCAGATATCGGCTTCAATCGGCGAACCTTCCTGAGAAGCGCGCGCCTTCTCTTGAATCAAATCCGCCACACGCGTGGTGGTGGACAATGTTCTGGCGGCAAAAGCAGAGACGAGTTCGCGTGGCTCTTGCCCGGCGCGCATTGCATAAAGAACGCGAACCAGCTCGATCGAAAAGGAAAAAGGTAAGTCCCAGGTCAGATCAGGCGGGCGGATCGAGCGGCGATCGTCTTTATACTGGTGATAGAAATCGGCAAAATACTGAAGTGCACTGCGCTCTTGCGTTTGCGGCGCCCCGTGCTGTTTTTCATTCTCAATTTTCTCTAGAAGCGCGCTCACTTCGCCACGCGCCAGCATACCGAGGGCGTCCCGGTTGGGACTGTTGATAATTACCAACTCGATGTCCGGTTCCACACTTGCCCTGCGACGCAAGAAGTTGATTGGGCTGCCAGATCAATCGTAGCGTCTTTTTATGGCAGCGGCCACACCCCATCGCCGTTTTGCTGAAAAGGCGACAACCGAGCTGAGATTGCCCGCCAGACAATCCCGACTAGCGGCTGAAAGAACCGGACCGGAAGGAACGGCCCAACGTCAGCGGTCCAGTCGCCGGACAAACCAAAGAAAATCCGACGGAAATTCTTAGACAGCCGATACGGTTTGTCCTTCAGATTCCAGCCAAATCTAATGAAAGCATTATTGCCGAACGATTCGGTTAAGATGGATTCCAGGCAGCGTCTTTGTTGCCTTACCGGAGATAAATTCCGGCAAAATCCGGTTTCAGGACGCCGCGCCGTATCTATAATCGAAGTAGGGTCACATCCCAGGAGCAATGCAAATGAACGAACATTTTCGCCAGGGTGACGTGTTGTTGTTAAAGGTAGAGTCTCTGCCGCAGGGCGCCAAGAAAGAACAGATCGACGACAGCATCGTGCTGGCTTACGGTGAAACCACAGGACATGCGCACCGCATGAGCGCTGCCACGGCGACCGCATACGCCTGGCAGGGAGATCGCTTGATCGAAGTGCACCAGCCGACCGATCTGACACACGAAGAGCACAATCCGATTCATCTCGTGCCCGGCGTGTATAAGGTTGTACGTCAGCGCGAGTACACACCGGAACGGATTCGACGTGTCGCAGACTAGCGATAGCGCTATCGACGAAACGCTGAAAGTCGGACTGAGTCAGCACTGCATCAAGTGGCACTCACTTGCGGAATCTGGCAGCGGCAGCGACAAAGCTGCCGCTGCCGCCGCTGTCGAGGCGTTTTACACCGTCCTGGAGAAGCCACCGCCCGTGATCGTCTGGTGCCAGAGCCCCTGGCAGATTTGCGCCATGAAAGCAGCGCTGGAGTGCGGCATGAACCGCCAGGATCTGCTCGATCTTTCGGCGCACGCCCAGCAGAATTCAAACTGGACGCAAGGGATCGAAGACGCGCTGGTAGCGCGCTCTTTCTCTCAAAGCGTGGACACGGAGCTGTGGCCCAAGATGTGGGAACGGCTGGACGCTCAGGTGAACGAAAAGAAGCGCCGGGAGCTGCACGAAACAGCCGAGTCGGACAAAAAACAGAACACTCCCAGTTGGTCGAAGTTAATCGGCATTCTCGGGGTATCGAACACGGGATTTGTCGCCGCCGGTGTCTGGTCGCGCCTGAGCCAGTCCGTGACGGAGATGCAGACAAAGTTATTGCGCGAATTGAACGGGGTATGCTCAGCGCGATTGCTGCCAGACAAGAAATATACACGCCTGAAGCAGCAATACTCGACCGATTTCGCCTCTCGCCTCAACGCCGATATGCAAGTGCAGCTGCGCCTTGAGCTGACCAATAATTTGACGATGTCGATGGCGCTGGCCTTCGATCCCCAAGAGTTCCCCGACCGCAGCCCGATCCAATGGGTCGAACTGGGCATCGATGCTTTGCGCGGACATGTGGAAAAACTCTATCCGGAGAAGTACCGGCGTCAGCTGGATTTCTATACATCAAGATTGTTCGCTGCCGGCGATTTGCGTTTTGCGCCGGCCTCATTAGACTGGCTGCCGTTCTTCCAGTATCTGCTGCCAAAGATGCCGTCCATTCCTGTCGGACCGACCAATCTAAAACGCCTGAGCGCCTTCCTAGCCCTCTATGAACACGGATTCTGCTACCTCTTCATAGGCGGACTTTGTTTCATCTGCGAAAAGCCGATCGTCTTCAAACAAGACGAGATCGGCAGGCTGCATTCGGAATCCGGTCCAGCACTGTATTTCCCCGATGGTCAACAAGTTTATTCCTGGCATGGCACCACGGTGCCGCGCGATTTGATCGAACTGCCCATCACCGTGGGCCGCATCAACACGCAATGGAATGCCGAGTTGCGCCGCGTCATGATCGATCGCTACGGCATGGCAAAATACCTGAAAGACGCAGGCGCCGTAAAAGTGCACGAAGACGAGTGCGGCATCCTCTACCGCAAAGAGTTCGCCGACGACGAACCGTTGGTGATGGTCAAAGTCAAAAACAGCAGCCCGGAGCCAGACGGCAGTTTTCGCGACTATTTCCTGCGCGTTCCGCCGCACATTGCCACCGCCCGCGAAGCCGTCGCCTGGACTTTTGAAATGAAACCCTCGGAATACGAGCCCAAACGCCAGACCTGATCGGGCCGTGTGGAAACTCGGTCGGTACTTTGGAGCTAGCAGGCATTGGCAGATGCGAAATTGCAAGAAGCGGACATTCAATTTGTCTGCACATTGGCCAAGCAGGCCGGCAAGCTTGCTCTGGCGATGCGCGCCACTGCCGCAGTCAGCGAGAAGGGTCCAGGCGACTTTGTCACCGACGCCGACAAGGCTGTTTCCAAACTGATCGTCGGCGCCCTGGCTGAGCACCTGAGCGAAGATTTGATTGTTTCGGAAGAGGGCGATCGGCAGCAGGTCAGATCACGGCGCACGTGGCTGATCGACCCGATCGACGGCACGGATCAGTATGTGGGCAACAGCAACCAGTTCTCAGTGATGATCGGCGTGCTGCTGGAGGGAAAGCCGCATTTCGGCTGGGTTTGTCAGCCGACCGAGAACAAACTGTATTTCGGCGGACCAGGTGCAGGCTCGTTCGTTCAGCATGGAGACGAGCCTGTTGCGCCAGTCCGCGCCTTGCCAGATCTGGCGCCGCGCCAAACAATCCGCATCATCATCGGCAGGCGTGACGCTCGTTCGCGCCCGTGGCTGGAGAAGATGCCGCAAGTGAAAATGCGTTTCGTCGGCAGCATGGGTGTGAAAGTGATCTGGGTCCTGGAGGACCGGGCCGATCTCGTGGCGCAACTGCATGGCAAGATGAGTGTCTGGGATACGGCTGCACCGGCGGCTCTGGCTCTGGGAGCCGGTCTAGAGGTGTGCAGCGGCGACGATTTGCAATCGGGTTTGTCTTATCCGGCAACGTTCGAGCCAGCCACCTTCCGCCAGGCGTTTCCGATCATCGTGGGCCGCAGCGGCACTCTGGCATGGTCTCGACGATATCTGTCTAAGGATGCTCCGCCAATTATTGCGACCTAGCGGGGTTGCGCCTGCCATGAACGAGGACGGCGCAATGATAAGTAAATCACTGCAGGATGCCGCAAACGCTCTGATATGCACAACTACACCTAACGTAACAGGAGATTTTTCTGTTGCAGAAGAATCATGAGCTCACCTAGGTTCAAACATATATTTCTTTTCTTCCAATCTGGAAACCCAAGTAAGCCTCCTCTTTATCTTTGAGTTCTAATCGCCTTCACAGGTTTCGAAAGGAGATCTGCCATGGAAACCGCACTTATGCAAACCAGCACCCCGCCGCAAGGCAACCAGGGTGTCATCGGCGCCGGTGGCGTCAATATCTTCCACCACTTCGGTGTCTTCAAAGCCGCGCAGGAATTGGGCATCGAATTCGAATCGATGGTCGCTGCCTCCGCCGGCGCCCAAGCTGCAACTTTCCTGACCAACGGCTACTCGATCGATGAAACGACCGAGATCTTCCTCAAGGAGGTGCAAACCGCTCGCTGGAATCCCGCCAACTGGATGCTTTGCTTCCGCCCCGCGGACCCGCTCAGCATCATGATCGGTGGCTGGTTCAGCCTGCAGCCCTACATCGCGCAGATGATCAAGAAATACAACCTCAAGCCCAATAAGAAGCTGCGCATCCTCGCCTGCGACTACCTGCGGCACGAACCGGTGCTCTTCGAAGGAACGGACTACGACCTGGTCACAGCTCTGACTGCGTCGTGCTCGGTGCCTGGTTGGGTTCAGCCGGTGTGGCACATGCACGAAGGCCGGCTCAAGCTTCTGGTCGACGGTGCCGTCTATCACTACAACCCGACCGAGTTCACCAGCGGCACGGCGATCGTCAGCCGTTTCCGCCCAGCCACCGAGATGCCGCGCGAGTGGCAGACGTGGATGGATCTGTACTTCCAGATGCGTGAGCTTTGCTTCCCGCTCGCCGGCAACTCGCGCTATGTCGACGACACCCGCAACGTCGTGATCGAAAACGGCATGGCCAACGTCGGCGGGTTGAATATCGGCATCTCGCGTGAGACCTGCCTGAAAATGGTCGAGAACGGCTACAATACCGCGAAGCCGATCTTGAAAAAGGCAATAGCCGACGGTCGCATCACGTCGACCAAGCACCGAGCCCACTAAGGAGCCGCTATGACTCGCTCACTATCGAAGCCCCGTTCCAAACCGCGTCGTGGTGGCACAAGCGCCGCCAAGCCGCTCAAGGGCAAAGTGGCCGTCGTCACCGGCTCCACCAGTGGTATCGGACTTGGTATCGCCAACGCGCTGGCGGCGGCAGGCTGTAAAGTCGTGCTCAACGGCTTCGGCGATGCCGCCGCCATCGAGAATACCCGGGCGGAACTGGCACGGGACACCGGCGTCAAGGTGCTCTACCACGGCGCCGACATGTCGCAGCCGGAGCAGATTCGCGCTCTGATCGGCTTTTGCGTAGGCAAGCTGGGCGGTGTGGATATCATCATCAACAACGCCGGTATCCAGCACACTGCGCCGACTGAAGCGTTTCCAGACGACAAATGGAACGCCATCATGGCGATCAACCTCCACGCTCCGTTCCACATGATCAAGGCAGCTCTGCCTGTCATGCGCGAACGGGGCTGGGGGCGGATCATCAACATCGCATCGGTGCACGGTCTGGTGGCATCGACTGAGAAGATTGCTTATGTCACCGCCAAACACGGTGTCGTCGGCATGACCAAGGTCGTGGCACTGGAATGCGCCGAAAGCGGTATCACCTGCAACGCGATCTGCCCCGGCTGGGTGCGGACACCACTGGTGGAGGCGCAAATTGCTGCGATGGCGCAAAAGAAAGGCATCACGATCGAGCAAGCGACCGGCGAACTTCTGGCGGAGAAGCAGCCATCCAAGCGCTTCACCGAAGTGGAACATCTCGGCGCCCTGGCTCTGTTCCTGTGCAGCGACGCAGCCGCCAACATTACCGGCACGACTCAAGTCATCGACGGTGCCTGGACCGCACGCTAATTGCCTGGATTTGGGAGGAATTGCGGCACTACCGAGCCTCAATCTCTCTCAAATTTTGGGCGAGATAATTACGGCATATAGTTGTTTTAAAACCAGCTCTGGAACCGGCTTTGGTGCCGGTTTCGGCACTGAATCGAACCGACCTATATCGCGGCAAGAGAACCGCGGCAAGAGAACCATCTTGTTGCTTAGCAATTCAGCCGAAGCAAAGGCGGGGGTGAAACCAGGTAACGAACGTCCGCCTCATGAGCCTCTCTTACAGTTTGGTTGCCGGAGGGTGCTCGATAATTCGGTCTCAGCAAGTATTGAAAATTAAATGAATCGCTGAGCCACGATGGCATCCATCGAGTTGATAATTCGAATTCCTCGCGTTCAGTTCTATTCATCTTCCATAAAACTTTCCGTGCAGTTTCTATCTTGCACGCTTTTTCCGTCAACTGCCACAAACCGCGGATAACCGCACCAATCTTCTCGTCTCCAAGCCGCATTTTCCTGGCGCTAGTTCCCTTGAATATGACCCACGTTTCCCTCAAAACACAGCGAAACTTGGTGGAACGACCATCAGTTTGATAGGTGGCGACGCCGTTAGGCTGAGCCGGTAAACCCTGGCTGCACGCGACGTCCGCTCCGTCGCTCATCAAGCGTTTGCCGAATGCAGCCGCCTTCACAGCAGCAACCTCCCTTTCTGTAATCGCCTCGGGAGCCGGATGGCTGCTTTTGACAAACACACCCCAAGCCAGTCGAATAATTTCTCCAGTCCTTACCATCTCCCAAAGAGCCCAATCGACAGAACTCCGCTCACCATGCCCGAGCATTTCGCGCGTCGTAAAAAAAGCATCATTGCTCAGTTTGGCAATGTGATTTCTTATCTTAGATATGGTCCACATCTCCTTTTCCTCCCTTTGCTTGTCAAAGAATTTCCGACGGAAAATCTTTTTTGCTTGCCGCGGTGCAAAAGAGGAGGGGAGCAGCGCTCTAATCTGGGCGGCAAGTCATAGGTATAGAAACGCTCGGAGGGACAAAAAAGTTCAATTGAATGCGTTAATTTGGTGATTTACTAGCTGCTCGAATATCGAGATAACGATGATGTCAGCGTCTAGTGAAGCTCCTGCTAAAACTGCGCTGAGCTGCGCTAACTGGATTGGTTGAAGCAACCGCTCGATCGGGCTTACTTCTCTTGAGATCTGGCGTTTGCTTTGATACGGTCAATCATCTTCGACCTCTTCTCTGAAAATTCCAACCTATCGCCGCAAACACTCACCACTACTGCGTGCACCTGAAGAACAATCTGAATCGGCATCCGCCGCATTCGGAGTTGAGTGTTTTCAGTCGGGTAATTTTTGCAATTGGTCAAGTCACAAGCCCACCGTGCCGCTTGAAAGAGCTCGGCCAGCTTAGCTGGAGGCCCATGCCTGATGCCTTCGTAAATCAGGAGCCTTTTAACCATGAAAGGTTTCCCCATGAATTCACTCAAAAGCATGCTTGTCGCTCATCGCCGTCACATCATCGCTTCGGTCGCCATGTCCGCAGCCATGTATCTGGCGCTCGTATTGATCCAGTACGTCGGCATTGGTGGCATCCAGATTCAGCCCTGGCTGCTCTTCGCCGGCTTTGTTCTGGCAGAAATCGGCCGCACCATGATGTATTTCGGAGAGCGCCTCGATCGCAAAGTCACCGAGTACTTCGGCGTCTTCCTCCAAGGTCTCTCCTGGTGGGTGTGGTGCATGAATGTGGATTTCCTTGCCGACAAGCAAGGCGGCTCCTTCTTCTTGCATCTGTTTTTGCCTGGTGTCCTGCTCGGCACGCTGCCAGTCGTTGCGCACTATGCGCGCAAAGAGACCGGCGAGTACATCAAGGACCTCAAAGCCAGCCGCAAAACCAACGCCGGCGCGCCCCCAGAAACCCCGGGCGACTCCTGACACATTGACAGCTTGGCGCAATTCGGTTATGCACTTCGGTTATGCAGGCGAGCGGCACACCCTGCTCCCTGCATTTTCCGATTTTGTCACCGTCCTTACGCATATAGTTGCCAGGCTTTATTAACCCCAATCCGATTGTCAGAAATCTGCCCCGTGGAAACGAGACGGTCCTGCACCAGCTGGCAGAATCTGGAAGGTCGTCACACCGCCTCGCGGAATTAGCGCGAGCTAATCTAACTAGAATTGCGGCTCAGGTTGGGGGAATTACTCAAGCTCGCGCGAGTTTAATCTCAATACTGCGCGATCCTGTGTTGCTCCTGGTGCTTCTTCTTTGATACCAGAACGTATCACTTTCTTTTCTTCCACTGAGGACCTTAAACCACAGACCTAACGCCTAACCAGCATCAAACCTCGATGCCTCTGCTGCGAAAGCGTCAGTCTGTCAAGCTCGGAAAGGAGATTCATGCGGCACAAAACCAATCCGCATCCGACCGAGCTCCGAGGCAGCGCCTCAGACTCCGCCGGTGCCACGCCAGTTATCGTCGTCATGCTCAGACAACCGCGAACCAGCTGTGCCACTGAAATGCGTTCGGACCCCTTCTGGGAGTTCGGCAGTTTTGGTGTGACCGGCTGTCACCAGCGCAATCTGATGCATCCCAAGAAAGCAGCGGCACTGGAAGGCGCTCGCATGGCTTTCGTGCAAGGTGGTGTCGACGGGTTCAAACTCGTCTACCTGACACCTCCCGTGCATGCAATCGCTTATGCCGACCGCAGCGAAATCCGCTGGCAACCTCCCGAGATGCCCTTTCGCTATGACTGTGCCCCGGTGATCATCGATCCCTCCGGAGCCAGCGACATCGTCGGCTTTCACGCCTTGATCGAAGAAGTAAACAGAAACGGCTGGCTCGGTCGTTTCGCCAGCAAGTTCCGCACCCGCAGGGAGCCTCTGCCGCAGCCGCTGGCCGCCAACCTCGTTGCCTGTTACACGGCAGCGCGCCAGGCGGTGAAAAGCCCCGCGGACCGGCTGGCTCAGTACTACGAACAGGCGCTGCCGGTCAACCCACCAGTGGTCGACAGACAACGTCACACGACCTATCGCCACCTTCTGGCAAAGGTCGCTTGATTCTCGTCCCGCTCGGTCACCTGGAAAACTCCACGTCCCGGGCCGTCTTTATGTCAGCTCAACGTCCCATGCTCAATGAAAGGAGCACATCATGAAACGGTTAGGAAACGCACTCAGTCACGGTATCACCGGCGGTGTGGTGGCCTTCGTCGCGGTGTTCGTCATCGCTCTCGTTGCGGTGGCCCTGATCGGCTACGCCGGCAACGCCCAGCACCACACCCAGTTCGCGGTCGGCGGCTCGGCTCTCCAGGTCGCCACCATCATGGGCGGCTCGTTCGGCGCCCTCTACTTCGCGCTCATGTTCCTCGGCGGGCTGGCCTCGCCGAAGGGCGCATGCAAGTGCAAGTGAAGCAACGATGACGCACCGGCCTGCGGGCGCGAGAACTGCTCATTGAGCGGCTCTTGCGCCCGCTGCCGGGTGGCGTTTTTTTGCTTAGCTATCCACTGTATGTTATAGTATCTAGAAAAAAGCAAGAAACGGACAGCCTGGGTAGGGTTTCAGGAGAAACCACCAGGCTGCCGCTCCTTGCCGCTGTTACTGCCGGTCTTTCGGCGGCAAGAGGAACAGGTCGGTGAACCGAGTCACCTTCCAGCTCCTGCCGACGTAGGCACCGAGCACAACACCGAGAACAGCGCCAAGCCACTTGCCGGCGGTGCCAAGCAGCACAGCACCGGTGGCGCCGAAAACGACACCGGAGATGATGGCACACAGCACGATGGCGATGATCTTCCATTTGAGCGAACCACGTTGGTGCGGGCAGCCGCAATTCTTGTCTTTTTGCGCAGGCATGATTGCCTCCTTGTGGACCGTTGTTTCAGCCCACTGATTTGTTGTCTCTAGAGAGAGAGAGAGAGAGAGAGAAAGTCGAAGCGATGACAGCCGGCGAGAGCCGGCTGCAACCGCTGGCAGGCAGCGCTTAGCCGCCCAACCACGCCTCGAACATCTTAGCCGCCACCATGGCAGCAACCCCGGCGGTCATGATCGAAATCTGCACGAAAGAGCGCTTGGGGTTGCGCTCTTGCTGCAGCATCGGCACCAGTCCTGCCGCCACGATGTAGAGCACGATGCCCGCACCGATCGGAGTCAGGTACATGGGCAACGACTTGATCATCGTGCCGAAGACCAGCACGAGGATCGTGCCGATCAAAGCGACGATCGCCGAGAGGAAGTTGATGAAGACGGCTTGCCACGGCTTGAAACCGGCCTTGACCAGCACACCGAAGCCGCCGAATTCCATCGGAATCTCGTGCGAGATGATGGCGACGGTGGTGGCGATACCGGCAGGGATGCTGACCAGGTAGGTGACGCCGATCAAGATGCCGTCGGTGAAGTTATCCAGCGCGTGCGCCATCAAGCTCATGTGCCCGGTGGGGTGGATGTGCTTGTGGGCATGGCTGGACTCTTCCGCTTCGCAACCGCCCTGCTCGCAGTGATCGGGATCGTGGTGCATCGCCCCGGCGTGGTGGCAATGGAAGTTGAGCCCTTTCTCGAGCACGAAGCAGACGAGGAATCCGGCGAGCATCAGCAGCGAGACGGCAAACGACGAGATGTGACCGTCGATGACGTTCTCGAACGACTCGGGGATCAGGTGCACGACAGCGTTGCCGAGCATCGCTCCGGTGGCGAGGCTGACCAGAACAAAGGTGATAACCGACAACGAGCGCGGTTTCACCGACAAAGCGAAAACCCCGAGGAGCGAGATGACGCTCACCAGGGAAACGCTCGCAATTGCGTAAACATAAGTGTCCATGTGAGGTTTCCTGGGTTATGAGGAGAAACTAGCACCGGACGTTTTGTCTCGGTGTGTGAGAGAAAACGCCCGACTCGAAGCCGAGGGCCATCCAGTAGAGCAGCTGAAAAGTTCGTCTGTGATCCAGGTCGTGCTCCATCAAGGGGCAGGAATTTGGATGTTCAGAGGGGGTGATGAGCTGCGAGTCTGCCGGGGGGTCCTGTGAATTTCGAGAAGAAGAGTTGTCATTTGAAACTACAAAGAGAACCTTGCGAGAGGCAATACTGTCAGCCTCTTTTTCAGCTTCGGAATCGAGGAAGAAACTCTCGATGAGATATCGATCACATAGCCAGCATCTGATCTGCTGGTGCAAGAAGCGCAGCCAGTCGTCTTTCTCACACTCTGAATCGCCTCTCACCCATGTGAGATTTGACGGTCAAATCTGCCTCGCTCGAGCGATAGGTGCACCTGCAGCCGGTTTCACTCAACGGACAAAGGCGGCCAGCTTTATGGTTCACGCACCCTGGGCCAACCCAAAATGCTTGACAACAAGCAACAGCGCCACTTTGTCGTTTGCTGTAAGTGTCGGCAGCGATCGTTTGCTGCCCAGGAAGTGATACCACAAGCGCCACCAGATGTGACATCATCTGCGGTATCAGAAATTGCTATTTTTTTTGCTTGGTCACCAACAAAATCAAGCGACTGCGATCGAACAACCAAACACGCTCACAACCGGCGGCAGAATGAGCCACACCAGAGCCCGTATTCAAGCGGTTTAGAACAAGCAAATTCGCCGGTCCAGTTGGCATAGACCGAGTCCACGGCAGATGCATTAAGAGCAAAGGCAGGCGACAATCCACTTGGCAGCCCGATTGCAGCACAACCAGGCGAAATCAAGATCAATTTGTAACTAAATAATGATCGCGCTGGCGCGCAACAAAACGCTCTTGCCAACCGGGTTTCAAAGTCGTAGTAGAGCTTCGCCATGCATCAATCCGATATCCAGAAACCATGCCAAGTGGACCACCGCGCGCTTTTCAACCGTTTCTGCTGACATCTCGCCTTCATCTCCCTTCATGAAGACTGGCTACTGGCTTGCTTGTTAATTAACGACGATTCTCATGAAAACCTTTTTCGAAATCACTCGCGCGACCTGACTAAGTTTCTCAACCTCGCTTAATTCATTTGCGAAGAATTGCTACTTCTTCTTAAGTTCTAAATGCTTTTCTGTCGTTTCATCACCAACCCCTTTCTCCCCACTCCCAGTACTTCAAGCAACTTAGAAATTCGCCACACCTTCTCTCTTGCAGGGACGGATTGACGCGCTTCCAAGTTTTTTCTACCGAACTGACAGCGAGAGCCTCCACGCAAGTCGGAACCGCTCTGGCTAATCATTTCGCTCACGCATACGGAGATACCAACATGAGTTTCGGCTCCCCTATCTATCTGGCAGCGCTGATCGCGCTCGCTCCGATGGTGTGGTTGGCCAGCCGTCGCCGCAAATCCGTCGGGCATTCGCAAGTGAGTCTCCACAAAAACGTCGGCTCAACACCGTTCGTTGGCTGGATTCCCACCGTCCTGCTTGTTTTGATGTGGACTGCGCTCTGCATCGGACTGGCTCAGCCGAGACTGACTCAAGTCACCGAGAAACAAACTACGCAGTCTCGCGACTTCGTGGTGCTCGTCGACGTGTCAGGCTCCATGAGTTCAGCACTTCAGGACCCCGCCCAGCAGACCTTCGTCGGTCAGCAAACCGGACAAAACGGCACCGGCGCGCCAGTCAACGGCGCACCAACCACTCCAGACGGACAGCCGGCGACACCGCCGCCTCCGCCGACACGCGCAAACGCTGCGCGCCAGGGCGTCAAGATTTTCATTGACGCACGCACTGGCGACCGCGTCGCCTTGCTTCTCTTCGATGACGAAGTCTATTACGTGTGGCCGCTTACGAGCGATCTGAAAACGATCAATCGCAAGCTCTTCCTGATCGACAAGTACAACGGCGGAGGCACCAACTTCGACGGCCCCAACCCGGATAATCCCTGGTCCAAGGTCGGCGGCATTCAAGGCGCCATCAACCACTTCAAGCAGCTCAGTGACGCCAAGACGAAGGTCTTGATCATGGTCACCGACGGTGAAGACAGCATCAGCCCGAAACGGTTCGCTGAACTGACCGCTCAGATGCAACAGCTGGGCATCAAGATCTACGTGCTCGGCGTCGGCGAAAGCTGGGGCAATGGCAGCACGCCGGATCTGCAACGCTTCGCTGAAGGACTCGGCGGCAAAGTGATTCCGGTCGGCAACGCTCAGGCGATGCGCGACGGTTTCGCTACCATCGACCGACTGGAAAAGTCGACGGTGGAAATCGACCGCGTGCAGGGCTTCCGCGAGTTGTACCAGTACTTCCTTTACGGCGCGCTAGTCTTCGCGCTTCTCTACAAACTCTCTTCTGCGCTTGTGCGCGAAGACGAATAACAAGCGAGGTCTCCCATGAAAAATGTGCTTAGCAAAAAGCGCAATCGTTGGCTGCTCGCTGGTCTGATTTCCGGGCTGGTCCTGCTCTATTACGGGCTGGGACTGGCGGTCTGGGGCAACGCTCAGGTGGACTACTACAACCTCGGGTTGCAGGCGTACACCGGCGGCGATCTGCCACATGCGGCGCAATTCTACGACCGCTCCATCTCCGCCTACCGGCAGGCACAGCATTACGGCTGGATCGAACGTTTCGTTTACCCCAAGCCTGACAAGGAGCTCGCCGCCCAGGCGAACTTCAACAAGGCCAAAGTGCTGATCCGCGCGCAGCAGCTTCCTGCCGCCGTGGACGCGCTGAAAGAGTCGCTCATGCTCAATCCGGGCAACGTCTATCCGGAAGGGGCAACCCTGGCCGATGCGCAACGGATGCGGGCTGAGGCCAAGGTCGTCAAATACGACCTGGAGCTGCTCTTCAAAGCCAACCCTCAACTGGCACAAGGCCAGGGCAAGGGTCAGGGCAAGGGCCAGGGTAACCAACCAGGCAACCAACAAGTTCCCGGCACCGACCCTGGCAAATTGCCGGGCAAGGGCAACCGGGACGACATCTAACCGGAGGAGGTTACAGTCATGACTGCATTGCATTTCCTCCGTCCGCTTCTGTTCACCAGCATGGCGGTTTTGCTGCCGGCGGTCGCGCTCTTCTGGTACATGGGCTTTCAGCTCAGGCAGAAGTCGCGCAAGAACTACGAAGACCCCGGCGTCAGCCGCTTCAGCACGCCGCTTCGCCTGGCCGGAGAGTATTCGCTCCTCGGCACATGGCTGGCGGCAGTGGTGTTGCTCGTGGTGGCAGCAGCTGGTCCGGTAGTGCCTGATGCACCGACCAAGGTGCAAGAGGGCTCACTTCAGGTGGTCATTCTCTCCGACGTCTCGAGGAGTATGGCAGCTGAAGATTACCGCGCCAACATGCCGCCCAAAAACGGGGTGACACCGGATCTGGTGCCAGGCGAGTACGGAACCCGTCTCGATATGGCCAAGCTCGTGATCGTCAGCCAGATCATGCCCGCCGTCACGGGCAACGAGATTGGCATCGCCACTTACTGCGGCAACGGCTTCGACCAGGCCGACCTGACCACCGACTACCAGTCGCTGCGTTGGGTACTGGAAAACTGGATGCACATTGGTGCGGCTCCCGGCGGTGGTTC
>Ga0182024_10006938_pt1 | contig 24646 bp, 23 predicted proteins | sample P32metaG_FD_120480 | JGI IMG/M metagenome (GOLD analysis project Ga0182024, IMG submission 120480) | Permafrost microbial communities from Stordalen Mire, Sweden - P3-2 metaG (Illumina Assembly) | ecosystem: Environmental > Terrestrial > Soil > Wetlands > Permafrost | place: Sweden: Stordalen...
GCAGCCCCAACGGGATTCGAACCCGTGTCGCCACCTTGAGAGGGTGGTGTCCTAGGCCACTAGACGATGGGGCCGTACAGCCGGCCAACCCGAATGTGGGTTGACCGGTCGAGCTCGGGGGGAAGGACTCGAACCCTCAATAACTGGACCAGAACCAGCCGTGTTGCCGATTACACCACCCCCGAATGGGCGAACAACCAGGCTAGCCGACCCCGAAACCGCCCCGCATCTAGATCGGTGCATCGGGATCCGGCACCCCTGAGAGCGTCGTCGCGCCCAGACGATGGCCAGCGGCCTGCGCCATCGGCGTAGGGAGACGGCCGGTCAGAGGCCGAAGGCCAACCCAACTTCGCTCCGTCACCGGCGGTGGCCGCAATTCAGCGATGCGTCAACCAAGGGTGTGCAGATACTGGTAGCCGATGATCCGGCCCGCGCTCACCCCCACCATCTCCTTCAAGAAATACGGAATAGTGGCCGCCCCCCTAATCGGCGAGGTCTGGGTGGGGGTCGGATAGGCCGTCAGCCCGACATTGGTTGCGATGGCGAGTGAGCGGTGCTCGTGAAAGGGATCGGTGACCAACAACACCTGGGTGGCGCCGCGTGCCTTCAAGATGGGGGCGGCCTCGGAAAGATTCTGCCAACTGTCATCGCCCCCAGCCTCGACGATGTCAGCCGCTGGTACTCCCAAGGAGTGGAGATAGAGAAAACCGGCCTGGGACTCGGTGAAGCGATCTCCGGGCTCCTTGCTTCCGGTGACCATGACCAGGTGGGCGTAGCCCAGCCGAAAGAGGTGCAACGCTCCGTCGAGACGAGAGCGCAGGTCGGGCGATGGCCGCCCGTTGTATTGGGCAGCCCCCATCACCACGATGGCCTGGGCGGGCCTCGGGTCGTATTGCCGAGAGGTAAGCCAGACCTGCACCAAGGTGACGGCGAAATAGACTACAAGCGCCAGAACGAAGAGCGACAGCAGTTTGAAGGCCCAGCGAACCGGCCGGAAGAAGAGCATCAGTCGGTTAGTCGCCCTGACCGATCCGTCCGAGCGTGGCACGAAGTCGTCGTATGACCTCGACCCGGCCAAGAACATCTAAGGACTCAAATAGCGGTGGGCCGACAGTTCGTCCGGTCACTGCCACCCGGATCGGCGCCTGGGCTTTCCCGAGCTTGCGACCATGGCGCTCGGCCACCGCCAGCGTCGCCTCATGCAATGACTCTGGCGACCATTCGCACGTCTCATACGCCGCCAGTGCGTCGGTGAGGATCGCGACCGCCCCCTCGTCCCGAGTCACGGCCTTCTCCCAGCTCGTCTCGTCAATCACCGGCTCGGCCAGGAAGACGAAGTCGATCATGGCGGGCACCTCGCCGAGCGTGGCCACTCGCTCTTGGACCAGCGGGGCCAGACGGGCGAACGTGGCCGGATCGAAGCGTTCGGAGGGCCAGGGCGCTCCCCCACCCGTCGGCGCCCATGCTCCAGGTACCGGATCGACCCAAGGTCGACAGGCCGCGATGAAGTCGTCGACGGCCAGTTCCCGGATGTACTCGCCGTTCAGATGGGTCAGCTTCTTCACGTCGAAGAAAGCGGGTGAATGGTGAACGTCTTCTAAGCGGAAATCGGCCACGATGGTCTCAAGACCGACCTTCTCGACGTCCCCCGGTGGGCTCCACCCGAGGAGGGCGAGATAGTTGTCAAAGGCCTCGGGCAGATATCCCTGGTCCCGATAGGCCTCGACGGCAACCGGGTCCTTGCGTTTGGAGAGCTTCTTGCCCTGCTCGTTCACCAAGAGGGGGAGGTGAGCGAAGACCGGGAGCATGGTGGTCTCTCCCCACCCGGCCTCACCTTCGGCCGCCGAATCGAGGGCGCGCCAGAGCAGCACCCCCTTGGGAGTGGTCGGAAGAAGGTCCTCGCCCCGGATGACATGGGTGATATCCATGTCCCGGTCATCGACGACGTTTGCCAATACAAACAGCGGCTGTCCGGTCGACTTCACACAGACGAAGTCCTCCATCGCACTGTGAGGGAAGTTCACCTCACCACGGATCACGTCAGAGACCACCGTGACGCCGTCGTCAGGGGTCCGAAAGCGCAAGGCCCGCCCTTCGCCGCGATCAAGGCCGAGGTCGCGGCAGTGCCCGTCGTACCCCGGGGTGGCGTTGCCCTTGGTGCGGGCCTCGATCTCGTCGCGAGAACAACCGCAGGCGTAGAGGAACCGTGCTTCCCACAAAGCGTCGATTGCCACCTGATGCCGCTCGGACCGCTCGGACTGGCGGTAGGGGCCTTCGTCGGCCCGCATGCCGAGCCACTCGAGGGCCGAGATGATGCCGCCCACCCACTCCTCGCGATTGCGTTCGGCGTCGGTATCTTCGATACGGAGTACGAAGACTCCGTCGTATTGGCGAGCAAAGAGCCAGTTGAACAACGCGGCACGGGCACTTCCGACATGGAAGAAACCCGTTGGCGAAGGGGCGAAGCGGACCCGCGGGGCGCGCACCGGGCGCCCGGTGCTACTCGTCCTCGACGAGCGAGATGGCACCGGTCGGGCAGCCGTTCACGCACTCCCGCAGCTTCTCGCGCATCGATTCGGGCGGGTGCTCGTTCAGGACGTAGAGGTAACCGTCGTCACGGACCTCAAAGACCTCCGGCAAGATGCCCATACAGACTGCATTGCTCGCACACTCGTCGTAATCCACAACGACCTTCACGGGCGACCTCCTCGATACCGTTCTGCGCCCCCTCGAGGAGCCGATCGCAGCATATCGGGCGTCGGACTCCTCTTCGGCCACTTGAACCTCGCGGTGCCAGGCGCGGGCTGGTCGTGCGCGCCCGGGACCTCCGGCGTCTGGTCCGCGGGCGACGGTGTGGCTCCGGGCCATCTGATCCTCAGGGCCGCTCGCTGCCGAGGACCCACATGGCGAAAAACTGCGAACCGCCGCCGTAGGCCTGACCGAGAGCCAGACGGGCGCCATCGACCTGGTGCTCACCCGCCTCGCCCCGCACCTGCAACGCGACCTCTAAGAAGCGCAGCATGCCCGAGGCGCCGATCGGATTCGACGACAGCACCCCACCCGAGCAGTTCCACGGGATGTCGCCTCCGTCGAGAGCGGTCGCCCCCTCCTCGGTCAGCTTCCAGCCATCACCCTCCGCGCAAAACCCGAGGTTTTCCAGCCACATCGGCTCGTACCAGCTGAAGGGGACGTAAACCTCGGCGCAGTCGAATTCGGAACGCGGATCGCTCACCCCGGCCTGGGCGTAGACGTCCTTGGCGCAGTCCCGGCCAGCCTGAGGGTTGATCTGGTCGCGCCCGGCGAACATGGTCGGCTCCGAGCGCATGGCCATGCCGTGCACCCACGCCGGGCGCCGACCCGTTGCCGCTTGCGCCTCGGACGCCGCCTTGTCCGAGCCGAGCACCATGGCTGCCGCCCCGTCCGAGGACGGGCACGCCTCGAGGTAATGCAGCGGATCCCACAACATGATCGATTCTTCGACCATCTGCAGGGAGATGTCGGGCAGGTGGAGGTGGGCGTAGGGGTTCTTCAACGCCTGAAGGCGGTCCTTCACCGCGACCTTCATCCCGATGTCTCTTGGGGCTCCCGAACGTCGCATGTAGGCCCGGATGTGCGGTGCGAAGTAGCCACCCGCTCCGGCCAGCAACGGCGCCGAAAAGGGCTGGGGCACCGATAGTGCCCACATGGCGTCGGAATCGGACTGCTTCTCGAATGCGACGCTGAGAACGCGCTGATGTATGCCCGAGCTGACGAGGTGGGCCGCCACCAGCGCCGTCGATCCGCCGACGGATCCAGCGGTGTGGACCCGGAAGATCGGCTTGCCGACGGCACCCAACGCTGGGGCCAAGTAGAGCTCGGGCATCATGACGCCCTCAAACATGTCAGGGGCCTTGCCGATCACGACAGCGTCGATCTCTTTCCAACCGACACCGGCGTCCTCGAGCGCCCGAAGGGCCGCCTCGCGCACGAGGCCAGCGATCGAGACATCGTCGCGCTTGGCTTTGTGGTGAGTTTGTCCAGCCCCGATCACCGCCACTCGTTCGGACATCACACACCCTCCAGTACGGCCACCAGGTTCTGTTGCAGCGCCGGCCCGGAGGTGGCGTGGGCCACGACCCGCCCGGCCGAGCCGTCCATAATCCTGCTCGCTGCCTCGCCGATACGGATGAGGCCGGCAGACATGATCGGGTTGGCCGCCAACGCCCCACCGGAAGGATTGACCAACACGTCATCGCCCAACCCGAGGGCCGCGGCCACAATGAGCTCTTGGGGGGCGAACGGTGCGTGCAACTCGGCTACCTCGACCGTCCCGTCGTTCACCCCTGCCACCTCGGCTGCCTTGGTCGTCGACGCAGACGCGGTGAGGTCACGGGCCCCGAGTGAGTGGGTCTCGACCCGATGGTCGATGCCGGTGATCCACGCCGGTCGCTCGGCCCATTCGAAGGCCTTGTCCCCTGCGGCCAATACGATGGCCGCCGCCCCATCGGTGATCGGCGGGAGTGTGTGGGTGCGAAGTGGGGAGACCACGTAGTCCTCGCCCATCAGTTCGGCGACGTTGCGGTCGTAGGCCACCTGGGCCTTGGGGTTCGAGAGGGCGGCCTTGCGGCTGCGGGCCGCCACCTCGGCGAAGTCTCGCTCGGTCGCCTTGCCGGCGTCGAGCAACGACCGAGCCTGGAGGGCGGCCACGCTGACCGGGTCCGGCCAGAGGGGGGCGAGCACGTAGGGGTCGAGCTGAAGGGCGAGGACCTTGCTGAGATCGCTCATCGACGACTTGCCGAACCCGTAGACCAAGGCGGCGTCGATGTCGCCCTCTTGCAAGCGGACCCAGGCCTCATAGAGGGCCCAGGCACCGTCCATCTCGACATGGCTCTCGGTGCGCGGCGGCCACACCCCGATGGCATCGAGGGCACTCACGAAGCTGAAGGGCCCACCCGCCAGATAGTCGGTGGAGCCCGAACAGATGAATCCGACGTCGTCTTTGGTGATCCCGATGTTGCTGAAGACCTCGGCGAAGACCGGCATGAGGGTCTCGACTTCGTTGCGGCGCAGTTCGCGTCGGACATTGTCGGCCTGGGCGAAGGACACCACGGCGACCGGGCGGTGGCCCTGACGGGGCATCGGCGGCGTGCTCACGTGTAGTCCTTGTACGTCTCGTAGTCGGCGTCAGGATCACCGGTCGGGCGGAAGTACTTGACCGAAGCCATGGTCGGTCCAAGGTCCTCAGGATCGACCCAGACGGCTTCAACCCGCAGGCCCATGCGGACTTCGTCGGTCGGGATCTCTTGGATGAGGCCCATGAACGAGATGTCCGCACCGTCGAGCAGCACCATGGCGCAGATGTAGGGGATCTCGATGGACTGGCCCGCGAAGGGCACGTTCACCACGCAATAGGTCGTGACGGTGCCCGTGTTCGCGAGTTCCACCACATCGTCGGTCGCTACGCCGTCGACCGGGCACGAGCCCCGCGAGGGAACGTAGACCTTGTGGCAGACCCCGCAGCGCTGCCCGACGAACTTCCCCTCGGCCAATCCGCGGAGATTGCGCGACTGGGCGATGCCGGCGCTGAAGACGTAGTCGAGCCGGATCGGCGTCGCCAGGGTGGTCACCGGGCCACGCTCGTCGCTCGGTCCCCTCTGATCACCGGACGTCATCACGCACTTCCTGCGGGCACGAAGGCCCGGATGTCCTGGATCCGCCCGATGCGCTCGCCCTCCGCGACGAAGTCGGCCCTGACCCGCATCTTTGTCGACACGGCGTCGGGCGAGGGGGCGTCAAGGACGTGCAACATCGAGGTACCTGCCCCATCGAGGCGGACCAGTACCCAGGCGAAGGGCGTCTCGAGGGGGTGTTGGGGGGCCGGCGTGCCGACCCAGGCCCAACTCTCGACGGTGCCTTCAGGACCGACCTCCACCATCTCACCGGTGGGCTCGGCCGTGTAGGGGTCGTACTCGGTCGGGGGGACGATGACCACGCCCCCCGAGCCGGTGGCCCCGATGATCTTGCCGTCCCGCAGCCCGGTCAAGAAGGCACCGATGACCGGCCCGACCGAGCGCGAGTAGGGATACTCGAGGACGTGGGCGCTGGTGAGGACGTCGTCTGCGCTGTCGGCCATTGGGCATTCTCCTCTCGGTGGACGGGTGCGGGCGCCCAGACGAGTGTCGGGGCCGACCCGCCAGAAGTAGAACACATTTCAGTTTCTCCTGGCAACGGGCATCGCGACCAGGGCCTTCATGTCCGTCGGTCGCGGGACCGGTCCGGTCCAGCCCGATCAGGACAGTCAAGGTGCAGGTTCAGTGGCCTGTCGGGCCTCGGGGCTGTCGAGGAGCTGGGCGAAGAACTCCCGGTCATTCAAGATAGGGACATCGGAGAGGAACATCTTCCCGTAGCGCTCGAAGTACATGAGCTGCTTTCCGAGCAGGAAGGTTCCCCGATCGAACTCCGAGAAGGTGCCCCCGGCGTCGTCGGCCATCTTGCGTAGTCGGCGCTGGGCCCGGAGGCGGTGCAGCACCGCCCGGGGCGAGCGTTTGCGGATCTCGATCCCCTGGGCCTTGGCCACCTGGAGCTGGGTCGCCTGCATGATCCCCGCCAGGCTCACTTCGCCAAAAGGACGGTTCAGCGTGGGCTCGATCAGGCTCCGGATAAATCCGGTCAACTCCTCGTCGGACAGACCGACCGCCTCGCCAATGGCCGGTCCGTACGTGCGAACGATATGAGCCGAGACGTCGGTCCAGGCGGCCTCCTCGCCGAGGGCAGCGGCGAGCAGGCGCAGGAAGAATCGGTGGGTATCAGGATCGAGACGGCCCACGATGCCCCAGTCGATGATCCCGATTCGACCGTCGCGGAGCAAGAGCATGTTGCCGGCGTGCACGTCGCCGTGGAACGCGCCCCAGCGCACCGTGGTCAAAAAGAACCCGCGCACTACGGCTTCGATCAATGGGACCGGGTCCACGCCCATCTCCGCCACTCGGGCTAGATCGTCGATGGGAACACCGTCGAGGAACTCCATGGTGAGCACGTTCGGCCCGGAGAGCTCGGGGTAGGGCTCGGGGACCACCACCATCGGGAGCGAGACCTCGTCGCCGAGCCGACGGAAATAGGCCAGGGACCGCGCCTCATTGCGTAGGTCCATCTCCTCGCCGATCTGTTCTCGGAAGCCGTCAAGCAACTGCAGCGTCGATCCGGCGTTCTGGTCCCCGGTGTGGCGCACCACCAACTCGATGAACGGCTGCATCAGGTCGAGGTCGGTGGCCACCACGTGCTCGATGCCCGGCCGCAACACCTTCACCGCCACCTGGCGCCCGTCGTGGAGTCGGGCCCAGTGGACCACGGCGATCGAGGCGCGGCCGATGGGCTCGGGATCGAACTCGGCGAACGCCTCGGAGAGCGACATTCCGAGGTCGTCCTCCACCCGCTGGCGGACCTGGCCGAAGGCGACCGGTGGACCGGTGTCAAGACACGAACGGAATTCGTCGGCCACCTCGTCGCCGAATAGGCCCGGTGACGAGGCCATGATCTGGCCGAACTTGATGAACGTGCCCCCGAGCTCCTCGTAGGTGAGGCGGAGCGGGTGGGCCGTAGCGGCGGCCGGCAGTGGGCCGTCACGTACCTCGCGCAGTTGACGCAGGGCGAGGGGGGCGAAGTGCCGTGCCACCGCCCGGGCGATCTGGGCGCCCCGGCGGGCCAGCTCGAAGTGGGACGGCTCGGGCAGCCGGCGGGCCCGGATGCGCGGGACCGCGTCCGCAGGGACCAACGGGTCGACCCCCGGGGTTGCCACCACCAAAGGCTAGGCGACGCCCGGGCAAGCCCAGTCGGCGCCCGAGGTCAGGCGAAGTGGGCCTGGAGGGCCTCGAGGGCCTTTTGGTACGTATCGGCGAAGATCGGCACCATGGATTCGGGCTCGACGTCGAAGGTCCAGGTCACCGTGGATCCCGTCCCCTGGGAGGTCACCGTGATGGTGGCCCGGTGGCTGTCGATCGGCACACCGTCTACTACCGAGTACGAGATTGAGCGGGCGGCCTCGTCCCGATGCACCAGGTGCTCGCGGACCTCCAGGCCGAGCATCCCGATGATGCGGTCATCACCTTCCAACCGGAACGACTCGATGCCGGGAAAGAACTGTTCGAGCCCCCCGAAATCACCGACCGCAGCCCACACCTTCTCGGGTGGCGACGCCACCGCGATCTCAACCGATCCTTCGGCCATCTAGTTCCTCCTGCTCATCGTGCGCTGACGTGCGGTCGGCCCGTCAGACGTAGCCGCCGGTGCGGCCCGTAGCCCTGCACACCCGTGGCGGGTCGACAACCGCGCCGGTACGATAGCGTCAACCGCCGTCACGAGGAGACCCAATGCAGACACGTCATATCGGCTCCCTCGAGGTTTCCGCGGTCGGCCTCGGCTGCAACAACTTCGGAGGCCGGCTCGACGCGTCGCGCACCAAGGACGTGGTCCACGCGGCGCTCGACGCCGGGGTGACCCTCTTTGACACGGCTGACATCTACGGGGGCACTCTGAGCGAGGAGTACCTAGGCCGGGCCCTCGGCGCCCGGCGCGACGAGATCGTGCTGGCCACCAAGTTCGGGGTCCCCTACGAGGGCCACCCGGGCGGGGCCGCACCAACCGCGGTGCGTGGGGCCGTCGAGCAGAGCCTGAAACGCCTCGGCACCGATGTCATCGACCTGTACCAGCTGCACTTCCCCGACCGCGCCGTCCCGATCGCCGACACCCTCGGCGCCCTCGGCGAACTGGTGGCCGAGGGCATGGTGCGCGAGATCGGCTGTTCGAACTTCGACGCAGCCCAGCTGCGCGAGGCGACCGATGCCGTGGCCCCGGGTGCCCCACCCTTCGTGAGCGTGCAGAATCAATACAACCTGCTCCAGCGCGAGGCCGAGGAGTCGGTGCTCGGCGAATGTGCGCGCGCCGGCATCGCTTTCATCCCGTACTTCCCCCTGGCCAGCGGGCTCCTGACCGGCAAGTACCGCCCAGGCCAGCCCGTCCCCGACGGGACGCGCATCGGCTCGATGCCCGCCGAACGTCAAGCCGAGGTGCTCGACAACGCGACCCTGGCCCGGGTGCAGGCGCTGGCCGAACTGGCCGAGGGTGAGGGGCACAGCCTGCTCGAGCTGGCCGTCGCCTGGTTGCTGGCCCGCCCCCAGGTCGCATCGGTGATCGCCGGGGCCACCCGGCCCGAGCAGATCCAGGCCAATGCGAACGCCGCTGGTTGGGTTCTCTCTCCGAGCGACCTCTCCCGCATCGACGAGATCTCGCCCGCCTAACGGGCGGGGCGGAGCCGGTCCCAGGTCCACTCGGGTCCAGCACTGCGGTGCAGCGGCGTGATCGGTGCGTGTCCTTATGGGCTGTCGCCAGCCACGTTGGCCCCACCGGGGCCGCGACCCGGCAAAATGGCGTCGAGCTCGCGATCGACGCGGACGGCCCGGCGCTCTTCGACGTGGAGCCATTCGATGGCGACGGGGATCATGGCGAGCGTCATCAAGGTGTCCCCCACCACCCACATGATCACTCCACCGATGTGAAGGTCGAACACGCCCGTCGGACCCCAGGTCCGGTGCATCGCCGCGTACGCCGGGAAGAGCTGCTGGTTCGCCGAGTCAAGCGACAGTCCGGTGAAGGTGTCCACCGGAATTGCAAGGAAGAGGTACAGCATCTTCATCGCCGGGTGCATCCGGTGCAACGAGGGCTCCGCTCCGAATACCTGCCGCCAGAACAAATAGCCGACGACGAGAAAGATCACGTGCTCGGCGTCGCTCACACTTTCGTGAAGGAGCGCATAGTTGTAAAAGGACGTGAGATGGGTTATCGGGATGACGACGGCATAAAGGATGAACGCCACGATCGGATTGTCGAAGAAACGGGCAACCGATGACCGCAGACCTCGGGTCACCTGCTGGTGCGTTTTGCCGGTACTCGCCCGCCATGCCAAAAGGAGGGGCGAGCCCATAGCGAAAAGCGGAGCAGCCACCATGATCAACAAGAGGTGCTGGACCATGTGATCCCAGAACAACACCCCGTCGTAGACTCCGACGAAGCTGAAGAGAGAGAAGGCCGTCGTAACCAGCGCGGCGACGAACGCCGTCGTCCGCCAAGCCGACCAACAGTGTCGGGGCTGGAGGCGATTCACCCGGACCACGCCCCACAGGTAGAGCCCGAGGGCGCCGGCGATCAAGATGACCGGGACCGCGTTGACATCGGTCGAGCCCAACTCGCCGAGATGCAGCGGCGGCGGAAGAGCGTCGGACAGAAGGAAAATTGAAATCGGGCTCATGGGATCCTGCCGCGTCGTGGGCCGGGGGAGAGCCTAAGTCTCGTCCCCGCCTGGCGGCGAATCAGCCCGACCACGGACTCCTTGGTTCCCGGGTACCGGCCCTGGGAGACGTCACCGGGCCGGGCCCTATCGACGTCTGGGTGCGGATCATCCGGTGCCCGCGTTCGCGCCGGTGTTGGCGGGGAGCGGCCAGGGGAAGGTGAAGGTGGCCGTTGCGCAATCGGTCGGCTGGTCGGCGATCACCTCGTACTGGGTCGCCGCCGTGCTGAGCTCATAAACGCTGAGCCCCGACTCGCCGTCGAGGCACGAGAGGGTCGGATCGTTGGTCTGGAACCCGGTCAGCTCGCCCAAATACACCAAGTCGGCCAGCGGGGTCTGCTCCGGGGGGACCTTGGTCAGCTGGACCTGTTGGCCCTGCCAGGTGCCCGAGTAGCGCAGGGTCGGGGCGCCACCAGATGTGCCAGTCGTCGTGGTCGTCGCCGGGGGCGCGCTGGTCGAGGTGGTAGGTGCCGGAGTCGTTGGGACCGGAGATGACGGTTCCGACGGCGACGTCGACGTCGCCGTGGATGTGGACGTCGACGTGGTGGCCAGTGTCGTGGTCGTCGTGCCACTCGGCGCCGGAGAGGGCGGTGTGGTCGTCGGCCCGGCCAACCCATTCTTGGCCGCCGGTGCGAAGCCCAGCAGCGCCCCGAGCATCTTCGGGTCGTTCCCGTCGAAGCCCAGAGCCCATATCCCCAGACCGGCGGCGTGGAAGGACTGGGCGAGTTCGGCCTCCAGGTACAAAGAGCTCGGATCCTCGAAGAATTCCTCGTGCCACTGAGTGCCGACCTGGTAAGAGGTCCAGGCGGTCTGGGTCACCGGATCCCAGTAGGTCGGACGCCCCGCCACCACAATCTGGCTGTAGGCGATAGCGGACGCACCCCCGGTCGCCTGCGCGGTCAGTGTCCCGTTCGAAGTCGGCCAGTCGTAGCCGTAGTACGGCACGCCGAGGATGACTTTGGCACCCGGGACCACCGCCGTGTACTGCTTCAACGTGGTCAGGTCGCTGAACATGCCGCTTGTGAGCGGTGAGTTGGACGAGGGCTTCGACTGGAGATTGAGTTGGTAGGCCATGACGAAGAACCCGTCGACCGCGGGGGCCAGGGCGGCAATGTTGTAGAAGCCAGCGGAGTCGCCCGCCGAGCTGGCGTAGGTGTCCATCGTCACCTGGAAGTGGGGGTTCGCCGATTTGAGCGCGGCCGACACCGAGGTCACCAAGTTGGTCAACCCCACTTGGTCCGCGCTGCCCGCACCCTCGAAGTCAATGTTGACCCCGTCGAGGTTCTTTGCCTCGACTGCGGCGATGAGCGCCGTCGCCAACGTGTTTGGCGCACTGACCGAGGACGTGAGCTGGTTGAGAGCCGACTGGGAAAAGCAGGTCACCGTCAGCACCACCCGGTCCCCGGCCGCATGCGCCCGGGTCACCAGTGTGGCCAGGGCCTGACTCTGGTATCCCGCCCAACCCGAGTCCGACTCGTCGAGGGAGCCGTCGGGATTCACGCCGACGCTGAAGTAGGCCAGCGTGGTCATTCCCGAAACGTCGAAGTTCGCACTCTGGTTCAGCGTCCAGTACGGGGCGAACCCGAAGATCTCGTGCGGCTGGAGCGGCGGGGCGTCGGCCAACGAGGGCGGTGCCGGTGTCGGTGGCGCGCTGGCCGGTGGAAGATCGACCGAGGCCTTGAGTGACCCACGCGGCCGCGAGCCGAGCATCCGTGACATCGCCGAGGCGTTGAGGCCGCCGTTGCCGCCATCGCCGATCGACGAGGTGGCGGACCGTGGATCCGACGTGCCCGAGGCGACCGGTCCATCTAGGGTCAGTGCGCTGACCACGCCACCGATCAGCAGGACCGACACCACGCCGGCCAGGACCGGACCCAACGCGCCGCGCCGGCCGATGGTGGCGCCGGTGAGTGCCCGTGCCCCGGCGAGGGCGCGTCGCACGACGGCGGCAACGACGAGACCGGCCATCGATCGGGCCAGCCACCGGCGTCCCGGCGCGCTGACCCGGGCGGCTGCGGCGAGGGGGATACCCACGAGCGCGGCGGTCGGGAGCCAGATGACCCGCACGGTGGCGCCGGCCCACGACAACCCGATCGCCACAACGCCGCCCATCGCCCGAACGGGTGCCCCGGCCGGTGAGTACCACAGCGCGTTGCCGGCCGATCCGACCAGCGCCACGAACGCAAGGACGAAGGAGACGAACCACCGGGTCGCCGCGCCCAGGGCGCCGACAACAAGGCCGAGGCCGACTGCCGCTGCATGAACGAAGAGGGACAGGCCGCGCCCGACCGGACCAAGGGCCCGGACCGCCTGTTGGCGCGTGGCAGCCAGCGACGCGGCGAGCAGGACCATGTCCCTCGCCACGGCGGCATGCCGGGGACGACGGGCGCGGGTCCAGCGGCCCGACCATCGGGCCACCGTGGCCAGCAGTTCGGATACGTCGGGGGCCGGGACAAGAAGGGTCAAGGTCCCCGCGTCGGTGACCACGTCGACGACCTGGAGGGCCGAGCCGTCGGGACCGGTCGCTGTGTCGTCGGCCCCGAAGCCCTTCACCGCCCACCATGGGACGTGCAAGGGGGGAGCCGGCAAACGGCCGGTTGCGGTTCCAGGAACCCGCTGGAACTTGAGACCGCGGCGCGAGGCGAGCACCACGCAGCGATGGGCGTCGAGGGTCTCGGGGTGGAGCAGGTACGTGGCCTGCGCCTTCTCGGTCCGAGCGGGCTGGAACTGGCTGTGCACCGGTGGCGTTGGAACTCCCTTCTTGCTTGTAAGCGCGGGTCGCGACCCGCCAAGAAGGAGAGGTCCCCCTCTCCGTGACCGCCGGCTTGTCTTCGGTCGAACGTCCGGACTTACCGGACCGTTCGTACTCTCCCTCGGCTGTCAGTTGGTGGATCCATAGTTTGGTGGAGAGGAACGCTGTTGGCAATAGCAAGGAGGTTCGGACAGGCACGAGGCGTGCCTAGCGAAACGTCGGAGCGGCGGCCGCAGAGAACCGTAAATCGCCACGACACCCGCAGCAGGCACCCTTCGTCGTGGTAGTCGCCGGATGGGACACTACGCTCGTGTTGGTGCTGTTCATCGAGATCTTCCGCTTGATCCTGGTGCTCTCCGGTGCCCTGGGCGGCCTCGAACTCGGGCACCAGGTGGACATGCGCCCCGCCCCCCTTATCGGTCTGGTGCTCGGGGCCCTCGTGGGGTATGTCCTCGGCGGTGTCCTCGGACGCCTGCTCGAACGCCAGGGCGATCGCGCCGTGGAGAAATTCTCGCCCGTTCCCCCCGGCGAGTTCTTCGCCGGCACGCTGACGGGGATCGCCGGCCTCCTCCTCGGAGTGGCTCTCTGTCTTCCTCTGCTGGCGCTGGTCAGGTCGGCAATCGTGTACCCGATCGCCGCCGCGGTGGCCTGGGTATTCTGCTGGCTGGCCTTCCGAATAGGGGTGATCAAGGGTCGCCAAGTGGTCGCCGCCGCCGGGCTCTCTCGGATCCTCGCGCCGCCGAGCGAACCGCCCCCCGGCTACGCCCTACTCGTCGACACCTCGGCGGTGATGGACCGGTCTCTGCTGGTATTCGGGCGCTCCGGACTCTTGGTGGGAGGGTTGGTCATCCCCCGTTTCGTGGTCGACCAAGTCAAGACCATGGCCGCTGGACCCGACCCGGTCAGTTCGCGGCGAGCCCGGCGCGGACTCGAGTCGATCGAGGTACTGCGCGAGTCCGGCGTGCTGGTCCACGTGGCCGAGAACGAGCTGCCCGAGATCGACGATCTCAACGAGCGGTTGCTGGAAATCGCCCGCCGGCTCGGTCTTCGGATTGCCACCTGCTCAACTCCGTTCACCGAGATGGCCCGCCGTCGGGGGCTCCCGGTCATCGATCTGCGCAAGATCGGCGACAATCTGAGCCCGGACTTCTCCCCTGGTGAGCAGCTGGTTATCGACTTGAACAGACATGGGAACCAGCCGCGCCAGGCCGTCGGTTACCTCCCCGACGGTGACATGGTCGTGGTCAACGACGCGGCACACATGATCGGCCGGGAGGACGTGGTGGTCGAAGTGCTCTCCACCCGTCGGACTCATCAGGGTCTCTTGGTCTTCGCCACGTTGGCCGAGCGTCGCTCCCACGAAGGCCGGCCGAACCTGGTCCGACACGACGCCGGCCCGGCCCGGGAAACGGAACATTCGGACAACGGTGGACGGCCCGAGCCTTCTCGGGCGTCGACCGAGACGGGAACACCCGACGATGCCGGGGTCGACCGGCCGGCCGGGCCGACGGCGCGCACCGCGCCCACCCGGAGCGAGGACTGATCGACGAAGGTTCCGCTGGCGATTTGGCCAGCGCCTCCTCTCATCGGCGCGCCCTCGCAGCCGTTGGGGACTGCGGACCGCTCCCGAGGCGTCGGCACAAACAGACGTGAAGTCCTCCCGCCGTGTCGGCGTCAGCAGCGGTTCTTCTAGGCGTGCGCGACGGCGGTGACCAGCTTCTGCAATGAATCCTTGGCGTCTCCGAAAAGGAGCACCGTCTTTGGGTCGTAGAGAAGCTCATTGTCGATCCCGGCGAAGCCCGGGCGCATCGACCGCTTGAGGAACACGATGTGCTCGGCCTCGTCGGCGTGGATGATGGGCATGCCGTAGATGGGGCTGCCCGGGGTCGATTTGGCCGCCGGGTTAACCGTGTCGTTGGCCCCCACAACGAGCGCTACGTCGGCTGACGCCATCTGCGGGTTGGCCTCGTCCATCTCCTTCAACTCCTCGTAAGGGACGTTCGCTTCGGCCAAAAGGACGTTCATGTGGCCGGGCATGCGCCCCGCGACCGGGTGGATGGCGTAGAAGACCTCCACCCCGCGCTTCATGAGGGAGTCAGCGAGCTCGCGGACCACATGTTGGGCCTGGGCGACGGCCAGCCCGTAACCGGGCACGATCACCACCTTGCGGGCATAGGCCAGCAGCACCCCGATGTCCTCGGGTGTCCCCGTTCGCACCGGGCGCGCCGGATCGCCCTCGGCCCCGCCGGTGGCCGTGATCACCGAACCGAAGGCACTGAACAAGATGTTGGGCAGCGAACGACCCATGGCTTGGCTCATCATCCTGGTGAGGAGCATCCCCGAGGCACCGACCAGGGTCCCGGCCACGATCAGCAGGTTCGAGTCGAGGGTGAAGCCTGAGGCGGCGACGGCCAAACCGGTGAACGAGTTCAAAAGCGAGATGAGCACCGGCACGTCGGCGCCGCCTATCGGGAGCACGAAGATGACTCCGAGAAGGAGCGACAGGACCAACAGGATCCACAACAGCGCGGTCGACGAGGTGATCAGGATCGCGATGATCAGGCCGATGATGGCCGCGGCTACCACGGCGTTGATGACCTGCTGACCCGGGTAGGTAACCGGGCGTCCGGTCATGAGCTCTTGGAGCTTCGCGAAGGCGACAGCCGAACCGGCGAAGGAGACGGACCCGACGAGGACGCCGACAAGCACCTCGAGCACCTTGTAGGTCGCGACCAGCTTGGTCGGCTGCCCGATGAACTCGGTGATCGAGACCAGGGCGGCCGCACCTCCTCCCACGCCGTTGAAGATGGCCACCATCTGGGGAATCGCTGTCATCTTGACCAGACGGGCCACCGGTACGGCGATCACGACACCGACCACCATCGCCACGATCATCAGCCAGATATGGCTGAGACCCGGCCGGGCGAAGGTCGCCCCGATGGCGAGCAACATGCCGACCGCGCCGACGATGTTGCCCCGTCGGGCGTGCTTGGGCGAACTCAACCCCTTCAGTGCGAGGATGAACCCGATCGCCGCAATCAGATAACACAGATCGATGAACGTCCCGCGGCTCATGAGGCCGAGTCACCCGACGGCCCGGGACCTTCTGACCGGGACCGGGGCGCGTCGCTCGGCTTGGCCTTGAACATCTCGAGCATGCGGTCGGTCACGACGAAGCCACCCACGACGTTCAACGTGGCCAGGATGACCGCCACGAACCCCAGTACTTCCTCAGCCCCGCTGTGGGCCCCTCCCAACACGATCATCGCCCCAACCAAGATCACCCCGTGGATGGCGTTGGATCCCGACATGAGTGGGGTGTGCAGGATGCTCGGGACCTTCGAGATGACCTCGATGCCGACGAAGCCGGCCAGCACGAAGACCGTCAGGTATTCAATGATGCTGTTGGTCATGCGTCCACCTCGCCGTCGGGGGCGGCGGCTTCCCCCGGCACCGTTTCGCGGATTGCCGTCATCGGCCGACCGAGCAGCTCGGCGGTCGGACCGAGCGTCGGCTCCCCGTCGCGCAGCACACAGGTGCCGATCACGATTTCGTCCTCCCAATCGGGAGCCAGCTCGCCGTCTTTGCTCAGCAACGCCAAGAGGTTCTGCACGTTTCTCGAGAAGAGAAAGCTCGCATGGGTCGGCATGCCCGCCGGTGGGTTGGCCATGCCCACGATCGTGGTACCACCGTGGACGACGTCCTCGCCGGCGACGGTGAGTTCGCAATTGCCCCCCGAATCGGCGGCCATGTCGATCACAATCGATCCGGGGCCCATGCCCGACACCATCTCGGCGGTCACCAGCTTGGGAGCGGGGCGCCCCGGTACCGCAGCGGTGGTGATCACCACATCGGAAGCGGCCACCTCGGCCGCCAACGCCTGGCGTTGGCGGGCCAACTCGTCCTCGGTCAGCTCGCGGGCGTAGCCACCGGTCCCTTCGGCACTCACATTGAGGTCGACGAAGGTGGCGCCCAGGCTCTCGGCTTCCTCTTTGGCCGCGGCTCGCACGTCGTAGGCCCGCACCACCGCGCCGAGACGACGGGCCGTGGCGATCGCCTGCAGGCCGGCGACGCCTACTCCCATCACCAGCACCTTCGCCGGCGGCACAGTCCCTGCCGCGGTCATGAACATGGGGAAGAACTTGGCAAGGTGCTCGGCCCCTGACAGGCCGGCCCGGTACCCCGAGACGGTGGCCTGGGAGCTGAGCGCGTCCATGCCCTGGGCCCGGCTGATCCGTGGCACCAGATCGAAACTGAACACGGTGGCCCGCTTGTCAGCCAACACTTTGAGGGCCTCGACCGAGGCAGCCGGTTGGAGGAAGCTGAGCATGACGGTCCCGTCGCCTACGAGCTGGGCCTGCTCGGCCGAAATGAAGTTGACCGCCACGACCGCAGCAGCGCCCGAAAGACTGGCCGCGGCATCCGGGGCGATGGTGGCGCCGGCGTTCCGGTACGCGTCGTCAGGAAAAGCGGCGGAGGCGCCGGCGCCGGCCTGGACTACGACCTGCCATCCTTCCGACGTGAGCCGCTTCACCACGTCAGGCACGAGCGCCACTCTGCGCTCACCGGGGCGCGTCTCGGTCAGAACCGCCAATTTCACGGGGGCTCTGTTTAGCAGGTCCGGAGGAAGGACCAGACTGTCGGCCGCCTACGCGCCCGAACCACCCTTGGGAGGTGGCCGGCGTCGATGCTTGGGCCCCGACGTCGAAGAGCCGGTTCCTCCGGGCCGAGTGGACGTCGATTTGCCCGGTGGCTTCTGTCGGGAGGCTGCCGTACCGCCCACTGCCTTGTCCCCCTTGCCCGTCCCCGAGCTGGTGTGCTTGGCGGCGCCTGTGCCCTTGGGTCGGATCCCCTTCGAGCGCGCCGGGCGAGGAGGCGCGGCGTCACCGTTGGCGCTGCTGCCGTTGGGTGCTCCGGCAGCCTCTGGCATTCGAGGGCCCTGGGGTGCGGGAGTGTCGGTCGGGCCCGACAACACGAGGTCGACCATGTCGACGGCATCCAACTCGACCCGGGCGTCGGTCCCGGACATCTCGACCATCGTCCGTCCGCTTCCAAGCGCCCCCCCGAGGACCATGTGCCCACCGTTGTCGTAAGAGGCGCCGGCGAACGGCCAATCGTCGTCGTCGCTCCAGCCCGGGCCGACCAACGGAAAGCGCAAATTCGCCACATTGGCCATCGTCGTGGCGTTCTCTTCGCTCAACGGTGGGGCGAAGAAGTACCCCTGGGCCGCATCGGAGTCGAGTTCGGCCACGATGGCCGCGGCGAGCGCGGTCTCGACTCCCTCGGCGACCGTCGACATACCCGAGTTGTGGGCGAGTTGTATGACGGTCTCGACCACCATGCGGTTGATCCCCTCGCGCGCTTCGAGGGACATGACAAATGAGTGATCGATCTTGACTGTGTTGACCGCCAGTCGCCGGAGGATTTCAAAGGAGTTCCAGCTCGTGCCGACATGGTCGACCGCCAGTTGCACCCCTAAAGCGCCGATGACCGCCAGGTCGTCCACCGCCGCCTCGTCGGACATGGCATGTTCGGTCACCTCGATGGTGAGACGGTCCGGAACCAACCCGGTTACCTCCAAGGCGGCAATCACCGCGGCGGACGCGGCGGCGCGTCGCAGCTGGACAACCGAGATGTTGACCGCAAGCTGCGTGCTAGGTGGCCACTTAAGGGCCTCGCGGCATCCTTCGACCATGATCCAGTCGCCGAGAGGGACGATGTCCCCGTTGGCCTCGGCCCAAGGGATTAGTAGTGGCGGGAGGATGACGCCTTCGGTGGGGTGATGCCAACGCAGCAATGCCTCAAACCCGAGCAGCTGCCCCGAGCCCAGATCGATGACCGGCTGATACTGCAGGCGTGGTTTCCCGGCGAGCGTCAGCGGATGGCCCTCATGGTGCCACGGCGTCTGGCTCTCTCCATTCTCGTCCACTCCGTGAACCTCTCCATCTGCAGTGTCCCGTCGCCACAGCGCCGAGGGGACCACAACCCAACAAGCATGCCCGAAGGACCGCTGCCCTGCAGCGGCGATTGCAAAAAATTCCCAGCAGAGCGCCCAAAACCATGTGATTTGTGGCCGCGGGCAGGGCGTCAGGCCTAACTCGGTGGTGCGGATTCATCGACTGCTCGGAGGAAGGCTGGCCATTCGCCGCCGCCGTGAAGGACCAGGTTGGCCCCCGTCATATAGCTCGCCAGCGGGGAGGCGAGAAAGAGGCAGGCATGGGCCACGTCATCGGGGGTGCCCATCCGGCCGAGGGGGACAGTGGCCGCCACCCGGTCCAACGCGTCAGCACCTCCGTAGTGCTCTGCTCCCGCCCCGGTATCGAGAAGGCCGGCGGTGACGCAGTTGACCCGGACCAAGGGGGCCCACTCGACGGCCAGCGTCTCGGTCAAGTTGATCAGGCCGGCTTTGGCCGCACCGTAGGCGGCCGTCCCTGGCGAGGGGCGAGTGCCCGAGACGCTGCCCACGTTGACGATTGCGCCACCTGCAGGCTGTAACTGGAACACTGCGTTCGCCGCCTGGGCACAATAAAAAGGAGCAAGGAGGTTCAAGGCGACGATCGAGGAGATGAACCGAGGCGAGGCATCGGCCGCCGCGACGTGAGGGGAGCCCCCGGCGTTGTTCACCAACAGATCGAGCCGCCCGTGCCGCTCGGTGGCCGACTCCACAACCGCCCGCGCCTGGTCGGCTTCGCGCACGTCGGCCTCGACGAACGTGACCACTCGCACGCGACCGTCGGGCCCGGTGGCCCGGGCCAGTTCGCCGGCGGTGGGTTCGTGGCGGCCGCACGTCACGACCTCGGCCCCGGCGGTGAGCAGGGCCCCGACGATGGCCAGCCCGACCCCCCGGGTGCCGCCGGTCACGACCGCCACCTGGCCGCTGAAATCCAGGGCCGCCTCCAGGCCGCTCGCACCTTCGCCGTCCACGCGTACCTCCCGACTCCCGACACCCAGGCGGGCGCGCCAAACCCTAATGGCCCCGTTTGGGCGAAGTGCGAGGGGCGCCCCGACCGACCGGCCGACGCCGTGTGGCCGCCGTCGAGTCGGTCGCCTACCCTTCGGGTCGCCGGCTGACGCGGTGTCAGGCCGGGACGGCGGCCCGGATCGCCCGGACCGATCAGCGCACTTGGTCGGGGTGCCACGGCGTTGGCCGCCGGCGAGTTGTGAGTCAACAGGAGGCGTGGGCCACCGATGCCCATCGAGACACTGCAAGAAACCGAAGGCATCGCCGAGGTGGTCATAGACCACCCGCCGGTGAACGCCCTCGACGTGGCCGGGTGGTTCGCCCTGGCCGAGGCGCTGCTCTCGGCCGGGCGGGTCCAAAGCAACCGGGTGGTGGTGCTGCGGGCCCTCGGGCGGGGCTTCTGCGCCGGGGTCGACATCAAAGAGATCCAGGCAAAAGGGGACGAGGCCCTGGTCGGAGTCAACCGCGGCTGCGCCGCCGCCTTTGCCGCGGTCTACGAGTGCGAGGTCCCGGTCATCGCGGCGGTCCAAGGCTTTTGCCTCGGCGGCGGTATCGGCCTCTGCGGCAACGCCGACATCGTGGTCGCAGCAGAGGACGCAACGTTCGGCCTGCCCGAGGTGGACCGAGGTGCCCTTGGGGCGGCGACCCATCTGGCCCGGCTGGTACCGCAGCACAAAATGCGCCAGATGGTCTACACGGCCACCCCGGTGCCGGCAGCCGAACTTGCTGCCTTTGGCTCGGTGGCCCGGGTGGTACCCCTCGAGCAGCTGAGAGAGACCGCGCTCGAGATCGCCCGCGACATCGCCGAGAAGAGCCCTTCGATCATCCGGCGGGCCAAGGAGTCGCTCAACGGCATCGACCCGGTCGATGTCAAGCGGAGCTACCGCTACGAACAGGGATTCACCTACGAGCTCCACGTGCGCGGCGTCGCCGACGAGCAACGGCGGGCTTTCGTGGAAAAACGCGATGCCGACACCTCGCGCTGAGCTTCTCGCGACGCGACACCACGACCGCCCCCCGACGACCCAGTACAGAGGCGATCATGACCGATAAGCGAACCACCGTCGAGGAGATCGTTTCCGAGTTGCGGCCCGGCATGACCATCGGAATCGGTGGCTGGGGATCTCGGCGCAAGCCCATGGCCGTCGTCCGGGCCCTGTGCCGATCGAACATCGACGGCCTCACGATCGTTGCCTACGGGGGCCCCGATGTCGGTCTTTTGTGTGCGACAGGCCGGGCGGCCAAGGTGGTGTGCGCGTTCGTCACCCTCGACTCGATCCCTCTCGACCCGCACTGGCGGACCGCTCGCCAGCAGGGACTCGTCGAGCTCATGGAGATCGACGAGGGCATGTTCTATCTCGGCCTCCAAGCTGCCAGTTGGCGACTCCCCTTCTTACCTACTCGAGCCGGCCTGGGCTCTGACGTGCTCCGCGTGAATCCGGACCTGCGCACCGTGCGTTCCCCCTATGGCGACGGCCCATTCGCCGATCCGGCCGAGCCGGGGGTCGAACTCGTGGCCATGCCGGCACTGCGCCTCGACGCCGCCATCATCCACGCCAACCGCGCCGACACGGCGGGCAACGCCCAGTTCCTCGGGCCCGACCGCTTCTTCGATGAATTGTTCCTCGGTGCGGCGGACCGGCGCTTCGTCACCGCCGAGCGGGTCGTGGCCAACGGCGCCCTCGGCGAAGAGGGACCGCTGGCCGCCGTCACCGTCCACCGCCTCCTCACCGATGGGGTGGCCGAGACACCAAGGGGCGCCCATTTCACTGCGTGTCCGCCCGACTACGGGCGCGACGAGGCATTCCAGAAGGAGTACGCGGCATCGGCCCGCGAGCCCGAGGCCTTCGCTGCGTTCCGGGCCCGCTACATCGACGTCGACGAGGACCGTTACCAGGCCGCGGTTCGCGAACGCTCGGAGGTGGCGCAGTGAGCGCTGCGGGCAACGTGACGAGGGCAGAGGTCTGCGTCGTGGCCTGCGCCGAGGCGTGGCGTGGCGCCGGCGAGGTCATGGTCAGCCCCTTTGGCACCGTCCCGGCCCTCGGCGCCCGACTGGCCAAACTCACCTTTACCCCGGATCTTGTGCTGACCGACGGCGAGGCCGCCCTCATGGTCGGGGCACCGCCGCTCAATACGCCACCGGCCGAACTCGTCCGTGAAGCGGCCATGGGGTACCGCGCCGTCTTCGACGTGGTGTGGTCCGGTCGCCGTCACATCATGATGATGGCCAGCCAGATCGACCGCCACGGGAACCAGAACCTCTCGGCGATCGGCGACTGGGCTCGGCCCACGGTGCAGCTGGTCGGGGTGCGCGGGGCCCCCGGCAACTCGCTCAACCATCCGACCAGCTACTGGGTGCCCGACCACTCGACCCGCAGCTTCGTCGAGCACGTCGATGTCGTGTGCGGGGTCGGCTACCAACGGGCGGCGGCGGCCGGGGTGGGAGCGACCCGCTTCCACCATTTGGGGGTGGTCGTCTCGAACCTCGGGGTCTTCGACTTCGAGACACCCGACCGGGTCATGCGGGTGCGTTCGTTGCACCCGGGGGTCTCCCTCGACGACGTCGTTCAGGCGACAGGATTCGAGTTGGCCGGCGCCACCCAGAGGGGCGCTGCCGTGCCCGAGACCCGGCTCCCCAGTCCAGCCGAACTCTCCATGGTGCGCGATCTCCTTGACCCGGGAGGCACCCGCGACCGTGAGGTGAAGGGATGAGCGAACCCGGGAGCGATCCGGCAACACTGCCTGAACCCCACCCAACCTTGCGCACCCGGTTCTGCGAGCTCACCGGGGTCCGCTACCCCATCGTCCAGACTGGCATGGGCTGGGTGGCCGGCCCCCGGCTGGTGGCCGCCACCGCGGCAGCCGGTGCGCTCGGCATCTTGGCCTCGGCCACCATGACCATCCACGACCTTGAACAAGCCATCGCCCAGGTGCGCGAACGCACGGACCGGCCTTTCGGGGTGAACTTACGGACCGACGTGGCCGACGTGAACGATCGGATCTCCCTCATGATCGACGCCGGGGCCCGGGTCGCGAGCTTCGCCCAGGCACCGAGCCCGGCCCTGGTCAACCGCTGCCGCGAAGCCGGCCTGGTGGTGATGCCGACCATCGGCGCCCGCCGCCACGCCGTGAAAGTTGCCGAATGGGGCGTCGACGCCGTGATCGCCCAGGGAGCTGAAGGGGGCGGTCATACCGGCACCGTACCCACGTCGCTGTTACTGCCCGAGGTCGTCGACGCGATCGGCGACCGAGTAGTGGTGCTGGCGGCGGGCGGGTACTTCGACGGGCGGGGGCTGGTGGCTGCCCTGGCCTACGGGGCCGACGGGATCGCCATGGGCACTCGGTTCCTCCTCACCGCAGACAGCCGGGTCCCCGACGGCGTGAAGAACCAGTACCTCGCCACCACGGTCACCGGGACCGTGGTGACCACCAAGGTCGACGGCGCACCCCAGCGGGTGATCCGGACCGATTTGGTAGACCATCTCGAGCGGGCAAGCTGGCTGCGCAACCTCCCCCGGGCCCTGTCGAGCGCGCGGACATTTCGCCAGGAGACCAAGACGTCGCTCCCGGCCCTGCTCCGAGAGGGTCGAGCCATGAAGCAGGGCAACGAACTGACATGGCCCCAAGTCGTCATGGCGGCCAACGCACCAGTGATGACCAAGGCGGCGCTTGTCGAGGGTCGTACCGACGTCGGGGTCCTGCCGACCGGACAGGTGGTCGGTGTAATCGACGGGTTGCCCAGTGTCGCCGAACTGATCGGCCGCATCGTCACGGTGGCCAACCAGACCCTCGAGCGCCTGAGTACCTGAACTGCGAAACGCCTGAACTGCTCAGCGCCCGAACTGCTGAGCGCCTAAGGATGACGTCCGGGCGGCTCAGCTCGGGTCGCGGCGCAGCAGGTTCGACACGCGCTGGTGAGACACTCCGAAGAGCTTGGCGATGGTCGGAATGCTCACGCCTTCATGGCGCAGCTCTTCGACGACGACCTTGCGCAGTACCCCGCTCGCACCCGAGATCCGGGCGAGCAACTGGCTGACCAGCTGCATCGAACCGTCTCCCCGCTCGCTGGTCAAGATCTCGAGCCACGCCACACCACTGGCGCGAGACTCACGCAGCATTTGCACTCTTTGGGACAAGATTTGCTGGTCGCTGGCCACGCCGTCGAGGGCATCGCCAAGCGCGTCCAGCGCGTCGACGGTCGGGTCGCTGCTGGTGGTCGCCCCGTGTCCGTTACGCACACTCAGGTCCTCGCCCCAGACTCTTTTCCTCGGATCGTCGCGGACGATTTGGATTGTTTCGGTTCCTTCGGTCATTGTCATGCTGTCCACCTTCCATCGGTCTCGAGGCGACGCCATCTGACGCCCCTGTATGGGAGCGGCTATCTCCCTCAAATGAGACGCTCGGCGACTTCTAGTCGAGTGCGGTCGCAGCCCACATGGCCTCACCTCGGCTATACCCAATCGGAGTGATTGGAAACCGGGGTAGCGCTATGGGGGCCGCAGCGCAACCGATCCAGACACCCTTGTTCTGTGACTGACTCCTGCTCCCTTTTCATCACACAAGGAACAGCCGTGTGGGGTGCAAAACACGGCATGACACAAACTTTGCGGTCGAA
>Ga0182024_10006939_pt1 | contig 24640 bp, 22 predicted proteins | sample P32metaG_FD_120480 | JGI IMG/M metagenome (GOLD analysis project Ga0182024, IMG submission 120480) | Permafrost microbial communities from Stordalen Mire, Sweden - P3-2 metaG (Illumina Assembly) | ecosystem: Environmental > Terrestrial > Soil > Wetlands > Permafrost | place: Sweden: Stordalen...
CACGGACAGGACTCACGTCATCGTCGGGGCGAGCCTCGCCGGCGCCAAGGCGGCGGAGACGCTGCGGGCCGAGGGCTTCGACGGCCCGGTTGTCTTGATCGGCGAGGAGAGCGACCGGCCGTACGAACGCCCGCCGCTGTCGAAGGACTACCTGCTCGGCAAGGCGGAGCGGGAGACGCTGTACGTCCATCCGCGGGAGTGGTACGCCGAGCACGACGTGGACCTGCGCCTCGGGGTCGCGGTCACCGCTATCGACCGCGCGGCGCATGAGGTAAGCCTTGCCGATGGCAGTAAGGCCGGTTACGCCAAACTGCTGCTGGCCACTGGGTCCTCCCCGCGCCGGCTCTCCCTGCCGGGAGCTGATCTCGATGGCGTTCTCTACCTGCGGAGCGCCGGGGACAGTGACCGGATCAGGGCAGCCTTCCAGGGCGCGTCCCGGGTCGCGGTGATCGGTGGCGGCTGGATCGGCCTGGAGACCGCGGCCGCTGCCCGCGCGGCCGGCGCCGAGGTCACCGTGCTGGAGATGGCAGAGCTTCCGCTGCTGCGGGTGCTCGGCCGCCAGGTCGCGCAGGTCTTTGCCGACCTGCACAAGGACAACGGGGTCGACCTGCGCTGCGGTGTGCAGATCACCGAGATCACCGGCCGCGACGGCAAGGCGGCCGGCGTGCGCCTTGGCGACGGCAGTCACATCGAGGCCGATGTGGTCATCGTCGGGGTCGGGATCGCGCCTAATGTTCAGCTCGCGTCAGCGGCCGGGCTGGAGGTCGACAACGGCATCTGGGTCGATGCACAGCTGCGCTCCTCCGACCCGGACATCTTCGCGGCCGGCGATGTGGCCAACGCGTTCCATCCGCTGCTGGGCAAGCATGTCCGGGTGGAGCACTGGGCCAATGCGCTGAACCAGCCGCAGACGGCCGCCAAGGCGATGCTCGGCCAGGACGTCGCCTACGACCTGGTGCCGTACTTCTTCACCGACCAGTACGACCTGGGCATGGAGTATGCCGGCTACGTGGAGCCGGACGGCTACGACGAGGTCGTCTTCCGCGGCGATGCCGGGCGGCGGGAGTTCATCGCGTTCTGGCTCGGCGGCGGCCGCGTGCTGGCCGGGATGAACGTCAATGTCTGGGACGTCAACGAGGCGATCCAGGCGCTGGTGCGATCCGGCCAGCCGGTGGACAAGGCAGCCCTCAGCGACGCGGAGACGCCGCTGGAGTCACTGGCCGACCAGTGAGCCCATTCCATCCTCAGCAGCTAACAGGCCAAGGCCCAGCAGCGGGTAAGTGACCCTCTGGCGGTCAGGGCAGGTGAGCCGTGCCGCAGGAGCGCCGGACGATCAGCTCGAGCGGGAAGACGTCACGGGCGGCCGGGGACTGATCGCCGCCCAGCCGCCGGACCAGGAAATTCACCGCGCGTGTCGCCATGGCGTGGATCGGCTGGGCGAGCACGGTGAGCGGCGGATCGAGAAGCTCTGCCCACGGCGGGTCGTCGACGGCGATGACGGCGATATCGTCGGGAATCCGCATGCCTGCGCGGCGGATGGCCCGGATGGCGCCGAGTGCCATCAGGTTGTTTGCCGCCACTAGCCCGCTGACCGGCCGCTTCCCGCGCAGCAACGTGCTGACGGCCGCCTCGGCAGCGTCTCGCCGGAACCGACCGTCGGCCAGCACCGGGGTGAGGCCGGCCTCCTCGATCGCGGCAAGGTAGCCCCGCTGCCGCTCACTGCCCGTGTCAACCTCGGAGCGCCCGCCGACGAAGACGATGCTCGTGTGTCCTGCGTCGATCAGCCGCCGCGTGCCGGCCCTGACGGCGGTGACGTTGTCCGCCAGGACGGCGTCGGACGCCCCGTCATCCAGGGTGCGGTCGACGGTCACGACCGGGATGGCAAGGTCACGGAGATGATCGATGCTGCCCGCAGGGTCGGACGGGGAAAGCACGATCCCGCTGACGCGCTCGTCTGCCAGCATCTGCAGGCACGCGGCCTGCCGGTCGCTGTCCTCGTCGGTGTTGCAGACGAGGACCCGGTGGCCGGAGCCGAGGGCGACGGCCTCGATGATGCGGACCGTGGCGGCGAAATGCGGGTTCTCGATATCGGGAACCACGATGCCGATCGCGTCCATTTGCTGGCGGCGCAGGTTGCGGGCAAGCCGATTGGGCCGGTAGCCCAGCTGGGATGCGGCAGCGAGCACCCGCTCGCGTAGCGCGGGATCCACCCGGGAATCGCCGTTCAGCACGCGGGACACTGTCGCAACCGATACCGAGGCTGCTTCGGCGACGTCCAGGATCCGGGCCGGGCCAGGGCGCCGCTGCGGCGCAGTCCCGTCCAGTCGTGGTGCCATCGCGCTCTCCGTGATATCGGCGATGAGAAACCCTCATGTTGTCATGCCCAGCGAAGGCACTGTGGCCCGCAAATGCCTGATTCCGGCGTGTTGTGCAAGATCGGACGCCGGGCCTGGCGCACGACCGGGCGGCACGGCGCAGTTGCCCGGCACCGGGCCTGGCACCCGGCGGCATGGTGAGCTCGGCCTGCTACGCGAGGGGCGCGAACAGATCCCCGTGACGTGCGATGCGGTCTATAACGTCAGCGGCGACGAACCGCAGGCGGTCCGGATCACCGCTTTGCCCGCAGTCGCTCACTTCATCCCAGGTGACGGGCGTCGAGACCGACGGGTCGGCGCCGCCGCGCAGCGAGTAAGCAGCGACCGTTGTCTTCGCCGGGTGATTCTGGCTCCAGTCGATCAGTACCCGGCGCCGGCGCAGCTCCTTCTTCATGTTCGTCACGACCAGCTCGGAATGATCTTTCTCGATCGACTGGGCGATCCGCAGGGCGCGTTCCCTGGCGGCGTCCCATTCGGTCCGCGCGGGAAGCCTGACGTAAACCTGGAGGCCTTTCGACCCGCTCGTCTTGACGGCCGGCTCACGGCCGCGGACCGCCAGCCGCTCCGCGATCCACAGTGCGATGCGGCAGCACTCCACGATCGAGGTACCCGGCCCCGGGTCGAGGTCGAACACCAGATGGTCAGGCCGGCCGGGCAGCAGGCGGCGGCGCCCCGCATGCCAGAGCGGCACGTGGAACTCGATGGCGGCCAGGTTCGCCGCCCAGATGAGGGATGCCCGGTCATCGATGACCGCGTACTCGACGTCGCCGCCGGGTGAGGTGTCCCGCCCCCAGCCGCCGCCACCGCTGGACGGGACCTTGACGGTCTGGATCCAGTCTGGCGCGTGCGAGGGCACGTGCTTCTCGACGAAGGACTTGCCGCCGACGCCGTCAGGGAAACGGCGGAAGGTGACCGGGCGGTCCTGCACGTGCGGCAGCATCACCGCGGCGACCCGGGAGTAGTAGTCAAGCACCGCTCCCTTGGTAAAGCCGCTTGCGGGATAGAGCACCTTGCCGAGGTTCGACAGGGAGAGATGCCGGCCATCCACGTCCGCCACGATGCGCTCAGGGCTCATGGCCCGCCTCCGCCGGATCTGTGCTCAGGACTCACGGATGACCTCCGCCGGATCTGCGCTCAGGACTCACGGATGACCTCTGCCGGGTCCTTGTCCGGGCGCAGCCCCCGCCAGGACGGGTGGCGGAGGCGGCCGTCCGCAGTCCACTCGCCGTACTGGACCTCGCCGACGAGAACGGGCCGCACGAAGTGCGGCCCGTTCTCGGCCGGGCTGAGCGGAGCCGAGAAAGGGCTCGTTTTCCTGGCCAGAGGCCGCAGGTCGCCCAGGAGGTCGCGGCGGGCGCGAGCGCCGAAGCCGGTGCCTACCTTGCCTGCATAGCGCAGCCCGCCCGCGTCCGGTATCCCGAGCAGGAGCGCGCCGAGGCTGCCGGAGCGCTCCCCCTTGCCCTCGGTCCATCCGCCGATAACCACCTCCTGGGTCCTGACGTGCTTCACCTTCAGCCACGCGTCGCTGCGCTGGCCAGGGCGGTACGGGGCGTCCCTGCGCTTGGCGAGGACGCCTTCGAGCCCGAGCCGGCTCGCGGCGGCCAGCACGTCGGCGCCGGCTACCTCGCGGAACGAGTCGCCGGTCAGCAGCGACCCGCCGGACAAGCCGAGTGACTCAAGATGCTCGCGGCGCTCGTCGTAGGAGAGGTGCAGCAGCGACCGCCCGTCGAGATGCAGCACGTCGAACACGACGTAGGTGACCGGGATCTCCCGGGCGCGCCGGGTTACCTGGGATCTGTCCGACAGGTGCAGCCGCTGCTGCAGGAGGCCGAAGCTGGGCCGTCCGTCGGGGTCGAGCGCGACAAGCTCACCGTCGAGGACCGCCGGCCGCGCGCCGAGTTGCTCCCCCGCCTCGCGCAGCTCTGGAAATGAGCCAGTGATGTCCTTATCGTTCCTGCTGAGCGCCCGGGCACGGCCGCCGCTGACGTAGACGATGGCCCGCACCCCGTCCCACTTGACCTCATAGGCCCAGCCGTCGTCGCTGTCCGGCAGCGATCCGGGCACGGCGAGCATGGGCTGGATCCGGTCGGGCAGCGGCTGGAAGCCCTCCCGGGCGGGATCCATCCGGTGGATCATCCAGTTCTTCCCGCGGGTCGCGAAGAGCACGTAGCGGCCTTGCGCCCTCGACCCGTGCAGGACGACCTTGACCTCGCGCTCGGTCCACTTCTCGAGCTCGTACTCGCCGTGATCCCAGATGCTGACGCGGCCGCCACCGTACTCGCCCTTCCCGATATCGCCCTCGAAGCTGCCGTACTCAAGCGGATGATCTTCGGTATGGACGGCGAGATGATTCGTCGCCGGGTCCTCGGGGACGCCCTTCGGCAGTGCCCAGGAGACCAGGACGCCGTCATGCTCTAGCCGGAAGTCCCAGTGCAGCGCCCGCGCGTGGTGCTCCTGGATGACGAACGACGGCTTGCCATCGCCTTGCTGCCCGCTCGGGCGCGGCGACCCCATCGGCTCCGGGGTCCTGGCCGGATCGCGCTTTGCCCGGTACGCAGCCAGCGCGGTGTCATCGCCGGCAGCAGGCCTGCCGGGACGGGTGCGTCGCGGCGTCGCCATCTCCGGCCCATACCCGGAACCGCGGCCCGCTACGCGGGCCGAAGGCCGGTCAGCGCGGACGCCTAGTGGCCGTGATCGGCGCCGCTCAGCGTCCTCCTGCACGGCCCGTTGCCAGCCGGCGGACAGGAGAGCCGGTCAGACCCGGGCGGTGTCCTTGTGCATCCGCCAGGCCGCGCCGCCGGCGAAGATGGCCAGCCAGATAACGGCGTTGGCGACCCACGCCAGGTGCAGGCTGCCGCCGAGGAACGGAGCGTGCACGAGCTGGTTCAGGCCGTAGAGCGGCGTGTACTGGGCAATCTGCTGGAAGAGCTTGGGGAACTGGTTCAGCGGGACGAACAGGCCGGAGGCGAAGGCGAACAGGACCAGGGTGAAGGACAGGATCTGCATGACATTCTCAGTGGGCAGCAGATAGCCCATGAACAGCCCGTAGGCCGCGAAAATCAGCGAGCCTATCCAGACGCACAGCGCGGTGATGACCCACAGGTAGACCGGCATCGTGGGCTTGCCGGTGATGCCCCCGACGACGTAGACCGCGGTCATCGAGCTCAGCCCGAGCACCAGCGCGGTGAGCATCTTGGTCACGATGTAGGCCGCCGGCGACAGCGGAGTGAGCCGGAGCTGCCGACTCCAGCCCGCGGACCGCTCGATGGAGACCATTGCGCCCCCGCTGGTTGTCGCGAGGACCGCGCCGTACAGCGCCAGGCTGATCATGACGAACGCTGACACGTTGCCGTGCCCGTCCGGCTCATTGGCATACGCGCTGTTCAGGCCGAAGGCCAGGAAGAAGAAGACCGGCAGCACCATCGTGAAGAGCACAGTGCGCCGGTTGCGCAGCAGCCGGCGGATCTCCAGCCGCAGCACGGTGAGGTTGAAGCCGCCCAGCCCCGGAGCGCGGCGGGTGGTCAGGTCGGGCGCGGCAAGCGACCCTGTGCTCATCGTGATGCTCCTGTGCTTGTCATGTTGTCATCGGTGTCGTCGCTGGTCAGGGCGATGAAGGCGTCCTCAAGGCCGCGGGCGACGATCTCCAGGTCCCGGGCCCGGGTGCTCGTGAGCAGGTACCTTGCCACCGCATCACTGTCATTGGAATGAATCAGCACGGTGTCGCCGCGCACCTCGACGCTGTCGGCTCCGGGCAGGGCACGGAGCGTCGCCTCGTCGGCACCGGTCATGGTGGCACGCACCGTCCGGCCGGCCGCCATCGCCTTCACCTCCGACGACGTGCCGTCGGCGACGATCAGGCCATGGCGTAGCAGGATGATCCGGTCAGCGTACGCGTCGGCCTCTTCCAGGTAATGGGTGGCGAACAGGACGGTGCGCCCTTCAGCGGTGTCGTGCCTGATCGCGCCCCAGAAGCTGCGCCGGCCCTCGACGTCCATGCCGGTCGTCGGCTCGTCCAGGATGAGCAGTTCGGGATCGGACAGCAGGGCCATGGCGAAGCGCAGCCGCTGCTGCTCGCCGCCGGAGCACTTGCCGACCCGGCGGTCCGCGATGTCGCTGATGCCCGCCCGCTGCAAGACCTCGGCTACCGGCCGCGTATGCGCGAACAGGCTCGCGGTGTACCGGGCGGTTTCCTCGACGGTGAGGTCCTTGAGCAGCCCGCCGGTCTGCATCACCGCGGAGACCAGCCCGCGCGAGATGGCCTGCCGCGGCTGCATCCCGAACACCGACACCTGGCCCGCCGTCGGCTGGGACAGGCCGAGGATCACGTCAATGGTCGTTGTCTTGCCTGCGCCATTGGGGCCGAGGAACGCGACGACCTCCCCGGCGGCGACGTTCAGGTTGATGCCCTTGACCGCCTCGACGGAGCCGAAGCTCTTGTGCAGGCCCTGAAGCTCGATCGCCAGCGGCTGCGCCGCGCCGCCAGGCCGGGGGCCGGACCCGGAGTCCAGGTTCGTCATTGTCATGACTCCATGCTTGCATCGAATGGTCACGGCCAAACAAAGGCCCGCGGTCGGCCAGCAGGCTGTCCGACGACCAGACGCAATGCTCCGTCGAATTGCGGCTGCGTGCGCAGGTCATGGTACATCTCGTCCCATTTGCCGCCATCCAGGTCAGTGCGCAAGGTGGTGAGCGGGGCTGCCGAGCGCCATTTACTTCCTTCCTGACCGCCGTTGCGCCGACCGCCGGCTGGCCCCGGGCCGGAGCCGCGGTTGGCACGGGACCGGCGCGGAATTATCCGTTGATGCTCATGATCTCCGGCGCCGCGATGCGGAACCGGTCCCCGTCCGGCGAGCCAGTGGCCCGGGTCAGGAGGCCGCCTTTCCCCTCGAGGTAGGCGATGTGGGCGGCAGTCTCGGCAAGGGCGGCCCGGCGCATGAAGCCGGTGATCTGCGCCCAGCCGCGGGACCAGGTCAGCTGCTGGGCGACCTGCCAGATCGTGGGCCCGTCGGACGAGGCGATGACGCTGATGATCTCCTCCGCCCGGGCGCCGTGATGCTCGGCGATGGCGTCCGCGCGTCCCGCGATCCCGCGGAACCGGTATTCGTGCGCGGGCAGCGCCTCGGCGCTGTCGTAACCGCGCACCCGGCGCAGGGAGGCGAGGTAGCCGGCCAGCGGCGAGCCCTGCCCGCCGGGCGCGAGACCGATGTTGGGCGTGATGCGCGGCAGCAGGTGATCACCGGTCAGCAGCAGGTCGTGGTCGGCGTCATGCAGGCAGATATGGCCGGGCGTATGCCCCGGCGTCCACACGACGCGCAGCTGCCGGCCGGGCAGATCGATGTCGTCGCCGTCGTTCAGCAGCACGTCGGGCTCGGGCATCCGCCAGAACGGGCCTTCCTGGTCGTCGCTGAAGGTCAGGTCCCCGACGAGGCCGGCGGGCACGCCGCACCGGGCCAGCCAGCCGCGATCGCCGGCCGCGCCGCCGCCGGCCCGCCAGATCCGGGCCGGCAACGTCTGCACTTCGGCGGCGTGCATCGCGACCGGCGCCCCGGACGCCTCCCTGAGCCGCCCGCTCAGGCCGTGGTGGTCGGGGTGCACGTGGGTGACCACGATGCCGGTCACCCGGTCCGGCGCGATGCCCGCCGCGGCCAGGCCGCGGAGCAGGTCCTGCCAGCCGGTGTCGGAGTCCCAGCCAGGATCAACAGCGATAACGCAGCCATCGGAGTGAATCAGGTAAGCAAGCGTGTAGCGCAGCGGGCTATCCGGGATCGTCACCGGAACCGACCAGAGGCCGGCCGCGACCTGCTCGACCGGGGGGAACTGGCGCGCCTGCCACGCTTGCCGCTGGGCTACCCCGGTGACAATCAAGGCGCCTCGTGCTCGAGATCGGAGGCGTGGTCGGGCACGTAGGTCTGCATATCGCGCGGTGCCCGCTGGTATCCCTGGGACGGCGGCCGGGGCGGCAGGGACAGCTTCGCCCGCTGCACGGCGTGGTAGGGGATCGTGGACAGCAGGTGGGCAATCATGTTGATCCTGGCCCGCCGCTTGTCGTCGCTCTCCACGACATTCCACGGGGCCTCCGGGATGTCGGTGTGCACGAACATCTCGTCCTTCGCCCGCGAGTAGTCCTCCCACCTGGTGACGGACTCCAGGTCCATCGGGGAGAGCTTCCACCGCCGCATCGGGTCCTCCAGCCGGGACCGGAACCTGATCTGCTGCTCCTCGTCGCTCACCGAGAACCAGTACTTCCGCAGCAGGATGCCGTCCTCGGCGAGCAGCCGCTCGAAGATCGGGCACTGGTGCAGGAACCGCGTGTACTCCTCTTTCGTGCAGAACCCCATCACGCGCTCGACCCCCGCGCGGTTGTACCAGCTACGGTCGAACAGCACGATCTGGCCGGCCGCTGGCAGGTGCTCGATGTAACGCTGGAAGTACCACTCGGTCTGCTCCCGCTCCGTCGGGGCGGGCAGCGCGGTGATCTGGGCGACCCGGGGGTTGAGGTACTGGGACACCCGCTTGATCGTGCTTCCCTTCCCGGCCGCGTCCCGGCCCTCGAAGATCACCACGATGCGGGCCTGCTCGGCACGGACCCACTCCTGGAGCTTGACCAGTTCCCCTTGCAGCCGGAACAGCTCGGCCTCATACAGCTTCTTGGGCATCCGCGCCGCGCTGCCTGCCGCCTTCCCAGCCTTCTTCGCCTTCGCCTTCACATTGTTACCGGCCATCGCCATGCCTCCCAGCCTTGGGCAGGTGGCTATTCTCCCACTAAAGGAAGGCGGGCAGTTGATCACAGCGGCCGATGTCATCGTGGTCGGCGCGGGCCTGGCCGGGCTGACCGCCGCGCGCGCCGTGTCGCAGGCCGGCCGGTCAGTGATCGTCCTGGAGGCGCGCGACCGGGTGGGCGGGCGGATCGTCAGCCACCCGATCGGCGACGGCAAGATCATCGAGATGGGCGGCCAGTGGGCGGGGCCGACCCAGGACCGGATTCTCGCCCTGGCCGCTGAGCTGGGCGTGGGGACGTTCCCGACCTATGACGATGGAGCCAAGGTGCTGCATTTCCGGGGGAAACGCGGCACGTACCGCGGCACCATCCCGCGGATCAGCCCGCTGACCCTGGTCGATGTCGGGCGGGCGCAGCTGAGGCTCGAGTCGCTGGCAAGGCAGGTCCCGGTGGATGCTCCCTGGACCGCGCCGAAGGCAGCAGACTGGGACGGGCAGACGTTCGAGACGTGGATCCGGCGCAACACCGCCAGCCAGGCCGCGCGCTCGCTGCTCACGCTCGGGATCGAGGCCGTGTTCGCCTGCGAGCCCGGCGATATCTCACTGCTGCACGTACTGTTCTACGCCCGGTCCGCAGGGTCGTTCCAGCGGACCATCGACACCACGGGCGGGGCACAGCAGGACCGGTTCACCGGCGGGTCGCAGCTGATCGCCGAGCGGCTGGCCGCCCGGCTGGCCGAGGGGACGGTGGTCCTCGGCTCGCCAGTGCGCCGGATCAGGTACTCCGGCGGGCAGGTGACCGCCGAAACAGACGCGGGCGACTACGGCGGCCGGCGCATCATCGTGTCGGCCCCGCCGGTGCTGGCAGGCCGGATCAGCTACGACCCACCGCTGCCGCACTGGCGCGACCAGCTCACCCAGCGGACGCCGGCGGGCTCGGTGATCAAATGCCAGGCACTCTACGATGAGCCGTTCTGGCGGGCCGACGGCCTGAGCGGCCAGGCCACCGGGGACGGCGAGGGTGCCAGGATCGTGTTTGACAACTCACCGCCCGACGGCTCCCCCGGCGTGCTGCTCGGCTTCCTTGAGGGCGACGAGGCCCGCCGCCTCGGCCGGGCCAGCCCGGCCGAGCGCCGCCAGGCCGTCCTGGGCTCGTTCGTCCGGTATTTCGGGCCGCGAGCCGCGACGCCGACGGGTTATGCGGAGCTTGACTGGCAGCAGGAGCAGTGGAGCGGCGGCTGTTACGGCACGTTGTTCGGGCCCAATGTCTGGACCCGTTACGGGCACGCCCTGCGCGAGCAGGCCGGACCGATCCACTGGGCGGGCACCGAGACAGCCACTATCTGGTCGGGCTACATGGATGGCGCCGTGCAGTCAGGTGAGCGGGCCGCCGCCGAGGTGCTGGCCGCCCTGGACTGACCGGCCGGCGGCCCACAGTGGCCGGTGTGACCTGCCTGACTGGCGCCGCTTGCCTTCAGCCGGCGTCCGGCCGGGCACCGGCGCAGGACACCGTGGCCGGCGCCATGGCCAGGCGCCGTGCTCAGGCGCCGCTTGCCGCGGCCCGGTCGCCGGTGACCGCGTCGAGCACGGCAGCGTCGAAGCAGGTCCGGTCGCCGGTGTGACAGGCCGCGCCGACCTGGTCGACCCTGACGAGCACCGTGTCGCCATCGCAATCAAGTGCGACCGACTTCACCCACTGCTGGTGACCGGAGGTCTCGCCCTTCACCCAGTACTCCTGGCGGCTGCGGGACCAGTACGTGCACCGGCCGGTGGTCAGGGTCCGGTGCAGCGCCTCGTCATCCATCCAGCCCAGCATCAGCACCTCGCCGGTGTCGTGCTGCTGCGCGATGGCAGGGAACAGCCCGGCGGCGTCCCGCTTGAGCCGCGCGGCGACCGCCGGGTCCAGCGCGGACTCACCGGCCCGTTCACCGGCTTCTTCACCGGCCCCGCTGGTGCTCCTGCTCATCAGCCCCTCATTTCCCGTTAGCAACTCTGACTCACTCCCCGAACCCTCCAGCGCGGCGAGAAGGCATGTCCACCCATCAGCACGGAGGATCCGCATGCTGCGAGCGTGCGGATCCTCCGTGCTGTTGGGGAACGGCGGGTCTGCCCAGCAGGTGGCGGCTGGCGATCAGCGCGAGAGTCGCCCGGGCGGCCCGGTCGGCCGCGAGCTCGACCGCCTCCCCGTCCTGGCCGGGGCCGCCGTCGAGGAACAGCATGACGTGGCCGAGGGCGGTGGCCTCCAGAGCCGATGCCAGGTCATCGGCCAGGGCGTCGCCGCCGGGGGCGGCCGGAGCGCCACCGCCGGAGCCGGCCAGGGCGTCGCCGCCGGGGGCGGCCGGAGCGCTACCGCCGGAGCCGGCCAGCGCATCGCCGCCGGGGGCGGCCGGAGCGCCACCGCCGGAGCCGGGGCCGGACGACGCCTCGTCACCGTCGGAAAGGGCACGGACGCAGGCCATGAAGGCATCGGCGAGGGGTCGCTCAGCAGCCTCGATTTCGGGATGGCGGGCCTTGTCGAGCCCGGCCTCATACAGCACCTCGAAGAGAGGCCGGTTGGCGGCGGCGAAGCGCACGTAACCGCGGGCCATGGCGGCCAGGCGATCGGCAGGCGCCTGGAACTGGCCCATTTCTCCAGCGAGTTCCGCACAGAAAAGCTCAGAGGCGTGCACCGCGATGGCCGCCAGTAGGTCGTCGCGGTCGGTGAAATGAGCATAGGGAGCGCTGACGGCGACACCGAGGCGCCGACTTGCCTCAGCCAGCGAGAAACCGCGTACGCCCCGCTCCCCGATCACCTCGATGGCAGTGTCGACCAGGGCTGCCCTGAGGTCACCGTGGTGATAGCGGCCGCCCTTGCCTGGTCTCGGCATGGCCCTCAGGGTAGGGCACAGCCAGCGCACCCGCGCGGCCCTCTCACCGGGGAGTGATCACCGGCGCTTGCTCGTTCCCCGTTCGCCGGATGGCGCGGGGAGGCGGTAAGTCACCCCGGTGAGCTGCTCGGAGACCTCCCACAGCCGGCGCTGGGCTGCCGCGTCGTGCGATCGGGCGCTCGACTCCGCGTGGGCCGGGTAGCCGGTGTCGAACCGGCCCCGGGGGCCGTAGTACTCACCGCCCAGGGCGGACGGATCGACGGAGGCCCGCAGAGTCGGCAGCGCGCCCATCTGCGCGCTGTGCGCTATCCAGAAGTTCAGCAGCCGCAGGCGAGGGCTGATCAGCGCCCGTTCCAGCCTCGAACTGGTCCGCCACAGGCCGGTGCTCACCACGCCGGGGTGAGCGGCGAGCGCGCTCGCGGGCGCGCCAGCGGATTCAAGGCGGCCTTGCAGCTCATAGGTGAACAGCAGGTTCGCCAGCTTGGACTGCCAGTAAGCGTGCGTCGGATGGTATCCGCGCTCAGACTGAAGGTCGTCGAAGTTCATCACCCCGCCGGTATGACCGCTGCTGCTGACGGTCACGATCCGCGAGCCGGGAGTTGCCAGCAGCGGCTCCAGCACCAGCCCGGTGAGGGCGAAGTGGCCGAGATGGTTGGTGGCGAAGGTCAGCTCGAAGCCGTCCGCGGTGCGCTGGTAAGGCGGCGTCATGACCCCTGCGTTGTTGATCAGCAGGTCCAGCCGGGGGCAGATGGCGCGAATCTCGCTGGCAGCCTCGCGAACCGAGGCGAGGGAGGCGAGATCAAGATGCACGACCCGCACGTTTGCCGCGCCGCCCCCGGCCCTGACGCCGCCCCCGGCCCTGACGCCGCCCCCGGCCCTGACGCCGGCCCCGGCCCTGACGCCGCCCCCGGCCCTGACGCCGGCCCCGGCCCTGACGCCGGCCCCGGCCCTGACGCCGCCCCCGGCCCTGACGCCGGCCCCGGCCCTGACGCCGGCCCCGGCCTCGGCCTCGGCCCGGATCCGGTCGGCCGCCAGCCCGGCCTTGCCCAGGTCGCGGCACGCCAGGATGACCATGGCGCCGTGCCCGGCCAGCACCCTGGCGGTCTCCAGCCCGACGCCGGAGCTGGCACCGCTCACCACCGCCGTCCGCCCCGACTGGTCAGGGACATCGGCAGCCGTCCACCCGCGGCGGCTGGTCATAAGAACTCCTGAGACGGGTCGGGCCAATCTGATTACTTATCAGATTCTGATAGATGTTAAGATATGTCTATGGTGGATGCCGGTCAAGCCGCGGCGCCGGAACCAGCCGGGCTCCGGGTCATGCTGGCCACCCTGTGCTGCCAGAAGGGTGACTGGGAGGCCAATCTGGCGGCCCATCGCGAGGTACTCGCCAGCGCCCGCGAGGCAGGCTGCCACCTAGCCGTGTTCCCGGAGATGTCGCTCAGCGGATCGGCCGATCCCCGGGCGAATCCCGGAGCGCTGCTCCGCCTCGGGTCCGGGCCGGTGCGGTCGCTGGCCCGGGCAACCCGCGAGCATGCGGTGGCTGCGGTCTTCGGCATCGCGGAGCATGGCGAGGACGGTGCCAGCTACATCACCCAGGCCTACGCCTGCCAGGGACGGCTGGCCGGCGTCTACCGCAAGCGGCATCTGGGCGAAGGCGAGGAAGGCTACGCGCGCGGGACGCAGCCGGCCCTGTTCCAGCTGGGGGCGCTCCGCTTCGGGATCGCCATCTGCGCCGAGGGCGGGGTGGACTATCCCTTCGATGAGCCGGCCGCGTCCGGCGCGCAGGTCATCTTCTTCTGCGCCGCCCCCGGGCTGTACGGCCGGCGGACCGGCGAGGAGAGCTGGCGGACCAGGCACGCCTGGTGGGAGGGCCAGGGGCTCGGGCACGCCCGCCGCCACGCAGCCCGGACCGGCGCCTGGGTTGCGCTGGCCACCCAGGCGGGCTCCACGGTTGACGAGGACTTCCCTGGCCTGGCTGCCCTGGTGGCGCCCACCGGTGAGGTGGCGGCCAGGCTGCCGGACTGGCGCGAGGGAACGCTGATCGTGGACCTGCCGCTGAACGTGTGAGTAGCCCTGCTGGCCACCGGGCGTGGCCAGGCGGGTCCCGGCGCAGCCTCGACTGGACGCGTGAACCGCCCGCTCGCTGCCCTGGCCCGGCGAGTCCCGGCACAGCCCGGCGTCATGAGCGGGAAGGATTCGCGTCACCCGAGGCGCCGAATCCTTCCTGTTCCTGACCGGGTGCGGGCCCGGTCAGGTCCCTGCCGGCGTCGGCAGGCGGACGGGATAGCCCGCCAGCCGCAGCGACTCCTTGACCTCGGCGATCGTCAGCCCGCCGAAGTGGAACATGCTGGCGGCCAGCACGGCGTCGGCGCCGGCCTCCACCGCGGGCGCGAAATGCGCCAGTTTGCCCGCTCCCCCGCTGGCGATCACCGGCACCGTCACCACGGCCCGGACGGCGCTGATCAGCGGCAGGTCAAAGCCGGCCTGCACGCCGTCAGCGTCCATCGAGTTCAGCAGGATCTCGCCCGCCCCGAGCCCGGCAGCGCGTGCCGCCCATTCGACCGCATCCAGGCCAGCCGCGCGGCGGCCGCCGTGCGTGGTCACCTCGAAGCCGCTCGGGAAGGGCCCGCGGCGGGCGTCCACGGACACCACGATGCACTGCGAGCCGAACCTGGCCGCCGCCTCGGTCAGCAGCGCGGGACGGGCAATCGCCGCGGTGTTCAGCGAGACCTTGTCCGCCCCGGCGCGCAGCAGCCGGTCCACGTCGCCCGCACTGCGCACGCCGCCGCCCACGGTCAGCGGGATGAAGACCTGATCGGCGGTCCGCCGGACCACGTCGTACATGATTTCCCGGCGATCGCTTGACGCGGTGATATCGAGGAAAACGAGCTCGTCCGCGCCGTCGGCATCGTAGGCCGCGGCCAGCTCGACCGGATCACCGGCGTCGCGCAGGTCGCGGAAATTGACGCCCTTGACCACGCGGCCGTCGTCCACGTCGAGGCAGGGGATGACCCGCACGGCGACGGTCATCCGCTGACCGCCGCGACGCGCATGCCGCGACCGCGAGGAGTCCGCGCCGCCGCGGAGATCGCGGTCATCCGCGGACCGCCGCGAGCGCCTGCTCCAGGGTGAACGCGCCCGCGTACAGGGCCTTGCCGATGATCGCGCCTTCCACGCCGAGCGGCCGCAGGGACGCGATCGCGCGCAGGTCGGCCAGGCTGGAAACCCCGCCGCTGGCGATCACCGGCCGCTCGGTGCGGGCGCAGACCTGGCGGAGCAGGTCCAGGTTGGGCCCGGTCAGCATGCCGTCCTTGGTCACGTCGGTGACCACGTACCGGGGACAGCCGTCGGCTTCCAGCCGGGCCAGCACGTCCAGTAGCTCGCCGCCGTCGGATGTCCAGCCGCGCGCGGCCAGCCGGGTGCCACGGACGTCGAGGCCGACGGCGATCCGCTCGCCGTGCCGAGCGATCACGTCGCGGACCCAGTCCGGGTGCTCCAGCGCGGCGGTGCCGATGATCACCCGCGCGCATCCGGTCGCCAGCGCCGCGGCCAGCGACGCATCGTCGCGGATGCCGCCAGACAGCTCCACCGCGGCACCCGGCCGCCCGGCCGCGCCAGGCCGCGCGGTGGCAGCCAGCTGCCCGATCAGGCCGGCCAGCAGCGGGGCGTTGGAGCCGCGGCCGAAGGCGGCGTCGAGGTCGACCAGGTGAATCCACTGCGCCCCGGCTCGCTGCCAGGCGAGGGCGGCGTCCAGCGGGTCGCCGTAATCGGTCTCGGTGCCGGTAGCGCCCTGCACCAGCCGGACGGCCTGGCCGCCGGACACGTCGACGGCGGGTAGGAGGACCAACCCGGCCGAGGCGTCAGTGCGATCGGCGGCGTCCATGCGATCCGCGGCCGTGGCCGCGATTGCGCTGACGCCGTCGCCGGCCAGGTGCGTTTCTGGCGACTCCGGGCCGGTCACCGGACCAGCTCCAGCCAGTTCGCCAGCACGGCCGCGCCGGCGTCCGCCGACTTTTCCGGGTGGAACTGGGTCGCGCACAGCGGGCCGTCCTCCACCGCCGCGATGAAGTCCTGCCCGTGGGTGGCGAGGGTGAGCAGCGGCTGCGACGTCCGGCCGCCCGGTGCCGCGGTGCCCTCGTCGCCGGCGCCCTGGTCGGCGGCGCCCTCGGCACCGGCCTTCTCGGCACCGGCACCGCGCGGCAGCGACCTGGCCGCGTAGGAGTGCACGAAATAGAACCGGGTATCCGGGCCGATGCCGGCCAGCAGCCTGGTGCCGGCCGGCGGGCGGACCGTGTTCCAACCCATGTGCGGCAGCACCGGGGCGTCCAGCCGCTCCACCACGCCGGGCAGCTCGCCGCATCCGGCGGTCCGCTCGCCGTGCTCGACCCCTTCGGCGAAGAGCACCTGCATGCCCACGCAGATCCCGAGGACCGGGCGGGATCCGGCCAGCCGCTTGCCGATGATCACCTCGCCGCGGATCGCCCGCAGTCCGGCCATGCAGGCAGCGAACGCGCCGACCCCGGGGACCACCAGCCCGTCGCAATTCAGCGCCGCGTCGGCGTCCGAGGTCACCGTCACGTCCGCGCCGGCCCGCTGCAATGCCCGCTGGGCCGAGCGGAGGTTACCTGAGCCGTAGTCCAGCACCACCACCTGCGGCCGCCCGGAGGGACTCACCGCACGCCCTCGGTGCCGGGGATGCCGCTGGCCCTCGCGCCGGGCATGCCGCCGGCCCGCAGACTGGGGACGGGGAGCAGTGGCCGGACCGGAGCGCTCACAGCACGCCCTTGGTGCTGGGGATGCCGCCGGCTCGCGGATCGGGGGCGGCGGCATCGCGCAGCGCCCGCGCGAACGCCTTGAACTGCGCCTCGACGATGTGATGCGGGTTGCGGCCGGCCAGCACGCTCAGGTGCACGCAGATGCCTGCCGTGGCCGCCAGGGACTCGAAGAAGTGCCCGGTCAGCGTGGTGTCGTAGGTCCCGATCAGCGGCGCCATGCCAGCCGGCTCCGCGTGCACGCAGTACGGCCGGCCGGACAGGTCCACCGCAGCCCTGGCCAGGGTCTCGTCCAGCGGGATCAGCGCATCGCCGAACCGGCGGATGCCCGCCTTGTCCCCCAGCGCTTCGCGCAGCGCCTGGCCGAGCGTGATCGCGGTGTCCTCGACCGTGTGGTGCGCGTCGATCTCAGTGTCGCCGCTGGCCTGCACGGTCAGGTCGAGGCAGCCGTGCTTGCCGAGCTGGGCGAGCATGTGATCGAAGAACGGCACGCCGGTCTTCGCCTCGGTGACGCCGGTGCCGTCCAGGCCGAGCTCGACCAGGACCCTGGTTTCCCTGGTGACCCGCTCTACCCGCGCCGTCCTGCGCACTGCCGCCCCCTCCCTCATGCCGGCACCCGCCGGTCAAGCACCGCGCTGAGCGCATCCCGGAACGCGGCCATCTCCGCCGGGGTCCCGACGGTCACCCGGAGCCAGCCGGGCGGCCCGGTCTCGCGGATCAACACGCCCCGGTCGAGCAGTCCCTGCCAGACCGCGCGCCGGTCACCGAACTCGCCGAACATGACGAAGTTGGCATCGGAGTCGGCCACGGTCAGGTCCAGCGAGCGCAGCCAGTTCACCACGGCGTCCCGTTCGGCCCGCAGCACGGCGACGGTGGCCAGCAGCTCGCCGGAGTGCGCCAGCGCGGCCCGCGCGGCGGCCTGGGTGAGCGCGGACAAATGGTAGGGCAGCCGGACGAGCAGCAGCGACCCGATCACTGCCGGGTCGGCCGCCAGGTAGCCGAGCCGTGCGCCGGCCAGGGCGAACGCCTTGGACATGGTGCGGACCACGGCCAGCCGCGGGTAGCGGGCCAGCAGCTCAAGCGCGCTTGGCGTGCCCGGGCGGGCGAATTCCGCGTACGCCTCGTCGACCACGACCATGCCGGGCGCCGCGTCGCAGACCGCCTCGACGGCCGCGAGCGGCAGTGCCGTTCCGGTCGGGTTGTTCGGCGAGGTGAGGAACACCACGTCCGGCTGCAGCTCGCGGACGACCCCGGCGACCCGGCCGGGGTCAAGCCCGAAGTCCGCCTCCCGGCTGGCCGGCTGCCAGCCGGTTCCGGTGATCCTGGCCAGCAGCGGGTGCATGGAGTACGACGGCTCGAAGCCGAGCGCCGTTCGCCCCGGGCCGCCGAATGCCTGCAGCAGCTGCTGGATGATCTCGTTGGACCCGTTGGCCGCCCATACCTGCCGCCTGGTCAGCCCGTGGCCGAGGTAGCCGGCCAGATCGTCCCGCAGCGCGCCGGCGTCCCGGTCCGGGTACCGGTTGAGCCCGGCGGCGGCCACCGCGGCCGCCTCGGTGATCGCCTGTACCAGGGCGGCCGGGGGCGGGTACGGGTTCTCGTTGGTGTTGACCCGTACCGCGACATCCAGCTGCGGAGCTCCGTAGGGCTCCAGGCCGGCCAGGTCAGCCCGCAGCGGCGGCGGCGGGCCTGTCATAGCGCACCCAGCCGGGGGCCAGGACATGGGCGCGGGGCGCGGGCGGGCGGGGACGCAGTCATTGCGGCACCGCGGCGGGGCGGGGACACGGGCGCGGGGCGCGGGCGGGCGGCGGCGCGGTCACTGCGGCACCCCGGCGGGGGGGAATGCAGACGCGGGGTCACTGCAGCACCGCGGCGGGGGCCGCCACGCGGGCGCGGACCGCCTGCACGTGCGCCGCGAGATCCTCGGCGCCGCCGAGCGCGTCGATGTACGGCGCGGCGCCGGCCAGCCCCGCTTCGTCGCACTCGACCAGGTGAATACCGCGCAGGAAGGCCAGCGTGGACAGGCCGCCGGAGTGTCGCGCGGTCCCGCCGGTCGGCAGCACGTGGTTGGAGCCGGCCAGGTAGTCGCCGAGCGACACCGGCGCGTAGCGGCCGACGAAGATGGCACCCGCGTTCCTGACCCGGCGGGCCAGCTCCGCGGCGTGCTCGGCCTGGATCTCCAGGTGCTCGGGCGCCCACGCGTCGGCCACCGCCAGCGCGGCATCGGCGTCGTCCACCAGGACGCAGGCCGACTGCCCGGCCAGCGCCTCCCGCACCCGGCCCCGGTGCCGGGCCGCATCGGCCTGCTGCGCGAGCTCGGGCCCGACGCGCTCGGCCAGCCCGGGATCCGCGGCGATCAGCAGGCAGGCGGCGAGCGGATCATGCTCGGCCTGGGCGACCAGGTCGGCAGCGACAAGCGCCGGGTCCGCGGTGTGGTCGGCAATGATCGCGACCTCGGTGGGACCGGCCTCGGCGTCGGTGCCGATCGTGCCGAGCAGCAGCCGCTTGGCCGCTGTGACGTAGATGTTGCCGGGGCCGGTGACGGTGTCAGCCGGAGCGCAGCCGTCCGTGCCGTAGGCGAACATGGCGACCGCCTGCGCGCCGCCCGCGGCGTGCACCTCGGTGATGCCCAGCAGCGCGCACGCGGCGAGGACCGCCGGATGCGGCAGGCCGCCGCGGGTGGCACCCGGTGGTGAGGCCACCGCGATCTCGCCGACGCCGGCCACCTGCGCGGGGATCACGTTCATCACCACCGAGGACGGGTAGGCCACCAGGCCGCCGGGGACGTAGACGCCGGCCCTGGCCACCGGCACGTACCGTTCGGTGACCGTGGAACCCGGCGCGACGGTGGTGACCGACTCGCGCGGCAGCTGTGCCTCGTGCACGAGACGTGCCCGCCGCGCGCACTCGGCCAGCGCGGCCCGGACATCGGGATCCAGCGCGGCGAGCGCGGCGGCCAGGGCTTCCGCCGGAACCCGGGTGACGGGCAGGTCGACGCCATCGAACCTGGCCGTGTACTCGCGCACCGCGGCGGCGCCGCGGCGCCGTACGTCCGCGCAGATGGGGCGGACGGTTTCCAGCGCGGCCTCGACGTCAAGCGCGGCCCGCGGCAGCACCCCGGCCAGCCCCGTCCTGGTGAGGCTGGCCGGGGTGCTGCCGCGCAGGTCAATGGTTCTGAGCACCCGCCAAGCCTAGTCGGCACCCGCCGGCCTGCTCGAACAGGCAGGCCAGCCCGCCGAGCCGTCGCCGCGGGCGGCGGCAGCGGGGGGCGGGCTCGTTATTGCTATTCGACAATCTTCGAAATCGGGATTTCCAGGATGTCCCGTGCGCCCGCCGCCCGCAGCGCCGGGATGAGCGTGTTGACGCCGCGCTTGGGCACGACCGCCTCGACCGCGCTCATGTCGCCGCGGGCCAGCGAGGTGATCGTCGGCGATGTCATGGCCGGCAGTATCGCGGTCACCGCGGCCAGCTCGGTGGCCGCGACGTTCAGCTTGAGCAGCACGCTGCCGCGCGCCATGATCGCCCCGCGCAGCAGCAGCGCCACGTCCTCCATGGCCGCGCGCTTGTCCTCGTCGGCGTGCGCGACCGGATTCGCGACCAGCTCGGTGTAGCTGGTCAGCAGGGTGTGCAGGATCTTCAGCCCGTTCCTGCGCAGGGACGAGCCGGTCTCTGTCAGGTCCACGATCGCGTCCACGATGTCGGGGACCTTCGCCTCGGTAGCGCCGTAGGACGGGATCACCATGGCCTTGATCCCGTTGGCGTCCAGGAACCGGCGGGTGAGCGCCGGGAACTCGGTCGAGATCCGCACTCCCTCGGGCAGGTCGGCGATCGTTTCCCAGCCCGCCGCGGCCGGCACCGCCAGCACAACCCGGACCGGGCTGGCGGTGGCCTTGGAGTACTGCAGCTCGCCGAGCGAGACGACATCCGCGCCGGTCTCGGCGATCCAGTCCCGCCCGGTGATGCCGAAATCGAAGAGCCCTTGCTCGATGTAAGACGGGATCTCCTGCGGGCGCAGGAACCGGACCCGGCCGATCCGCGGATCGTCGATCGACGCGTGGTAGTCGCGGTCGGACGAGCGGCGGACCGTCAGGTCGGCCGCGTCGAAGAGGTCAAGGGTGGCCCGTTCCAGCGAGCCCTTGGGCAGCACCAGGGAAAGCATCAGGCGTGCCCGGCGACGCGGTGCGGCACGTACGGCTTCTCCAGCTGATCGATCTCCCCGGGCGTGAGCTGGATGCCGAGGGAGGCGACCGCGTCCTGCAGATGCTGCGGCCTGGTCGCGCCGACGATGGGCGCCGACACGGCGGGCCTGCTGGACAGCCAGGCCAGCGCGATCTGCGCCCGCGGGACCCCGCGGCTGTCGGCGACCCTGGCCACCTGCTCGGCGATCAGCTGGTCCTCGGCGGCGTACAGGCTCTGGCCGAAGGAGTCGGTCTCGCTGCGGGCGGTCGCGGCGTCCCACTCCCTGGCCAGCCGCCCCCGGGCCAGCGGGCTCCACGGGATGACGCCGATGCCCTGGTCCGCGCAGAGCGGCAGCATCTCGCGTTCTTCCTCGCGGTAGAGCAGGTTGTAGTGGTCCTGCATGGTGGCGAACCGCGTCCAGCCGCGGGCGTCGGCGAGGTAAAGCGCCTTGGAGAACTGCCAGGCGTACATGGACGAGGCCCCGATGTAGCGCGCCTTGCCGGACTTGACCACGTCGTGCAGGGCCTCCAGGGTCTCCTCGACTGGCACCCGCGGGTCCCAGCGGTGAATCTGGTACAGGTCGACGTAGTCGGTGCCGAGCCTGGCCAGGCTGGCGTCGATCCCGGTCATGATCGCCTTGCGGGACAGCCCGGCCCCGTTCGGTCCTGGCCGCATCCGCCCGTGCACCTTGGTGGCCAGCACGATCTCCTCCCGGCGGGCGAAGTCCTTCAGCGCGCGGCCGGTGATCTCCTCGCTGGACCCGGCCGAGTACACGTCCGCGGTGTCGAAGAAGTTGATGCCGGCCTCGATCGCCTGCCGGAAGAACGGGCGGCTGGCCTCCTCGTCCAGCGACCACGGGTGCGGCCCGCGGCCGGGCTCGCCGTAGCTCATGCAGCCCAGGCAGATCGGCGAGACGTCCAGGCCGGTCGAGCCGAGCTTCACGTACTCCATCCGGATCGCTCCCTCGGTGGTAGCAGGCCGGTCAGCCGCCGGCGTCAGCGCTGCGGGCGACGATGCCCTGCCAGGGCGCCAGCACGACATCCGGCCCGGCGGGCGGGGCCGTCCCGGTGCTGGAGAGCAGGACCGGCCCTCCCGGATCATGGCATGTCACCGGGGCGCCGGAGAAATTGGCCAGCACCGTCAGGCGGCCCACTTGGTAGGCCCAGCCGCCCGGCGGCGCGGGCAGCGCCTGGTAGCCGCCGATCTGGCCGCCGAACTCGGCGTGCCGGAGGCTGATCAAGTCCCGGCAGAAACGGAGCACGGACCCCGGATCTTCCCGTTGGCCCGCGACGTTAACGGCGGCGTTGTCGCCGACCGGCAGCCACGGCGTCACCTGCTCCGCCGTGAATCCCGCGGCGGGCGATGAGTCCCACTGCATCGGGGTGCGAGCGCGGTCCCTGTTGCCCTGCCAGCCATTGCCCCCGCCGCGGGACATCTTGTCCTGCTGCAGCTCCGGCGGCACGCGGACGTCGGTCATCCCGATCTCGTCCCCGTAATACAGCACGGTGGTCCCCGGCAGCGTGGCGAGCACCAGCAGCGCCAGCCGGGCCTTCCGCTCGTCCCCGCCGCACCAGCGGCTCGGGAACCGGCCGGCGTCGTGATTCGACGCCGTCCACACCGGGCACGCCCCGGCAGGCAGCCGGGCCAGCGTTTCCGCGACGACGCCGGACAGGTCCGGTGCGGTCAGCGCGGCGAACACGAACGGGAAGTTGAACGCCAGCTGCAGCTCGTCGTCGTCGCCGTAGAAGGCGGCCAGCCGGTCCGGATCCGCCACCCAGGTCTCGCCGAGCAGCAGGCGCGCGCCCGGATACGCGGCCGGGTAGCTGTCGGCGATCCGCCGCCAGTCCCGGTAGACGCCATGCGTCTGCGGCCGGTTCGCGCTGTAGACGGGCTGCTGGCCGAACCGGTTCGCCATCAGGCCGCTGCCGGTCTCCGGCGGGTTGTCCCGCAGTTCCGCGTCCTTGTAGAGGCCGTGGGCGACGTCAATCCGGACGCCGGCCACCCCCCGGTCCAGCCAGAACCGGAGAATCTCGGCGAATTCGGAGTGCACCCGCGGTTCCCACCAGTTCAGGTCCGGCTGGCTGGCCAGGAAATTGTGCAGGTAGTACTGCCCGGTTGGCTCGTGCCAGGCCCAGGCGGTCGCGCCGGTGGCATCCAGCCAGTTATTCGGCGGCCCGCCGTCAGGCCCCTGGCCGGCCCAGACGTAGAAGTCCCGGCGGGTGGATTCGCGGCTGCCCGCCGCGTCGACGAACCAGGGATGGGCCGAGCTGGTGTGGTTGGGTACCAGGTCAAGCAGCACCCGCATGCCGCGCTGGCCGGCGCGGGCGATCAGCGCGTCCATGTCATCCATGGTGCCGAGGTCAGGATGAACGCCCAGGTAATCGGAGACGTCATAGCCCCAGTCGTCGTCCGGCGACGGCATGGTCGGTGACAGCCAGATGCCGTCAACGCCCAGCCACGACAGGTAGTCGAGCCTGGCGATCACGCCGCCGAGGTCGCCGTAGCCGTCGCCGTTGGTGTCGAGCCAGGACCGGACGTACAGCTGGTAGAGCACTGCACCATGCCACCAGCGGTGCTGGCCAGCGTTGCTGTTCATCGATCTCCTGATCAGTCGCGGCTGGATATCGTCAGGAATACGGGTTCGTTAAGAGCTCGTTAAGAGCACGCCGCGCCTTGCTTGTTGCCGGGCGCGGGACCGACAATGGATAACGTGGTCCGGGTTATTGAACTGGTGCTGGTTGTCCTGCTGCCGACCGCGGTGGGATACGCGGTCATCGTCGGGTTCCGCGGGGTCGGCTGGTCCTCGGAGCGCTGGCACCGGCGGCGGCAGCGGTTCGCTGCCCCGGCCGAGCCGATCGAGCGGCTTGGCGCCAACCTGCGCCGACTGCGCGCCGAGCTTGACGCGACCGAGACCCGCAGCGGCCTGACCGCCAAGAACATGCGCCTGAAGGCGCTGCGCGGCGCCTACGTCGATGCGCTGTGCACCGCGTGCCAGCGGCTGGAGGTCAGCCCGCCGCGCGGCGGCGACCGGGCGCCGCTGACGGAGATCTACCGCGTGGAGGCCGCACTGCGGCAGTGCGGCCTGGACGTCCGGGAGACAGCGGCGCACTGAGCGCACGGAGCGCACGGACCCGCCGGGCCGGTCTCCGCGTACGATCGGAGTGTGGTCTGCGTGCTCGCCGTATCCGACGAGGTCGATGAGGGACTGTATGCCGACCTCGGTCCGGTCCGTGCCGCCGAGCTGGTGGTGGCCTGCGGGGACCTGCCGTTCGAGTACCTGGGCTACCTGATGAACGGGCTCGACGTGCCGCTGGTGTTCGTCCCCGGCAACCATGACCCAGATCTTTCCGGATATCGCCATTCGCGTGCCGGGCTGACACTCCGGGCCGGGCTGCCCGCCCGGGCGCCGTGGCCGGATGGCGCGGTCAATGCTGACGGCAGGATCGTCGATGCCGCTGGCCTTCGGGTGGCCGGCCTGGGCGGCTGCCGCCGGTACAGCAGCGGGCCGAACCAGTACAGCGACCACCAGCTGGCGGGACGGGCCAGATCGCTCCGCCGTCAGGCACGGTGGCACCAGTTGCGTGGCAGGCCGCGCGTCGACGTGCTGCTGACCCACGCTCCGCCGCGGGGCGTCGGCGACGGTGCCGACCCGCCGCACTGGGGATTCACGGCACTGCATGGACTGGTCGCCGGGCTCCAGCCGACGGTGCTCCTGCACGGGCACGTGCTG
>Ga0182024_10006940_pt1 | contig 24640 bp, 16 predicted proteins | sample P32metaG_FD_120480 | JGI IMG/M metagenome (GOLD analysis project Ga0182024, IMG submission 120480) | Permafrost microbial communities from Stordalen Mire, Sweden - P3-2 metaG (Illumina Assembly) | ecosystem: Environmental > Terrestrial > Soil > Wetlands > Permafrost | place: Sweden: Stordalen...
GCACCTTTCCAAGCGGCGATCTGACGCAATCGGCCAGGATCGCTGGAGGCGCGCCTTTCTCGCCTTCGGTCTCGCCGTGCCCATGGTCACGAAAAGTCGGTGGAAATGGAAATGAGCATCCCGGAAATGTCGGAATGTCTAAAGCTATGGGTCCGCGGAACTGACTCCAGCCGCTGCGCGCACTCGCCTCGCTCTTTAATACTTTGACCGGCGGGCCTACTTCAGCGCGTCCGCGCCAGCCTTAGCGCACTGCCCATCTTGCGCCGCCGTGCCACCGGAAACGCCGATCGCTCCAGCGATTTTGCCGTCCACTAAAATCGGAATGCCGCCCTCAATCGGGACGGCGCCCTGTAAACGCAAAATCCGCAACCCGTCGCCGCCAGCCGCCAGCGCGTCCTGATATGTTTTCGTAGGCCGCTTGAAGAGCGCCGCCGACCGCGCTTTATCAATCGCCACGTTCGCGCTGCCAATTTGCGTTGCATCCATCTTTTCGTAGTACACCAGGTTCCCCGACGGATCGACAATGGCCACCGCCATCGCCAAATTGTTCTTCGCGGCCTCGGCAATCGCAGGCGCAGCTACTTTCTTGGCATTCTCCAGACTAATAGCCGGCCCATAAGGATTAGGCATCTGCGCAAACGCGCCCGCTAACACTCCCATCACAAAAAGTAGGCCCGCACCAAACCTCGAGATATTCCTGGCTGGCATGCTCACTCCTTTTCAATTTAGCCCCGGCGGTACAGCTGTTCCGGGCGGTGTTTTCGCTAACGCAAAAAAATTCAACACTCCATGGCATGGGACTCGCACCTTAGGGTTGCGGATGCGGTAAAGCTTTGGCGCGATCGACCATTGCTTGCGGCGCGCTCGGTTGATGTAACGGTGGCTGCCCCCGTGTGATAGCCCAATGTTCCAGCCAGCCCGTTCCCTCCCCCACATAAGTGTCCGGCAGCGCGTAAGCGGAATCGCCCAGCGCATCCTCCAGGGTGACGAAGCGATATCCGCGTTTGCGAATTAGTCCCAGCAATTCACCGATGTGTTCCGCCTCCAACTGGTTGGCATGCAGCAGTAAAATTTGACCAGGCTCATAACCCATCAGATCGCGCGAGAGTTTTTCAAAATACATGAAAACCTCAGAGGCGTACGCAAGATACCCCTTTACAACCTCCTGTTGCAGCGTCGTGTCTCCACGTTTCTTGGCATCCTCGTAAACTACGGCAAACATCCAGTCCCAGGCATCCAGCGTGACCGGCGCGATTTGATAGCCGCGCTCCACCAAAAACGCCTCGGCTTCACGTCGTGTTTGCAGATCCCGCCCGGTATCCAGATATGGATGTCGAAAATAGCGCAGCTTCATATTGTGCTGCGCCATCAACAATCGAGTGACGTTCTCGCCCTGGATCACCGAGTTCTCGAACTCCTTAAGGCCCGCGCCATTCAGCGAGGTGTGACCGTAGGTATGATTTCCCAGCTCAAAACCACCGTCCAGCCACATATCCAGCGAGGCAATTCGTTCATTCACCTCGCTCCACTTGAAATACAGTTTCCGTTCGTTGACGAAACCCACCACCGGGATTTTCTCTTCCCGCAAAGTCGCCAGCAGCTGTTTCGTCATCGCGGTGATGGTTGCCGCGTTCATAGAATTAGCCGATGCCGCCGGCAGATCGTCGATCGTGATGGCAATTCTGCGGTCGGGCGCAGTATCGTTCGGGGACGCCAGCGCACGCCCGGCAAACAAAAACGTCAAGATAACCAGGAGCAACGCCAACACAACCTTCATGAAAAGGATCCTCATTTGCGCTCCAAACCAGCGGGCCGAAGGATATCACTTGCCGGGTTTAGTCGCTTTGATTCGGTCAAAGCGATCCGTGCGCACGATCCCTTGCGATTCTTTTACGACGATCATCTGATTCGGCTTGATATTTTTGAGCGTGTCCACTTGCCCGCTGGGCCAACGAATTTCCAGCAAATCGACTTTCTCAGCTTTTCCAATCCCGAAATGAACGCGTAGGTCATTCTGCGAAATGTAGCTTCCTCCGCTACGCACTTCATCAATCTGCTGGTGCGGCTTCGGCTCATCCGGCGGTTGGGTCACACACCGCAAACGCGCCCCGATCCCGCTCCGATTGGATTTCGTGCCGATCGTGCGCACTTTCAGCCAGTTGTGCCCATTTGAACCGGCCGACGAATCACACCGCAACAGCTGCGGGAAATCATTGACCGTATTCACCACCACATCGATGTCGCCGTCGTTGTCAAAATCCCCGAAGGCGCAGCCGCGAGACGCGACCGGCACGGTAATGCCAGGCCCACCCTGCAGCGACACATCATCAAACCGTCCGTTGCGTAAATTCTTGTAAAGCAGCTTCTGCTGCGGATAACCCGCTTCGGTCTTAAGCTGCTCTACTTCTGGATATACGTGCCCGTTGCAAATCAAAATATCCGGCCAGCCATCGTTGTCCATGTCGAAAAAGCCGCAGCCCCATCCCAGAAACTGCGTGTGTCGCCCCAAACCGGCGGCAAACGTGGTGTCTTCAAACGTGCCGCCGCCCAAATTGCGATACAGCGAAGGCGTGTCCCCGGCAAAATTCGTTTTCACGATGTCGAGATTCCCGTCCAGATCGTAATCGGCAGCCGAAACACCCATGCCCGCCTGCGGCTTGCCGTCGGCGCTAAGCGCGCAGCCAGACTCCATAGCAATGTCCACGAATTTCCCATTGTGCTTGTTTTGGTAAAGAGCGCTGGCGGTCGAATCGTTGGCCACATAAATGTCAGGCCAGCCGTCATTGTCGAAGTCGGCGGTGAGAACGCCCAGCCCATACGTTCCGTTGGCCTGGAACAGGCCGGCATTCTCACTCACATCGGTAAAAGTACCATCCCCATTGTTGTGATACAGAATATTCTTGCCGCCATTCAATCCAGGGGGACCGCACGCGACCATTACTCCTTTGTAGAGGCATGGACCTGATTCCGGAACGGGCGCAGTCGCAAGGTCGAGATCGATATAATTCGCAACGAACAGATCCAGACGCCCATCGCGATCGTAATCGACAAACGCGCAACCCGTATTCCACCGTTTGCCGGACCCGGCTACCCCCGCTTTCTCGCTTACGTCCGTAAACCTGCCATCTCCATTGTTGTGATACAAAACGTTTTTCCCAAAATAAGTGACAAACAAATCCTCAAATCCATCGTTATCGTAGTCACCGATACAAACACCCTGACCCCATCCGGAGTGCCCGACCCCAGCCTTCGCAGTCACATCCGTAAACGTCCCATCTCGATTGTTCTTGAACAAATGCGAAGTCGGGGCCTGCCCCGCAGGAAACCCTTCCAATCGCCAACCGTTCACAAGGAAAATGTCCAGCCAGCCGTCATTGTCATAGTCGTAGAAGGCCACCCCGCAACCGGTCGTCTCCAGCAAATATTTATTCTTATGTTCGCTACCGAAGATAGTCTTGGCATTAAGTCCGGACTCGCGAGCAACGTTAAGAAAGCTGACGCCAAGATTTGTCTGCGGGGTGCTAGGAACCGCCGACCCGGTTTGCTGAGAATATCCACGGAATATCGCACGCGATGCAGAAGCGGCCATGGCAAAAACATTTTCAAGCGATAGCACCAAAGCGGAACGGCTCAACGACTGCAGGAATGTCCGCCGCGAAGAAAACAAAGTATGGTACCTTCCCGCACTGGGCGCGCCTCAGCCGAGTGCTAGACGACTCTGTCGGGTGCCCCACCCTTGGTTTTTAAGGGTGGGTCTTTCTTTTATCTTAGCGTACGCTCATTGAGATTCTGTAATGTCCCAGATCCGAGACGACTGCGGACTTAAATGCTGAGGCGCCTTCGGAACGAAAATGAATTCCTCTCGTTGTTTTCTCCGTCGATGCACGGCCAGTCTATTCCGCTTTTTGCCACTATGGAGTGGCCATCTCCCGAAGGGTGTTCGGCAGAACCTGGCGAACCGACGCGCTTTGCTAGCCCGATTACTTCTGGCCGTTTTTTTTTCGATGTCCGCAACCATTCTCTCGATCGCCTCGGCCCAGACGTCGAACCAACCGCAGCACTCCCTGGAACTATCGCGACCCGCACGAACCTGGGAGTTTCTACCGCTGGTCGGAACCCGTGCTGCGCTTTTCGGCAATGAATCCGGACAAATGGAAGCCTGGGTCTACCCGCTGAAACTGCTACGCGAATTCCATCTGCAATTCCACGAAGGCGGCCGCATCGTCCCCGCTGAAGCACTAGCGCGCACAGTGATCGCGCATCCAGAATCGAGCACCATCGTCTACAGCAACGACACGTTCACGGTTCGCGAAACCCTCTTTGTTCCGGTGAACGAATCGGGCGCCGTGATCCTGCTCGACATCGAAACCGAGCAACCTCTGGAAATCGAAGCCGACTTCGTTCGCGATTTCCAACTCGAATGGCCGGCCGCAATCGGCGGCACCTACATGTCCTGGGAAGCCGGCACCCGCGCCTTCGTCCTCGGCGAAGAAACCAAGAAATTCGTCGCCATCATTGGTTCGCCCGCAGCAACCGAGGCATCCCAGGAGTACCAAACTAATTATTCCCAATCACAAAAAAACGCCTTCCGCATGGGCATCACCAATAAAGGCAAAGACACAAAAATTATCGTCATGGCCGGGTCTATGTACGGCCGCGCCGAAGCCGACGCAACCTATCACCATCTTTCCGCCGATTATCCGCAGCTGCTAAAGCAATCCGCGGAATACTACGAAAACTATCTCCGGGAAACCGTGAACCTGTCGCTGCCGGACGCCCAACTGCAACAAGCCTACGATTGGTCCCGCATCAGCGTCCTGCAAGGCATGGTCACCAACCCCTTTCTCGGGACTGGACTCGTTGCCGGCTACCGAACTTCCGGCGACAGCGCACGTCCAGGATTCGCCTGGTTCTTCGGCCGCGATTCGTTATGGACATCACTCGCTCTGAACGCCGAAGGCGACTTCGCCAACACGCGAACCGCCCTCGAATTTGTAAGCAAATTCCAACGCGACGACGGCAAAATCCCCCACGAAATCGCGCAAACCGCCAGCCTGGTTCCTTGGTTCAAAGATTTTCCCTACGGTTATGCCTCCGCCGACGGTACCCCACTCTATATCATCGCGATAAACGACTACGTAGTGGAAAGCGGCGATAACTCCTTCGCGAAAGAAAAATGGGACAGCTTGTGGAAGGCCTACCAATTCCTCCGCTCCACCTACGACGCTCAAGGGTTTCCGCAGAATTTCGGAATTGGACATGGCTGGGTGGAAGGTGGACCGCTGCTCCCGGTAAAGACTGAGTTGTACCAGACCGCACTGGGAACCGAGGCGTTGCGCGCGCTTGCGAATCTGGCGCAACTTACCGGCAAAAATAACGCGAGCAAGCAACTGCAAGCCGAATTCGATAAGCAGCGCCCACTTGTCGAAAGAGCGTTCTGGCTGACCGAAAAAAACCGCTACGCGTTTGCACTGGATAAAGACGACAAGCCGGTAGACGAAGCCAGCGTGCTGGCGACTGTTCCGATGTGGTTCGGCTTGCTCGACGAAAAAAACTCCCAGCAGATGATTTCGCAACTCGCCGATTCCGATCATCAGACCGACTGGGGCATGCGTATCATCTCCAATCGCGCAACACGCTTCAGCGGCGGCGGGTATCACTACGGCTCGGTATGGCCGCTTTTTACCGGCTGGGCGTCGGTGGGCGAATATCGCTATCACCGCGCACTCCCCGCCTACGAAAATCTCCGCGCGAATGCACTGCTGGCTCTGGACGGCTCCCTCGGTCATGTGACCGAGGTACTCTCGGGCGATTTTTACCAGCCGCTCTCGACCAGTTCGCCGCATCAGATTTGGTCCGCCGCGATGGTGATCAGCCCCATTCTGCGCGGCATGTTGGGCCTGTCCTCCGATGCGGAGACCGGAACGCTCATGTTCGCTCCGCATATTCCCGCGGACTGGAGCTCGTTTTGTGTTCGCAACCTGCGCGCCGGAAATTCGCGACTCAATCTTACCTACACCAATAAATCCGACTCTATAGTTTTAGACGCGGAGTGCATCGGCGGCACGCCTTGCAATCTCGAGTTCCAACCAGCGATCAGCCTCCGCGCGCACGTTTTGGGAGTGACCACCAGCCGACACCCTGTCGCATTTCACGTCAGCCAGAACGACCAGGACCAACATGTCGAGATAAAATCGAGCGTTTCCGGCAAGTCCGTTTTGACGGTTCAAGTGCGCGACAATTTCGGTATAGCCTATAATCCTGGCCTGCCGCGACTGGGAAGCCGCAGCGAAGGGCTACGCATCCTGTCGCAATCCTGGAGCGCGTCGCGTGATACGCTGACGCTGGAAGTCGCAGGTAAGGCTGGCTCCGATTACGAACTCAGCGTGTTCAACGCCGAAAAGGACGCGTCCTTACACAACGCCGCACTCGCTTCGGTGGAGGGCGCCGAGCACTACAATGTATCGACTGGCGGAGACAAACTAAAAATTCGCTTTCCGGCGGAGAATTCCGACGAGTACGTGCATCGAAAGATCGTGCTTCACTTTCGGCCTTCCCGGGCGTTACGAGCAGTGTCAACGAAGGCAGGCTCGTGAGGCAAGGCGGGAACGGACGGACATTTTCCGCTCGCGGATCCAATCCTTGAGAATGCCGGACACCTATCCTACAAACACCGCGCCAATCGGCTGAACTGAGGTTGCGTCATGTCGAAGAACTCGATCGTCGCGGGTTTACTGGCGGCCACTATGTGTGCGTTCACGCCGTTAGCCGGCGGGCAATTAAAAAAGGTCGATGCGGAAGGCCGCGAGTGGTGGCAACACGCCGTGTTCTACGAGGTGTATCCGCGCAGCTTTGCCGACAGCAACAACGACGGCATCGGCGATTTGAATGGTATCGCTTCCAAGCTGGGCTATTTGCAACGTCTGGGCATCAACGCCATCTGGATCACGCCTTGCTATCCTTCTCCGCAAATCGACTTTGGATACGACGTCTCGGATTACGAAAACATCGATCCGATGTATGGGACGCTCGCTGACTTTGATCACTTGATCGCTGAAAGTAAAGCGCACGGCATCAAGATCATCATGGACTTCGTGCCGAATCATACTTCCGATCAGCACAAGTGGTTTGCGGAGTCGAAATCGTCACGCGCTTCGCCAAAGCGCGATTGGTACATCTGGCGCGATGGCCAAGGCCCGAATCAGCCACCCAATAACTGGACTTCCACTTTCGGTGGATCGGCTTGGAAGTACGATCCTGCGACCGGCCAGTATTACTACCATTATTTCTATGCCGAGCAACCCGATCTGAACTGGCGCAATCCAGAAGTGGTGCAGGCCATGATGGACGCGATGCGGTTTTGGTACCACCGCGGCGTCGCCGGTTTTCGCCTGGATGCGGTCGATACGTTATACGAAGATCCCGATCTGAAAGACAATCCTCTTTTACCGGGCAACGATAAATTCGGCTTTCCGAATACACACGAGATTTACAACAAGAAGCTGCCGGAAGTGCACGACATCATGCGCGAAATGCGCAAGGTGGCCGACGAATACGGCGCGGTGCTGATCGGCGAGACCTGGACGCAAAACGTCGCGCAGTTGCGCGAATATTACGGAGAGCGCAACGACGAATTGCAGATGCCCATGGACCTGATGATGACCGAGTTCAAGCAGCTTTCCGCACCGGTATTTCGCGAGCACATCGGCGCCGTCGAGAGCGCAGGCGGCTGGCCGGTATTCGTGATCAGCAATCACGACATCGTACGGTCGTACACTCGCTGGGGCGACGGGGTGCACAACGACGACATCGCTAAGGTCGCGGCGGCGATGTACCTGACGCTGCGCGGCACGTCGATCATGTATTACGGCGAAGAAATCGGCATGGAAAATTACGGCCCCAACAGCAAGGACGAGGTGCGGGATCCGATCGGGCGGCGCGGGTGGCCGCTCGAAAAAGGCCGCGACGGCGAGCGCACGCCCATGCAGTGGAGCACCGCCAAGAATGCAGGCTTCACCGAGGGTAGGCCGTGGCTGCCGGTGGCGCCCACGTACACTACGCACAACGTCGCTAGCGAAACGGCGGATCCGCATTCGATCCTGAACTTTTATCGGCAGCTTCTGGCTTTGCGGCGCGATGAGCCGGCGCTGCGGGAGGGGCAGTACGTCCCGTTGAATCAGGACGATCCGAATGTTTTCGCGTTTGTGCGGCGGCTCCGTGGCCAAGCGGTACTGGTGGCACTGAATATCTCCGGCTCGGGGCAGACGGTAAAGCTTGATTTGGCAAAGGCTGGGTTTCCTTCGGCGAGGCTCAAAGTGTTGGTGAGCAGCTCCCGAAAACCGCTGAGGCCGGTTTCGACCACATTGTCGATGGAGCCGTATTCGGCTCTCGTCTTGAAAATTGCGCCATAGGTTGGGCGGCGCCCCTTGGATCTTTCTTGGTGGTCGCCAAGGCTACCCTTGAACCCCCGGGATTTAGGGCCTGTAGCTGTTCTTGGGCTAGGGGCGATGCGGGCTGCGGGACCCAGGCCCTTCGAGACTCCGGATCAACAAGAGTGCCTGTGCTACCCGGAACTTATAACTTGGTTGCCGGATGAACTAGAGGCTAGAGGCGGGTGTGATAATCTGCCGAGCGGAATACAATTCTTGACACCGACTTCTTAACCGCAATCCCCTCCAATTATGCAGAGAACTCTTCTTCCTATACAGGATGTCGCGCGGAAATTGGAGATTCCGGAACAACATTTCGAACAGCTTGGACGGTATGGCGGGAAGGTGCGCCTGGAGTTGCTGGCCGATCCTGCTTACCAGCGGCGAGGCAATTTGATTCTGGTTACCGGCACTACGCCCACCGCTACGGGGGAAGGAAAGACGGTTACTTCCATCGGGTTGACGCAGGGATTGGCCCGGATCGGGAAGCGCGCTGTTATTACGTCGCGGGAGCCTTCGTTGGGGCCGGTGTTTGGGGTTAAGGGTGGGGCGGCTGGGGGAGGACTCTCTCAGATCGAGCCTGCCGTCAAGATCAATCTCCATTTTCATGGGGATTTTCATGCTATTTCTTCGGCTCACAATTTGCTGGCGGCGTTGATCGATGCGCATTTGTTTCATGGCAACGATTTGAACCTCGATCCCGAGCGAATTACCTGGCCGCGGGCGATGGACATGAATGACCGGGCTTTGCGGCGCATCGCAGTTTCGCTGGATAGCAAGAAGGATGGCGGCGGCCGGAAGACCGGCTTCGTGATCACGGCTGCTTCGGAAGTCATGGCCATTTTTGCCTTGGCGCGTGACTTGAAGGATCTGCGGCGACGGCTCGATTCCATTGTGGTTGGCGTGACGCGTCAAGACCAGCGAGTGCACGCTCGGGATTTGGTGGCTACCGGCGGGATGATGGCTCTGCTGGCCGAGGCTATCCTGCCTAACTTGGTGCAGACAACCGATGGGACGCCTGCGTTTGTGCATGCCGGGCCGTTTGGGAATATCGCGCACGGAACCAGCAGCCTGATTTCGCAGGAGATGGGGTTGCGGCTGGCGGATTACGTTGTGAATGAGGCGGGGTTCGGGGCCGACCTTGGAGCTGAGAAATATTTCGATATCGTGATGCACCAGTCGGGGATTGCGCCTGCGGCGGCCGTGCTGGTGACCACGGTGCAGAGCATACGGAATCAAGGCGAAGGCGACATCGAGTCGGGCATGGTAAATCTTGGGCGCCACCTGGATAACATTCGCGGCTTTGGAGTTCCGACGATTGTGGCCATAAACCAGTTTCCTTCCGATACGGAAGCGGATCTGAAGTTGCTGGAGCAGTATTGCGCGGTACGCGGGACGAGTTCGGCGCGATCAGAGGCGTTCACCAAAGGCGCAGCGGGTGCCCTGGAGCTGGCGGAAAAAGTGATAGCACTGATCGCCGAAAATCCTAATCCTGCGATACGGCCTGCGTATTCGCTGGATGAGCCGGTTGTCCAGAAGATTGAAATGGTGGCGCGGAAGATTTATGGGGCGGGTGCAGTTCACTTCAGCGATCTTGCGAAAACGAAACTGCGGCAATTTTCGGATTGGGGATACGAGAAGCTTCCGGTGTGCATAGCCAAGACGCAGTATTCGTTTACGGACGATCCGAAGGTTTTGGGGGCGCCCGCGGGATGGACTTTGCGGGTTACCGATGCTTCGTTGTCGGCTGGGGCGGGATTTGTGGTGGTGATTTGCGGGAATACCATGCTGATGCCGGGATTGCCTAAGGTTCCGCGGGTGACTTCGATCGATGTGGACGAATCTGGACAGATTGTCGGGGTTTGAGGCGGTGGAGGAAGAGGCACCGGCAAAAGGCAGGAGGTAACGCTCAGATGCAGAGAGGCGCTGAGGTTCGCAGAGAACGAAGAACGGAGATTTTACCCCCGAGGGCACTGGGGTCACAGAGAAGAGCGGGGTTAGCGGAGGCCGCAGTTTGGGGTTTCGCTATTCAATTGCTTCATTAAGACTTTGGCTTGGGGTAGGTCGGGATTGAATTGCAGGACGCGGGTTACGTAGGTGCGAGCTTTGTCGATTTGGGTGGCGCTGCAATAGATGCGGGCCAGGTTCATGCCGATGGCGCTGCGGCCTGGGGCGCGGGCGAAGGCGTCGGACCAGAGTTGCAGGGCGCGGTCGATGTGGCCGTCTTTTATCTCGATTACGCCGAGGTTGGATGCGGCGTCGATCAGGGTGGGATCGATGCGCAGGGCGTGCTCGTAGTACTCGCGGGCTTTGGCGGTGGCGCCGCGGCGTTGTTCGATGTAGCCCAAGCCATCGAGCAGGGCCGGGTCGTCTGGCTTTTCTGCAATGGCTTGCCGCAGGTAGCGTTCGCTCTCTGGTGCGGCGACGGCGTTTCCGGTTTGCGCTAATGATTCCCAGGCTAGCGCCAAGTCGCGGTCGTTCTGGTTTTTCGTAGCCGGAGATTGCGGAGCCGAATCCGTGGGCTCGGGCGGAAAGCGGACCAGCTGTGGAGGGGCGGAGGATTCGAGATTTTGCAGGGGCATCAGCGGGACGCGCAGGATGCGGTGATCGGTGGCTTGGGTGTGGGCGACGTCGGCGCTGTTGGTGCGGGGCATGTGGCATGAGGTGCAATCGGGCTGTTCGAAGTGATGTTTGGCAGCGAAGGCATCTCCGTGACAGGCCAGGCATTTACCGCGATAGTAGGCGACGCGTTGTTCCGACGGCGGCGACGAGTGGGGGTCGTGGCAGGTGGTGCAGGACATTTTGTCGCCGGATTTTTTCCTGCAGGCGCTCAGCACCAGGGCTTCGGATTGTCCCAGGGCGCGCAATTTCGGCGAGCTCTCCTCTTGGTACAAATAATAGTGAACGTAGTCGGACAAGTTCTCGCCGGCGCGAAAATCGGAGAGCGTGTGGCCGGGTTGTTCAATCGCGATATTCCCTTCCAGATGGCACTGCATGCAGATCGCGTCGCGCTTGGGGACCGGCAGTTTGGCTGGGTTGACGATTGCTGATGGCGCGGCGTCGGAGGTGGCTGCGGCGTGCGTCGCGCCTGGACCGTGGCAGCGCTCACAAGTGATTCCGTCGTGGGCGAACAGCGGCGGCTCGTATTTATTCTCGGTGCCGGCGACGGGATTGCGCGCATTGCTGGTGTGGCAGCTTAAGCAGGCGGGTACGGCTGGCAGAGTCATCGGGATTTGGGTGGCGGATTGATAGGCGGGGGCGGTGTCCCAGACTTTTTTTTGGGCGTACCAGTTTATGGGGGATTCGAAGTAAAAATTGTCGGTGGAAAACAGGTAGGTGCGGCCGCGGCGGCCGGAGCCTATGAAATATTGCAGGCGGCGAGCGCCGTTCACGGCGGGGTCGCCCGGGCGGTCGAAGCTTAGCCAGGCGGCGTTGTTTTCGGTGTAGATGCGGTAGTGGACTCTCGAAGCTGGGTGTTGGAAGTCGCCGGGGATCAGGTCTTGGGTGGCTGCGCCGCTGGCTTGGGCCATGGCTGTTTGGGAGTAGGAGTTGAAGATGGCGGCGTGGCAGGGTTTGCAAGCTTGGTTGCCTACGTACTGGTTTTGTTTGGGTGGCTCGGTTGTTGCCGAGGTAGAGGGTAGTTTAGCGTTTTGCTGGGCGAAAACGGGGACGCACCATAGCACTAACATCAGCATGGCGGCCAGACTTGTCGCGCTGGACGAATCAAGTTTTCGATTACAGTACGAGGAAGCGGTGCCGTGTGCGGGGACGCCGACAAGAGTGTCGCTGGTACCTGAGGCCTGCGATTGCGCCGAAATTTTCGACATGCGTTAAAGAGATTACGCGATTCCGAGTTTGCGTTGCATCTCTTCGAGGGAGATGTTTTTGGTCTCGGGGTAGAAGGCGGCGACTACGAAGAACTGCAAAACCATCATGGCGGAGAAGAAGACGAAGGGGTAGGCGCCGGAAGAATGGGCTATCGGCGGAAAGGCCAGGGAGATGGCTCCGTTCATGAACCAGTGGGAGAAGCTGCCCAGGCTTTGTCCTTTGGCGCGGACTTGATTAGGGAAGACTTCGCCGATGTAGACCCAGATTACGGCGCCTTGGGAAAAAGCGAAGAAGGCGATGAAACCTACCAGTAGCCAGACGAGCAGGTCTTGGTGTTGGTGGGTGAAGAAGATGTAGGCTACACCTGCCAGGCAGATGGCTGTGCCTACCGAGCCTACCAGTAGGAGTGTTTTCCTGCCGATTTTGTCGATTACCGACATGGCGATCATGGTGAATAGGAGATTGGTGCCGCCGATGGCTACCGCTTGCAGGTCGCCGGAGACTTTGCTGAAGCCTGCGGCTATGAAGATGTCGTTGATGTAGTAGAGGATGGCGTTGATGCCGGAGAGTTGGTTGAACATTCCGATGGAAACGGCCAGGAAAATCGGGAAGCGATATTTCCAGGAGAACAGGGCATCGCTGCCGGCATGTTCGGTGTCGATCGATTGGATGATGTCTTGAAGCTCGCGCTCGTAATCTTCTTCGCCTATCGCGCGCAGTACTTCGCGGGCTTCTTCTATGCGCTTTTTCTTGACTAGCCAGCGAGGGCTGCGGGGTATGCCGAAGAGCATCACCAGAAATAGCAGGGCTGGGAGCGCGGGGACGGCGAACTTCCAGCGCCATTCGTCCGCGCCGAGGTGGAACAGGCCTACGATGTAATTCGAAAAGTAGGCTAGCAGGATGCCCAGGACTACATTGAATTGGAACAGGCCTACTAGGCGGCCGCGAAATTTTGCTGGGGCTAGCTCGGCGATGTACATCGGGCCGAGTACGGAAGAGCCGCCAATACCCAGACCTCCGATGAAACGGTAAAGGACCAGGGCATCCCAGTTCCAGGCGAAGGCGCAACCTAACGAGGAGACCAGATAAAGGATGGCTAAAACACGGAGGCTGTCGCGGCGTCCGAATTTGTCGCCGGGAATACCAGCGAGCATGGAGCCGAAGATCGTGCCCAAAATTGCGCTGAAGACGGTTACTCCCAATAGATAGGGCGAGAGGTGGTAGACCTCGGTTAGAGAGCGGGTGGTGCCGGAGATTACAGCGGTGTCGAAACCGAAGAGCAGGCCACCTAATGCGGCGACAGCGGTGCTTTTGACCAGGGTAGGGTTGAGAGCCATGGGTCGGCGGAGATTGTACAGGCTTCCGACAGAAAGAGTGGCGGTATTTGACGAATTGCATCGTGTTGGCTGGGTGTCCGAGTCGGCGATTCTGGGGTTTCGAAGGGTGAGACGCCGGAAAAAGAAAGACCCACCCTTAAGAAACCAAGGGTGGGGCGTGAATGAATTTACCGTAACAGAATTGACACGCGCTGGTCGGACACGATAGGTTGGGGGTCTGCTCCCTTTCCGGTGATCCTGGGGCCTCACAGGATTTCGAAACCGGCCGATCATTCGAATGCGGGAGGCGAAGCAATCGGTGTAGGCCGCTCGTGCGTACTCCGAAACCCCCGGTTGAGTGAGCTGTTCTTATTTTGGGATGAAAAACCCTTTATCCACCGCTTGAAGTGGAGCATCTAAAGTTTGTCGGAAAAGCTGCGGGAGGCTTCTCTCGCGCGGGAGTTCATGTGAGTCAGGCGAAGAGTCAGCTGGATATGGATCAGCTCAGCATCAACACCATTCGCACGCTGGCCATTGATGCCGTGCAGAAGGCGAATTCCGGGCATCCGGGGGCGCCGATGGGGTTGGCGCCGGTAGTGTACGAGTTGTGGCAGAAATATTTACGCTACGATCCTGCGGATCCGCTGTGGCCTAATCGCGATCGATTTGTGCTGTCGAACGGACACGCGTCCATGTTGCTGTATGCGACGCTGCATCTGACCGGCGTTCGCGGCATGGATAAGGATGGCAACGTCACGCCGGATAAGCCTGCGATTTCGATGGATGACATTCAGCATTTTAGGCAGCTGGACAGCCGGACACCGGGGCATCCTGAGTCGTTCATGGCGGCGGGCATCGAGACTACGACAGGCCCACTGGGGCAGGGCGTGGGCAACAGTGTCGGGATGGCCATTGCCAGTAAGTGGCTGGGGGCCAACTACAACAAGCCGGGATTTACGGCATTTGATTTCAATGTGTATGCGATGTGCGGGGACGGCGACATTATGGAGGGCGTTTGCTGCGAAGCCGCTTCGCTCGCCGGACATTTAAAGCTTTCGAATCTTTGCTGGATTTACGATCACAACCACGTGACTTTGGACGGGCCGGCTTCTTACTCGTTCAGTGAAGACGTGATGACCAAGTTTGTCGGGTTGGGGTGGAACGTCACGCGGGTGGCGGATGCGAATGATTTGGACATGCTGGGACGGGCTTACGAGACATTTTTGAAGACCAACGACCGGCCAACTTTGATTGTGGTGGACAGCCACATTGGCTATGGGTCGCCGAACAAGCAGGATTCTTCAGATTCGCACGGGGAGCCGTTGGGCGAAGCGGAAGTGAAATTGGTGAAGAAATTCTATGGGTGGCCGGAGGATGCCAAGTTTCTGGTGCCGGATGGCGTCTATGATCAATTTAAGAATGGGATCGGGAAGCGCGGGGCCGAGTTTCACGCGGATTGGTCGAAGAAATTCGAAGAATACAGGAAGCAGTTCCCGGATTTGGCCGAGCAGGTGGAGTTGATGCAGCAGTGGAAATTGCCCAAGGGTTGGGACAAGGATTTGCCGGCGTTCCCGGCTGACGCGAAGGGGATGGCCACGCGGGATTCTTCGGGGAAAGCGTTGAATGCGCTGGCTAAGAGTATTCCCTGGCTGATTGGCGGGTCCGCGGATCTGGCGCATTCGAATAAGACGAATTTGACGTTCGACGGTGCTGGAGATTTTTTTCCGGATCAGTACAAAGGACGCAATCTGCATTTTGGGGTGCGTGAACATGCCATGGGGGCGGCTGTGAACGGCATGAACGTTACGCGGTTGCGGGCCTTTGGCGCGACATTTTTCAACTTCAGTGACTATATGCGGCCTGCCATGCGGTTGGCGGCGTTGATGGAGACGCCGTCGATGTTTATTTTTACGCATGACTCGATTGGGTTGGGGGAGGACGGTCCTACGCACCAACCCATTGAACAACTGGCTGCGCTGCGGGCCATGCCGAACATGATCGTGCTTCGGCCCGGCGACGCCAATGAGGTTGTAGAAGCGTATAAGGTCATGGTTCAGTTGCGGCATTCTCCTTCGACGCTAGTGCTGACGCGGCAGGCCATACCTACATACGATCGGACCAAGTTTGCGTCGGCGTCGGGCGTGGCGAGGGGTGCATACGTGCTGATCGACGCAGACGGCGGGAAGCCGGACGTGATTTTAATGGGAACCGGCAGCGAAGTGCATCTTTGCGTTGAGGCTTACGAAAAATTGAAGGCCGAAGGCGTTAAGGCGCGCGTGGTGAGTATGCCTTCCTGGGAATTGTTTGACAATCAGGACGCTGCTTATAAGGAAAGTGTGCTGCCCGCCAGCGTGACTGCGCGGGTTTCCGTCGAAATGGCGGCTACGCTGGGGTGGGACCGCTACGTCGGTCCTAAGGGAAAAATGATCGGCATGCACTCGTTTGGCGCGTCGGCGCCGATCAAGGACGTGCTGAAGAAGTTCGGCTTTCTCACGGAGAACGTTGTAGCTGCCGCGAAGGAGGTCTTGGGAAAGTGAGCGCTCGATGAAGGTGGCGACTGGCTCGGACCACGCGGGTTTTCAGCTGAAAGCGGTCATTGGCGAGTATTTGATCTCGCTTGGGCATGAGGTGATTGACGTCGGAGCGTATGACGAAACGCCTTCGGACTATCCGGATTTCGCGGAGAAGGTGGGGCGGGCGGTGCTGGATAAGACTGCGGATCGGGCGGTGCTGATCTGCGGCAGCGGTGTGGGCGCCAGTGTTGCGGCGAACAAGCTGAAAGGGATTCGCGCAGGCATGTGTCACGACACATATTCGGCGCATCAAGGCGTGGAGCATGACAATATTAATGTGCTCGTGCTGGGCGAGCGCGTCATCGGCGTGGCGCTTGCCAAGGACCTAGTATTGGCATTTCTCGGGGCTAAGTTTACGAATGAAGAGCGGCATGTGCGGCGTTTAGGCAAAATCAAGATTATGGAAGACAAGTTTTGCGATACTTAGGACCAATCTAAGCAGACTCTAAAGAGTCTTCGGGCCTTCTGGGTAGAGCGACACCTTGCGGCGGGGCGTAGAATATAGACTGGGGACTTTGTGGTAAAGGAGAATTTTATGACCACGACATCGACAATTCCAAACGTCGGAGCGAATCAGGGCACCAATCCGTTGAAGGGCTTGCTGGCCTACGGCCAGTCGCCGTGGATGGACTACATCCGGCGCGACCTGCTCACCAGCGGTGGGCTGAAGAAAATGATCAATAACGATGGGCTGCGCGGAATGACTTCCAACCCTACAATTTTCGAGAAAGCTATTACCGGCAGCAAGTTTTACGCGGACATTCTGGAAGCACCGGACGCGAAACAGCTGGGCGCTGGCGGTGTTTACGAAAAGATTGCGATTCGGGACGTCCAGGATGCTACCGACATTTTCAAGCCCGTTTATGCGGAAACCAAGCGCCGCGATGGATACGTCAGCCTGGAAGTTTCGCCGCTGCTGGCGAATGACACAAAGGCTACGATCGAGGAAGCCCGACGCCTGTGGAAGACTGTGAACCGCGAAAACTTGATGGTTAAGGTCCCGGCGACGCCGGCGGGCATCCCTGCAATTCGGCAGCTGTTGGAGGATGGGCTCAACATCAATATCACGCTGCTTTTTGCGCAGTCCGCCTACGAGCAGGTTGCCGAGGCTTACTTCGCCGCGCTGGAGGCGCGCGTCAAGAAGGGTCAGGACATCAGCCACATCGCCAGCGTCGCCAGCTTCTTCGTCAGCCGCATCGACACGCTGATTGACAGTCAGATTGAAGCCAAGCTCAAGACCGAGACCGACACGAACAAGAAAGCGCTGCTGAGTTCCATTGAGGGCAAAGTAGCCATTGCGAACGCCAAGCTGACCTATCGCAAGTATCAGGAACTGGTCGGCGGCGCACGCTGGGAGCCCCTTGCGGCCAAGGGCGCGCAAACACAGCGCCTTCTGTGGGCCAGCACCAGCGCCAAAAACCCCAAGTATCGCGACGTTCTTTACGTGGAAGAGCTGATCGGCGCGGACACCGTGGACACCATCCCTCCCGCTACGTTCGACGCATTCCGCGATCACGGCCGGCTCCGCGCCAGTCTCATAGAGAACGTGGACGAAGCTGCAAAGACCATGGCCGATCTCGAAAAAGTCGGCATCTCCATGAAGGAAGTTACCGAGAAACTCGTCGTCGACGGCGTCAAGCTCTTCGCCGACGCCTTCCACTCCGTTTTGGAAGCAACCGGCAAGACCGCCGGAGTGCACGCGTGAGTCTGAATCGCCAGAGCTACAAACTCCCAGCTACGCTCTCTGACGCCGTCAAGACGTCGCTTGCCGATTGGAAAAATAATAATAAAGTGCAGCGGCTTTGGAAGGGCGACGCAACTCTTTGGACTGGTGCCGACGAAACCAAATGGCTTGGTTGGCTTACGATCGTCGACGAACAGCTCGCGCACGTCGACATACTGAAAGACATCGCCGCCGACATCAAAAAGGCCAAATTTAAGCATGCCTTGCTGCTGGGCATGGGTGGCTCCAGCCTATGCCCCGAAGTCCTGCGCCTTACGTTTGGCAAAATCAAAGGCTTTCCGGAACTGCACGTCCTCGATTCCACCGATCCGGCCCAAATCAAAGCCATCGAAAAAAAGCTCGACCTCAAGAGCACCATCTGCATCGTCTCCAGCAAATCGGGCAGCACGCTGGAACCAAACATCTACAAGCAATACTTCTTCGAGCAGATCAAAAAGAAGGTCGGCGAAAAGGAAGTCGGCAACCGTTTCATCGCCATCACCGACCCGGGCTCGAAAATGCAGCAGGTCGCCGAAACCGACAAATTCCGCAAAATCTTTTTCGGCGTGCCCAGTATCGGCGGGCGCTATTCCGCGCTATCAAACTTCGGCATGGTGCCCGGCTCGATCATGGGCATCGACATTCCAAAATTCCTGAAGATCACCTCCGAAATGGTTAAGGCCTGCGGTGCCGATGCCGCGGCCGACACCAATCCAGGCGTCCAGCTGGGCGCCATTCTGGGAACCGCCGCCGTCCACGGCCGGGATAAAGTTACGATCATTGCCTCGCCAGGAATTCACGACCTGGGCGCATGGCTCGAACAACTGATCGCCGAATCCACAGGCAAAATCGGCAAGGGCATCATTCCTATTGACCGAGAAACGCCTGCCAACCCGACCATTTACGGCAACGATCGCGTCTTCGCCTACCTGCGCCTGCAAGCCAAGCCGAACAAAGCGCAGGACGCCGCCGTCACCGCGCTCGAAAGAGCCGGGCATCCGGTCGTGCGCATCTCGGTCCCCAATATCTATAATCTCGGCCAGGAATTTTTCCGCTGGGAAATTGCTACCGCTGTCGCCGGCTCCATCATCGGCATCGACGCGTTCAACCAGCCCGACGTGGAAGCCAGCAAAATCGAAACCAAGAAGCTGACCAGCGAATACGAACAAAAAGGCCAGCTCCCTCCCGAAACTCCTTTCTTCGAGGCCAACGGCATCAAGCTCTACGCCGACGAAAAAAACACCGCCGCCCTCAAAGGCGGCTCAACGCTAGCAGCCGTGCTGCAAGCGCATCTCAGCCGAATTCACGACGGCGACTATTTCGGCGTGCTCGGCTACATCACCATGAATGCCGTCAACGAGGCCGCAATGCAAAAAATCCGCCTCGCCGTCCGCGACAAAAAAAGAGTCGCCACCGTGCTCGGCTTCGGCCCGCGTTTCCTGCACTCGACCGGCCAAGCCTACAAAGGCGGCCCCAACAGCGGCGTCTTCCTGCAAATCACCTGCGACGACGCCGTCGATTTGCCAGTGCCAGGGCAGAAGTACACTTTTGGCGTAGTAAAAGCCGCGCAAGCTCGCGGCGATTTTGCAGTGCTCAACGAACGCGGCCGCCGAGCACTTCGCGTCCACCTGGGCAAAAACGTCTTCAAGGATCTCGCCAAGCTAGACAAGACGCTGCGACAAGCATTGTAGGGATCGATCCTTGAATCGGTGCAACTCTCGGAAACCGCTGAGGAGCGCAAGCAAATGCAACTAGGGATGATCGGCCTCGGCAGGATGGGCGCCAACATGGTGCGCCGCCTGCAAAAATACGGCCACCAATGCGTGGTCTACGACCGCACGCCGGCTACCGTACAGCAACTCGTTGGCGACGGCGCAACCGGTTCCAACTCCCTAGATGACTTTGTCAAAAAACTCAACAAACCGCGCGCGATCTGGCTGATGGTTCCCGCAGGCGTCGTCGACGCCACGCTCCACGAACTGACCAGCAAGCTCGACATCGGCGATATCGTCATCGACGGCGGCAACTCCTACTACATCGACGACATTCGCCGCGCCAAAGAACTTTCCGCGAAGGGCATTCATTACGTCGACGTCGGCACCAGCGGCGGAGTCTGGGGCTTGGAGCGCGGCTACTGCCAAATGATCGGCGGCGAAACCGAAATCGTGAAGCACCTCGATCCCATTTTCAAAACCTTAGCTCCCGGACGCGGCAGCGTCGATCGCACCCCCGGCCGCGAAAAAATGGGCGGCACCGCCGAAGAAGGCTACCTGCACTGCGGCCCCTCCGGCGGGGGCCACTTCGTAAAAATGGTTCACAATGGCATCGAATATGGTTTGATGGCCGCTTATGCCGAAGGCCTCAACATTTTGAAACATGCCGATGTTGGCAAACTCGATCACGAAACCGACGCCGAGACCACGCCGCTCCGTCACCCCGAGCACTACCAGTACGACTTCAATCTCGCCGACGTCGCCGAAGTCTGGCGCCGCGGCAGCGTAGTCGCTTCCTGGCTCCTCGATCTCACAGCAATCTCGCTGGCCGAACAACCAACGCTCGAGCGTTACTCAGGCCGCGTTTCCGATTCCGGAGAAGGCCGCTGGACCATCGTCGCCGGTATCGAGTCAGGCGCTCCCGCTCCGGTTCTAACCGAGGCCCTATATGAGCGCTTCACATCGCGAGGGGAATCCGATTTTGCATCAAAGCTTTTGTCCGCCATGCGCTTCCAGTTCGGTGGTCATGTCGAAAAAAAACAATAAGCACATGGATTGAAGCAGTCCGCAGCACCAAGGAACGCCAGGAAATCTCTCAATGAGCGTGAATCACCAAGCCCCAAACCAGACCGCATCTCCCTGCGTCATGGTCATCTTCGGCGCCACCGGAGACCTCACCAAGCGCAAATTAATTCCCGCACTCTGCAATCTCGCAAACGATAATCTGCTCTCCAAACAATTCGCCATAATCGGCTTCGCGTCCAACGATCTGAACACCGACAGCTTTCGTAAAACGCTGTCCGAAGAAGTCCCGAAATACGCTCCCGCCCAAATCGACATGAAAAATTGGGATTGGTTCAAGGAGCGCATCTACTACGTCAAAGGCGATTTCAATGACCCCGATGCCTACAAGCGTCTGACGCAACAAATCGACGAAGCAAGCAAGCGCCACGACACCCAAGGCAACAAGTTCTTCTACATGGCCGTGGCGCCCCGATTTTTCTCCGTGATCGTCCAACAGCTGGGCCAAGCTGGATTAACAAAGCAGGAAAACAATCAATGGGCCCGCGTGATCGTCGAAAAGCCCTTCGGCCACGATTTGGCTTCGGCGATCCAGCTCAACAAAGATTTGAAGCAGGTCCTCTCGGAAGATCAGATCTACCGCATCGACCATTACCTCGGCAAAGAGACCGTCCAGAACGTGATGGTCTTCCGCTTCTCCAACAACATCATCGAGCCGCTCTGGAATCGCAACTACGTCGACCACGTGCAAATCACCGCCGCGGAAACCGTAGGCGTCGAGCATCGCGGCGGCTTCTACGAAACCGCCGGCGCGCTTCGCGACATGGTCCCCAATCATCTCTTCCAGCTTCTCACCATGACCGCCATGGAGCCGCCCATCTCCTTCGATGCCGACGAAGTCCGCAACAAACAAGCCGAAGTCCTCCACGCCATTCAGCCGCTCATGCCCGAAGACGTGCTCACGAATACCGTGCGCGGCCAATATGACGAAGGCATGATCGACGGCCAACGCGTTCCCCGTTACCGCGCCGAACCCGACGTGGCACCCGACTCCAATACCGAAACCTTCGTCGCTCTCAAGCTCCAAATCGACAACTGGCGTTGGGCCGGCGTTCCCTTTTATCTCCGCACCGGAAAACGCCTCGCCCAGCGCGCCACCGAAATCGTCATCCAATTCCGTCGCACCCCGTTCGTCCTCTTCCGCAACACCACGGTAAAAAATCTTGAAACAAATCGTCTGGTCATTCACATCCAACCTGAAGAAGGCATCTCGCTAAGCTTCGGAGCGAAAGTACCCGGCTCACTCATGAAGCTCGGCCTGGTCAACATGGATTTCGACTACTGCAACTATTTCGGCGTAGAGCACAGCACCGGCTACGAACGCTTACTCCGAGACTGCATGGCCGGTGACGCGACGCTATTCCAGCGCGCCGACATGGTCGAAGCCGGCTGGAGCGTAATCCAACCGATCATCGACGTCTGGCGCGCCCTCCCGGCCCGCGGCTTCCCCAATTACCCCGCTGGCTCCTGGGGACCACCCGAGGCCGAGGAGTTACTCGAGCGCGACGGCCGCGCGTGGCGCCGCATCGGCGAAGAAGACATCGACAAGCGCAGCAGCCACGTCAGTGCCCCAGACAGAACGGTAGCTGCGAAGTAGCCGCACGCGAAGCGCCGCGGAATGCAGGCGCCGGGTTTTAGCCCGGCCGCCCTGGCACCCAAAAGGGGGCCGGACCCGCGTTGGAGATCGATCGGCCGGCATCGAGAAGGAGCCCAACGCCTTGAGGAAGGAGTCGGGCCTTTAGGTCCGACATAGCGCAGCGCTTGCATCGCGGCTTCAGCCGCTGAGTGATTGAACTTCAACTCGCCTTAGGAGCTAACGTGAACCGCGAAGTCCAAATCCTACCCGACGCCGCCGCCATAGCCCGCCGCGCAGCAGAAAAAATCGTCGAAGCCGCCGCCATAGCCATTAAAGAAAGAGGCGGCTTTACCATCTTCCTGGCCGGTGGTTCAACACCCAAGGCTCTCTACAGCCTGCTGGCTAGCGATCCCACTTTCAAGTCGCAATTCCCCTGGGACAAAACCCAATTCTTCTTCGGCGACGAACGCCACGTCCCCCCCGACGATCCCGAAAGCAATTTCCGCATGGCCAGCGAATCCATGCTCTCGAAAGTCCCGGTGAAACCCGAGCAGATCCACCGCATCAAGGCCGAATATGAAGACGCCGAGAGAGCCGCCCAGGAATATGAACAAGACCTGCGCTCTTGGTTCAAGCCCTCGGCCGGCCAACTTCCTCGCTTTGACGTGTTACTCGTGGGCATGGGAGACGAGGGCCATACGCTTTCTCTCTTCCCCGGAACCAAGGCTTTGCACGATAATGGACGCTGGGTGATGCCCAACTGGATCGGCAAGCTCTTTACCACCCGCATCACCATCACCGCGCCGGTGGCCAACAATTCCGCGCTGGTCATCTTTATGGTCACCAAGGCTGACAAAGCTCTGGCGCTGAAAGGTGTGCTGGAAGGACCATACGAGCCGGAACAATTGCCGTCGCAACTGATCCAGCCGAAGAACGGAAAACTCTTGTGGCTGGTGGATACAACGGCCGCCAGCAAGCTGTCCCCGGGCACTTCGAAATAATAGCAGCGCCAGGCAAGGGCACGATTTTCGGGAGGGGCCCGGGTCTCATGGAGGGCGCGGCTTGCTGGAAGGGCACGGCTTCCGCCGTGCCGGGGCTTTTTGGCACTAACCGGCTTTCGCCGCTGAGGATCTGAAGCTGCAAGACGATTTGATTGCGCTAACCGAAGCGCTACAAGGAGAACTCAAATGGCAACCATTGCAAGCGGAAGCAAAGTGGAAACGTATCTCGGCTCAAAAGCCGAATATCTACTGGGGTTCAAGTCGCCGAAGATTTCGAAAGAGCGCTTGCACCTTCCCGGCCCTAAATTTATCGACGAAATTTACGCCGTATCGGACCGCAACATTCGCGTGCTGACCAATCTCCAACGCATGTTCGGCCACGGCCGCCTGCGCAACACCGGCTATCTCTCGATCCTTCCAGTCGACCAAGGCATCGAGCATTCCGCTGGCGCCAGCTTCGCCAAAAATCCCGACTATTTCGACGGTGAAAACATCGTGAAGCTAGCCATCGAAGGCCAGTGCAACGCCGTAGCCTCCACATTCGGAGTGCTTGGCTCCGTGGCTCGCAAGTACGCCCACAAGATTCCGTTTATCGTGAAACTAAATCACAATGAGCTGCTCACCTATCCCAACCAGTTCAACCAGATTTTCTTCGGCACGGTAAAAGAAGCCTACGACATGGGCGCAGCCGCCGTGGGCGCCACCATCTATTTTGGCTCAGAACAGAGCGACCGCCAGATCATCGAAGTCAGCCAAGCCTTCGCGCAGGCTCACGACCTGGGTATGGCAACCGTCCTCTGGTGCTACCTCCGCAACAACGCCTTCAAGAAGGACAAAGACTACCATCTATCGTCCGATCTGACCGGCCAAGCCAACCACCTGGGCGTAACCATCAAAGCCGACATCATCAAGCAAAAGCTAGCCGAAAATAACGGCGGCTACGAGGCCCTGAACATGGGCAACTCCAGCTACGGCAAGTTCGACAAGCGCATCTACACCGAACTTAACAGCGATCATCCCATCGACCTCTGCCGCTACCAGGTCATCAACTGCTTCGCAGGCCGCTCCGGCCTAATCAACAGCGGGGGTGCCTCAGGCTCCAACGACTTCGAAGAAGCCGTAACCACCGCCGTAATCAACAAGCGCGCCGGCGGCACCGGCCTCATCTCCGGCCGCAAAGCCTTCCAGCGCCCCATGAACGAAGGCATCCAACTCCTCAACGCCATCCAAGACGTGTACCTAAGTCCCGACGTTACGGTAGCCTGAACCGTCGTCGTGGCTGCGATCCAGTTTAGGGGCGCAGGACTCCTGTGCCCCAGTCACCAGCCGCAAGAATTCCCGCAAGTTTCTGCCTTTCTGTTCTCGCAAGGCCCTGGCCCGGTCCCGACCACAAGGCGCA
>Ga0182024_10006941_pt1 | contig 24631 bp, 23 predicted proteins | sample P32metaG_FD_120480 | JGI IMG/M metagenome (GOLD analysis project Ga0182024, IMG submission 120480) | Permafrost microbial communities from Stordalen Mire, Sweden - P3-2 metaG (Illumina Assembly) | ecosystem: Environmental > Terrestrial > Soil > Wetlands > Permafrost | place: Sweden: Stordalen...
ATTCCGATCGGCACGTTGATGTAGAAAATCCAGCGCCAGCTATAATTGTCGGTGATCCAGCCGCCAAGGATCGGCCCCATCACCGGCCCCAGCATCATGCCGAGGCCCCACACGGACATCGCGACCGCCTGCTCCTGCGGCGGGAAGGTCTCCATCAGAATGGCCTGCGACATCGGCATCATCGCGCCGCCGCCGAGACCCTGCAGCACGCGAAAGACCACCAGCGTCGGCAGATTGGGCGACGCTCCCGCGGCGAAGGAACTGCCGACGAAAAGCAGAATCGAAAAGGTGAAGAAGCGCTTGCGTCCGAAGTACGATCCGCACCATCCGGTCAGGGGAATTACGATCGCATTGGCAATGATGTAGGACGTGAGGACCCACGCGGCCTCGTCAACGCCGGCCGAGAGACTCCCGCGAATATGCAGCAGCGCGACGTTCGCGATGGTGGTGTCGAGCACCTCCATGATCGTCGCGAGCATCACCGCGAGCGCGATAATCCATTTGTTCGAGGCGACCGCGCTTTGTTGCGGGGGCGAGGAACTATGTGACGGAGCCGCGGCCATCGCGGACTACACTGGCGCGAGTCCGATGGCAGATTGGCGTGCGCCCGGCACCATCGATTTACTGCTATGGCTCATGGCTTCGGCGATCATCGGCGTGATGGGCACCGTCGGCACGAGCTTGCCGAAGATGGGCTGCATGATGCAAGCATTTGAAAGGTTCAAGGGAGGCACCGGTGTTACGGCATCGGGGGGACCAGACAAATCGAGGCTCGGGGACCTAATCGAGATATCCAGTTGCCGAATGAGCCGGTGCCTCCCGCAAGCCGATGTCCGGCTACTCCAATGCGAGTGCGCCGTCCAAGCTGTGCATAGCGTCACGGGATTCGACGGCGCTGGATTCCCGTGACGTTAGACCAGCTAGACTGTCCCATCGGTACGTATTCTATGCATATCGTACCGCGTGTCAAATACTTTTAGGGGGTTCTGCAAATGCCGTCGCAGACGAGTCGATCGATCCCTTCTGCTCAGTTGCTTTAAGCGCTAGAAGGGTACTGGGCGTGATGAGTCGTGCTATGGAAGAACCGAAAACTAACTCCTTACCGGTTCGTTTGCGTCGTGTCTTGGACGAGGCCGAGCAGCTCTTCACGCAGGAAGGGTTTCTCCATTTCAGCACGGACGAGCTTGCGCGGCGGCTGAGATGCTCCAAGCGCACGATCTATGCGGTTGCTCCGGGACGTGAAAAATTCTTTGAAGCGGTGATTTTGCAAAGAGTAACGCACGCAGAAGACGCAACCATCGCACCGATCAGGAATGCTCCCAGCGTGCGCGCCGCGGTTCAGGGTTGTATTCAGGCGAGCGTCGAGCAGGCGAAGAACACCTCGTCGCTGTGGATGCGTGACGTGATGTTATTTCCGGCCGGCCGTAGGGCGATCGACAAATGGCGCGCGGACGTCGCCGATGAGTTGGAACATCTCATAGAAAGGGGGATTGGCGAAGGGCTCTTTCGCAGAATTGATCCACGCGTCGCCGCCGAGGCGCTGCTAACCTCCGTTCTGAGAATGTGCGAAGCGGATTTTTCAGCCAATTCCCGCACCACCACCGCCGAGGCGGTTCGCCAGGTTTATGAGATTTTCTGGTCGGGACTCTTTCGCGGCCGTCGTGATGGGAAGCAGGCAGAACTTATCGAGGAAGAGACCGAGCTGGCGATTGGATGACTGAGCCGCACTGCTTTTCATCGTTTCGCGCGACCCATCAATGATTATTCTGCGCATTCGCACAATGCGCCTCAGGATTCCTTGTCAGCGGCCGTAAATGCGGAGGCCCGCACGAAGACCACGCCCTCCATCAGGCGGCGCGCGGTGCGATAGACCGTGGCCTGATCGGCAACCCATCCGTCAGCGGACTGTCGCACCGCCGCTCCGACCACCGTCAGACCCGACGGTTGCGCGATTCTGACCGGCTCCTCAGACGTACGCGGGGCGCGCGCAACCCGATGCGCAATACTTCCGGGCAAACGCGATGCAACCGCGAGGCACATCGCACCCGTCAACGGCATCGCTCGATGCGGCTGCCCAATCGAGATCATGCGCGCGGTCAGATCGGCGGCATCCGCTGCAACCCGATCGCCCGCCAGCGTTCGCGCTTCGCACGGACCGGTCACCATCGCAATCTTGGGAATGCTCGGCCGGCTCGTGGCCTCAGCCGCCGTGCGTGCGATTCCCATCCGCAGACTGGCGGCGACTCGAATGGCTTCGAGCCGGTTGAGCAACTCGTGATTGGCGTCGAGCGCGTCGGGCATTTCGATCCCGGTCATGCCTAGCGCCTCGGCCGCAACGAAAACACATGGATTGGCCGCATCGATCATTGAGACTTCGAGCATCGAGGCTTCGCGCGCACCGACGCCCGCCACTTCGAGCTGGTCTACTACATTACCAGTGGGCAGCAGACGGCCGGTTCCTGCGCCGCCTGGTTCGAGAAATTCGAGCCGCACCGGAGCACCCATCCCCGCGACTCCGGGCAGAACGAAGTCTCCATCGACGGCCGCGAGACCACCGTCCATCCTGAAGCGCGAGACGATTATTTTCCTGGTGTTGGTATTGTGAATGCGAACCACCGCCGCATCGCCCGCGGCCCTCACGAGTCCCTCATCGACCGCAAACGGCCCTACCGCCGACGACATGTTACCGCAGTTCCCGCTGTAATCGACCGCTGCGCCGGTGACCGAAACCTGGGCGAAGGTATAATCGACGTCGGCATCGGATCGGGTCGGAGCGCCGATCACGCAGACCTTCGAGAGCGACGAGCTGCCTCCGCCCATGCCGTCGAGTTGACGGCCGTTAGCATCGGGACTGCCGATAACGCCAAGAAAGATTGGTGCCCATTGCTCGCGGTCGCGCGGCAGGTCCGCGGCGCGAAACATCACGGCCTTGCTGGTGCCGCCGCGCATGAAGACCGCGCGTAAGCCAATCTGTTTCATTGCGTCGGTCCCGGCTTCATATCATGCACGGGATCAGGCGCGGTCGCGCACTGCGTTCGCACCGGCGATACGGCCGAAGACCGCGCCAGACATCAAACCGGATCCGCCGGGATAGTTGTGATGAAATAGACCGCCGACCATTTCGCCGCAGGTGTAGAGACCGGCGATCGGATTCCAGTCCGTGCCGACGACCTGGGCGCGATCGTTGACCTTCAAGCCGCCGAACGAAAATGTGATACCGCCGGTCACTGGATACGCGATAAACGGCGGCGTATCGAGCTTCTGCGCCCAGTTCGACTTCGGCAGCGCGAGCCCCAGCGTCGCCAGGCCGTCGCGATCGCCCGGGTCGAAGCTGCCGTGGCCCGCGGCGGCATTGTACTCCTCGATCGTGCGGGTCGCGGTCTCGCGATCGAAATCGAGCATGCGCACTAGCTCTCCCAGGCTCGCGGCCATTATCGGTTCGCTCGTCGAGTAGCGCGGCTCGAGCAGATGCCTCACCTTCGCATCGAAGATTTGATAGGCGACGCCGCCCGGCTGGTTCAGAATGATTCCGCCGAACTTCGCGTAGGTGAACAATGCCTGGTCCTCGCCCTCATCGACGAAGCGCAGACCCAGCCGGTTGATCATCAAGCCGTACGGATACGATAGCCGGTTGGTTTTGTCGGTAAGCTGGCGGTCGCCAAAGGCGGGCGCACCGGCATTGATCGGCGTCGCGTGACAGCCGCTCCATTGGCCCCAGGGCATCGCACCGATTTCAAACGCCATCCGCAAGCCGTCGGCCTGGTTATACGGTGTGCCGCGCACTTTGGCATGATCCCACGGACGGCCGAGATATTGCGCTCGCCACGCAACATTGGCCTCGAAGCCGCCGCATCCGAGCACCACCGCGCCCGCACTCAATTCGTGAACACTGCTCGAGTCGCGCGCGACTACCCCGGTCACGCGTCCGCGATTGTCCTGCGTCAGCCGAATTGCCGGAGTGCCATAACGAACCTCGACGCCCATGCGTTGCGCCGACGCGAACCACATCCGCGAAAGCCCAACGCCCTCGTGCACGGCACGCACGATCGCACCTTTGGGCCATTTAATCATGTTGCCCACGCGCACCGCGCCGAGCGAGATCGCGGGCTCGAAGCGGATTCCTTGATCGACCATCCAGGCCGCGGTCTCGAACGAATTCGCAATCAGGATCTCGGCCAGCTCCGGGTCAGTTCGATTACTCGTCATCCGATGCAAATCGGACCAGAAGGCATCGCGCGGATAGGCTTCGATGCCCTCGACGAAGCCTGCCAGTTCCTCGGCCTTCGGCACCAGCCGCAGGATCTGTTCGACGTTGTCGAACGCAATCCGCAGCAACCCGCCGCTGTAATGCGTATTGCCGCCGCGCATCTCCTCGGGCGCCTTCTCCAGGACCAGCACGCGCTCGGCGCCGGCGTTGCGCGCCGAGACGCTGGCGGCCAGCGCAGCATTACCGGCTCCGACCACGATCACGTCGTAATTCGGCATCACTCTCGCTCAAGTCTCCGCAAGCCCATCTGCCAGACAAGCATCTGTACGCGGCGCCCGCATCGCCCGCCAATAGTTTTCGCACTGCGTCAATTCGCGACAAGTCTCCATGAGCCGCCCGCCCACAAGTATCATCCTGTCACGACGCTGTCCGTATCGCCCGCCAACACGTCCCGCGTCGCTTAGTCTTGGTCTGCACCGCCGGCCAATGATTCGGGCGGCACCGATGATCGCGCGGCGCATCAGTTCGGCCGCGTATACATCTCGCGCGAATCGGGTCTCCACAATTCGCAAAGCCAATTGACTATTGCGACATATGAATCGAATAATTGCACAATTCACGGCGCCGCTGAAAACCTCGTCATTGGCGCGGTTGCCGGCGCGCGAGGTGGCGTGATCGCGGGCGCGCGATGAGCCCGTCGGCGCGCGACGAACGCGGGCGCCGGTAAGGTGACTAGCGCGCGATAGTCGGGCGCCGGTGCGTGATCGATGCGAGACAGACGCGGCTGCCGGTGCGCGACGCCGCATCTTTATGCACGCGAGGTGCATCAGTTATGAACTGGCTCAGCAATGACGCAACCGAAGCCGCGCCGCCGGGAGAACGTCTAGCGCACTTGTGGCGCGGCCCCGGCATTCTCAAAATCCCGGGCGCCCATAATGCTCTCGCCGGCCTGCTGGCGAAGCGGGCGGGCTTCCAGGCGCTATATCTATCGGGCGCCGCTTTGTCCGCGACCCTCGGCCTGGCTGACCTTGGAATCCTCAACCTCGATGAAGTCTGTCTCTTCGCGCGGACAATCTCACGCGCCACCGGGTTGCCCCTGATCGTCGACTGCGATACCGGCTTTGGCGGTATCCTCAACGTGATGCGCGCCGTGCGCGAGGTCGAGGACGCGGGGGCCGCGGCGATTCAAATCGAGGATCAGGTGTTGTCGAAGAAGTGCGGCCATCTCAATGACAAGCGGCTGGTCGTGCCCGACGAGATGGCCGCAAAGATCGCGGCGGCGGTGCGCGCCCGCCGCCATCTGCGAATCATCGCGCGAACGGATGCGGTGGGCGTCGAAGGACTCGACGCCGCGATCGAGCGCGCGCGGCTCTATCGCGAAGCAGGAGCCGACGCGATCTTCCCCGAGGCGCTCACGACCGCCGAAATGTTCAGGCGGTTCGCCCGCGAAATCGACGCGCCCTTGCTTGCCAACATGACCGAGTTCGGCAAAACGAAATATTTCACCTCCGCCGAATTTGAGGAGTTCGGCTTCGACATGGTGATCTGGCCGGTGTCATCGCTGCGGATCGCGGCGAAGGCGATCGGCGACCTCTACGAATGCCTGATGCGCGAGGGCACTGCAGAGCCGCTCCTGGATCGCATGCAGACACGGGCGCAGCTTTACGAGACTATCGGTTACGAAGACTACGAGGCGTTGGACCAATCGATCGCCCATAGTGTAGTGCCGCTGGATGTCCGCGGCAACAAATGAGTATTATGCCAATACCATGCAGGCGGCGACAACTGGGAATCGCACCAGCGCGCACGCGGGGATGAGAACCTGGCAATACTCCCAGCGACGCAATCGGGTCGCGGCAGTACAACGTACTCGATTCATTTAAGCGGCTGTTAATAACAGGTCGAACTATACTTCGATTTCGTAGACATTATAGCCGTATCAACCGAGCGGGACACGTCAATAGCGAGTAACAGCAATGAGTAATGGCTAATGCCTACGACCTGGTGAGGTCGCAGCAATAGTGAGTACGCGCAATGGTTAATGAATATGACGTGATCGTGATCGGGGGCGGCAATGCCGCCTTTTGCGCCGCGCTCGCGGCACGCGAGAGTGGAGCGAGCGTGCTCGTGCTCGAATGCGCGCCCGCTGCTGAACGCGGCGGCAACAGCCGCTTTACCGCGGGTGCGATGCGCGTGGCCTACAATGGCGCCGACGACCTGACGCAACTGATGCCCGACCTGACCGGCGAGGACAAAGCCAACACCGATTTCGGCGCCTATCCAGCGGACCAGTTTTTCGACGACCTTTGCCGCGTTACTGAGTACCGCACCGATACTCAACTGGCCGAAACACTGGTCAGCCGCAGCTTCGAGACGATACTTTGGATGAGTACGAAGGGTATTCGTTTCGCGCCGATCTATGGGCGGCAGGCCTTCAAGATCGACGGTAAATTCAAGTTCTGGGGCGGGCTTACGGTCGAGGCGTGGGGTGGCGGCCCGGGTCTGATCGACGCGCTATACGCCGCGGGCGAGCGCAATGGAATCGAAGTGCGGTACGAAAGCCGAGCGCTGGGATTGATTCATGACGACGGCGGCGTCCAAGGTGTCGGCGTGCGCGAGCAGGGACGCACGGTTTTCGTCGCCGCAAGATCCGTGGTGCTGGCGAGCGGCGGCTTCGAGGCGAATGCCGAATGGCGCACGCGTTACCTCGGCCCGGGCTGGGATCTCGCGAAGGTCCGCGGCACCCGCTTCAATACCGGCGACGGAATCCGCATGGCGCTGGAAATCGGCGCGATGCCGTACGGGAACTGGTCGGGATGCCACGCCGTCGGATGGGATCGCAACGCCCCGGAATTTGGCGACTTAAGCGTCGGCGACGGCTTCCAGAAGCACAGCTACCCATTCGGGATAATGGTCAACGGACGCGGGCAGCGCTTTGTCGATGAGGGCGCCGACTTCCGCAATTACACTTACGCCAAGTATGGCCGCGCGGTGCTCGAGCAGCCCGGGCAATTCGCGTGGCAGATTTTCGATCAGAAGGCCGCCCATCTGTTGCGCGACGAATATCGAATCAAGCGGGTCAGCAAGGTGAGCGCGGATACGCTCGAGGAACTAGCGGGAAAACTCGAAGACGTCGATGCGAAAGGGTTCCTGAAAGAGGTGCGTACGTACAATGCGTCCGTACGCACGGAGGTGCCGTTTAATCCCAACGTCAAGGACGGCCGCGCAACCCACGGTCTCGCGATCAACAAGAGCAACTGGGCGAATACGATCGACACGCCACCCTTCGAGGGCTATGCGATCACCTGCGGAATCACGTTCACCTTCGGCGGCCTGCGCATTGATGAGAATTGCGCGGTGATCAACACCGACGGCGTGCCGATTCGCGGGCTGTATGCGGCGGGCGAACTGGTCGGCGGTCTTTTCTACTTCAATTATCCGGGTGGCACCGGCCTGATGTCAGGTTCGGTGTTCGGACGGATCGCGGGAACCTCAGCGGGCCGCGCCGCACATGGATAGTTATGCGCGAATAGCTATCCTCAGTTACGATCGCGCTTGAGAACCCGATCGACCATCGCTTTGAATTCGAGAGTTACCGGCGAGCGGAAGAAGCGGGTACGGGTAAAGTAAGGGTCGCCGGAGTAGAACCATTCGTATTGCAGTTGGCGACTGCCAAATGGCTCGCCGATGAGGTCCCAAGCGAGTTTGAACAGTTGCACCCGATCACGCGCAGAAATGTCCTTGCCGCGCAGATATTTTTCGAGATAGGCGGCGATCTCCGGATTAGCGAAGTCATTCTCGGACGGCGTCATGATGAGGCCGCTGCCACTGAGCTGGCGGATCACTTCAGCGGCGCGCATTTGAGCCTGCGGTATGAATACCCAGAGCGTCGCCGCGAGCGACCGATGCGAGGTGCCGCGGGTGGCGCCCCACGTCACTTCTTGCGTCGCCGCGCGCACGAGGCCGGCGACGATCTCGGCGTTAGCTACCAACTCGCCGATTTGCGCTTGCACGTGTAGTAAGTCGCTGCGCCCTATCGCCTCGGCGATATGCAGTGCGAGGCCGGCCATGAAACGCAACTTCACCATCCCGCGGATGGTGCCCTGCAAGACCGCGTAGCCAGGTGTGCGCGCTAGCATGCGGTTGAAAACGTCGATATCACCGTTGACGAAGACACGCTCCCACGGGACCAACACGTCGTCGAAGATTGCGAGCGCGTCCTCCTCGTCATAGCGCGAGCTGAGCGGACGGTCGAAGGTGCTGCGGCCGGTGTCGTAGGCTTCGCGGCAGATAAACTTAAGTCCGGGCGTGTCCATCGGCAGGGCGAAGCAGAGCGCGTAAGGCTCCTCGCCGGCCCGCCGCGGATAAAACGGTCCGACCCATAATTCGTTGGCGAAGGGCGCGAGGGTCGAAAGCATTTTGGCCCCGCGCACGACCAGCCCCGCGCCGGTTTCGCGCACCAGCCGGAGCGCGGCAAACGGATCAGCCTGATCAGCGGGGCCCTTGGACCGATCAATCTGAGGATCGACGAGCGTATGCGTCAGGCACCAATCGCGGTCGCGGCACTCCTCGTAATAGCGCGCGAAGTTTTCCGCGAAGCGCGGTTCCAGAACCGCACGCCCCGCCATGACATCCGTGACCAGGGCGTTGCAGAAATCCGGCAATCGGCCCATGAGGCCCAGCGTAAAATCGGCGCGGATTTCCTCAGCACGCACGCGGAATTCGGCGGCCTCAAAAGTCTGGGCGATCATAAATGAGGCGCTCACTGGTTCGCCGGTCTTCGGCGACGGATAGGTCAGTTCGTCGCGCCGCTCGTGCTGTAGGTCATAGAGCGACGCCAAGGTCGCAATCGTGCCGCGAAACGGCGGATACTCAGTGACATCCTTAATCCGTTCGCCATTAACGAAAATAGTGCGTCCGTCGCGCAGGCTATCAACGAATTCCTGACCAGTCCGAATACCCATAATTTCCAATCTGTATAGTGCGTAATTAATTAATCCGCGGAATCTGCGGAGTGCGCTGCGGCAACACCTTGCCCTTAACTTATCATCTTGCGAAGATTTTCCCTGATGCCGGGTTCATCGGGCGCGAAATCAAGCTTTTCCATTCCGGTGTACGAATTGGGCAGGCTCGCGATGTATTCGGGTGAGTTGTCGCAATAGATTTCGAGCTGATGGCCGTCAGGATCGCGAAAGTAGATGCTCTTGGTGATGCCGTGATCGACGGTGGAAAGAATCGGCACGTGCTTTTCCTTGAGCTCGCGATAGGCGGCGCGCAAATGCTCTTCGTCGCGCAGCCGAAACGCGATATGCACCAACCCAACTTCACCTTTCTGCGGACCGGGCGCATCCGCGCCGACCTCAATACAGCCCAACTCGTGATGGTCGCGGCCATTGCTCGCGAAGAACGCCATTTTGATTTTGGGTGCTTCCATCATCAGCTTGAGGCCAATCACATCGGTGTAAAAATTGCGCGAGCGTTCGAGGTCGCGCACCTTGATCACCACATGGCCAATACGGTCTGGAACAATCATCGTCGCTTACCTCCCGTACAGGATACTGTCCTTTCGATTACGTAGCTGCCTTCCACATTCCACGATTATTAGTAAAGCCGCGGGCCGATGAAGACGCCGTCGACGAAATGCTTGGTCCTGGTCGCAGCCTTACGCGGCATCTTTATTAATTGTTGCGCCAGTTCGTGCGCGGCCGGCATCAGTTCGTCATTTTTGACTACTCGATTGACCATACCCAGTTGGTGCAGTTCGTGGGCCTTGAAATGGCGGCACAGAATCATCGCATCCTTGGCCCGCCAGGGACCCAACCGCGCCGCCATCACGAGCGCGGGACCGCCGGTGAACGCTGCGCCGAGTTCGACCTCGGGAACCCAGAACTCGGCTTCCTCGACGGCGACGATAAAATCGAAGGCGGCTGCGAATGCCCATCCACCGCCGACTGCATATCCGTTGACGGCGGCTATAGTCATACAATCGAGACGCGTGACGTGATCGAAGGCGCGCCCGACCATGCGAGCACCGCCGTCATTGTGCGCCGCGAACACGCGGGCCCGCTCCGCAGCGTCGGTGATTCCCTTCACCGCCGACATATCGGCGCCTCCCGAAAACGCGGCGCCGGTGCCAGTGACTATCAAGATCCGCGTCTCGCGATCATTACGGACGTCGCGCAAAAGATCTTCGAGCTCAGTCATAACCTGCCGGTTCATGCAGTTGCGCCGCTCCGGCCGGTTGAAAGTAATGGTCGTGATCGGACCGTCTTTTTCGTGGAGAAAATTTTCAGGCATTCAATTCCTCAAAGCGGCCCTTCATCCAGCGGTGCTGCGTCGGCGGGTATATACTCACAACCAGCGCCGCGTCATTCCAATCGAAACTAACTAATCGAGCCTATCGCCACTAACTAATCGAGCGTAAAGCCGTTGAGCTGCGCCTTGGCCTGAAGTAGTGCTCCGCGCTTGCGCGAAGCGAGGTAGCGCGCCAATTCCAGCGCCGCCGGCATCAGCTCGGACTTTTGCACGACGCGATTGAGCAGGCCCCATTGATAGAGTTCTTCGGACTTGAAATGGCGGCAGGTCATGATGATCTCCTTCGCACGCGCAAGGCCGACCTCTTCACGCAAGCGCCGTTCGGGCTCACGCGGACCCGGCACTCCGAGATCAATTTCGGGCATCCAGAACTCTGCCCCTTCGACGGCGATACGGAAATCGCAGGAGAGTGCAAGGAACCATCCGCCGCCGACTGCGTACCCGTTCACCGCCGCGACGGTGGGCAGTTCGAGATTGGCGAGCAATTCCATGGAGCGGCGCACCAACTTTCTGCGGCGCGCGGGAACCGAACTGAACAGGCGCACCCGTTCAGCATCGTCGGTGACGCCCTTCATGTGCGACAAATCGGCGCCGGCGCAAAAGGCATTGCCCGAGCCGGTCAGCACTAACGCGCGTACTTCTTCGTCATCGCGAAGGGCAATCAGGTGGTCATACAATTCCGAGATGCTGTCCTCGTTGAGCGGATTACGCTTCTCTGGACGATCGAAACTGAGAACGGCGACACCGTCGTCCTTAACCACTTTGAACTGAGTACCCATTTAGAATACCTCACTTCCGGCTTTTTTCAGCCAGGTCATCCGGGAACCGACGAAGCGATTGCTTTAAGAGATTTAAATCCCCGGCCCCCTTTCCTAAGGAGGAAGGAGTGTTCCCATGATTGACACTCGCTTCGCGCTGCTCGATTAGGCGGCTAGGTCATACGGCAACGAGCGAATGAGCGATCTCACGAGGTTCCCATCACCCCATTAGTAACTTCACTTGTTAGTACTTTGCGATCACTTCGCGGCTGAAGTCCTCGATCATTTCACGGCCGTTGTTGACCACCTGAATTGCGACCTGCTTCAAACCCTCGGCTTCCAGAGCCTTGATACGTGCAATGATTTCGTCGCCATGCCCAGTCAGAGTCATCCGCACCAGATTCTCATCGACGTACTTTTCCTCGCCCGGCCTGAGATAGATGAGATGGCCCTCGTGCATTTCGAGGTAGCGCCGATCGGCGGGCGTTTTCATTTTGGAGACGTAATCGTCGCGATAGCGTTCCCACAACTTCAACAGCGGAGCCGGCAGGCCGGCGCCGACAGCAGACTGCTCCCACAACGCGTGGAGCATCACAATAGCCATCGGGCCGACGCGCTCGATCACGCGGGGCGAAGTAATAGACTCACCGTCGCGCAATATACAACCGGTGGTGAGAACGGTGGTCGGCAGATTCGCCACCGAGCGTCCAGCACGCGCGGCGCCACGCTTCACGGCGTCGAATTTTTGGCGAAAGCGCGGCGCATCGCAGATCACGGTCAGCCAGCCGTCGGCAATCTCGCCGGCCAGTTCGAGCGCCTTGGCCCCATCCGCGGCCATGTGGATCGGAATGGGATCCTTCAAGTTGATATAGCCATTGTCCTGATGAAGAAAACGGATCCAGCGCTCGCGCTTGCCGTCGCGATATAGCACTTCCTCGCCGTGCAATAGCTTGCGCACCATCTCAATATAATCGCGCAGGCGATCGAGCGGCACCGGCGGCAAGCCCATCGTGTTGCGGCCGGTGAAACCCGTGCCAATACCAAGTACCGTGCGTCCGGGTGCAAGCAGGTTGATGGTCGCAATCGAGTGCGCGGTTACTGGCTCGATCCGATTCGACGGAATCGCAACGCCGGTCCCGAGCTTGATGCGTTTGGTATGCTCGGCGGCCATCGCCATACAGACATAGACGTCGCTGTAGAGCATCTGGGAATCGTAGAACCAGGCGGTCGTAAAGCCGTGATCCTCCGCAATGACCAGATCCTTCCAGGCGTGCGGGCGGGCCGGATATGAGATTGCGAATTCCATCGTCGATGCACCTTTACTGCAGGTTGTAGTAGCGCTTTGCACCGCCGGCCAGGACGTTGCTCAAGGTCTTTGGCGGCATACCCATTGCTTTGATCATGTTGGCAGCGTCGGGGAATCCGTCGAGATGCGGGTAGTCAGTCGCCCAAAGTATATTATCGGACCCGAGATAGTCAGCGAGCAGGACCAGCGACTTCTCGACCGGCTCGAACGAAATGAAGCATTGGCGATGGAACAGATCGCTCGGGCGCATGGTGAGGCGAGTGTCGTTCATACCCTTGTCGTCGAAATGGCGGTCCATGCGATCGAGCCAACCAGCCATCCAGCCGCCGCCCGACTCGAGGAACGCGAACTTGAGCCGTGGATGGCGATCGCATACGCCGCACATTATGAGGCTGGTCGCCGCGGCCATCATCTCGAAGGTATGGGCGACGCAATGGCGAACGGCGCCGCCCGAGGTGAAGCGGTCCATCCCGAGCGTGACCTGGCCACTCTCGGAGCCGCCATGGATTCCGATCGAAAAGCCGATCTCCTCCGCCTCGTTCCAGAGCGGCTCGTAAGCGGGATCGTGCAGCACGCGGCCGTTGTACGGATTGGGCCGGATGAAGCCCGCGCGAAAGCCCAAGTCCTTCGCCGCAAAGCGCATCTCGTTTACCGCGGCTTCGACCGACTGCATCGGCAACATCGCGGCGCCGAACAGCCGTTGCGGATAGGGTTTGCAGTAGTCGGCGAGCCAGCGATTATAGGCACGGCAGGCGGCCGCGGCGAATTCGGGATCCTTCATCGAGCCAAGGAACAGGCCGAGGCTGGGGTAGAGGAACGCGGCGTCGATTCCGTCCGCATCCATGTCGGGGATGCGTGCATGCGGATCGAAGCCGCCCTTGCGGCCCTGAGCGTAAGGAATCTTCGCCGACACCGAGCCGTCGCGGGCACCGAACGCGCCGACCGCGCCGAAGCTGACGCGCTTTTTGCCGCGGCCGAGGTCGACGGCGTCGTCGTGCTCGACGCGGAAAATCTCGAGGCCGTCAGCCGCCGTGACCAGCTTGGGACAACCCTCGCGGAACTTTGGTTCGATATATTGCTCCCACAGATCGGGAGGCTCGAGAATGTGGCCATCTGCGTCGATGACGTTGTAATCCATGACGTTCACCTCGCCTGGTCGAAAGAACTAGCGCCATCTAAGCACGCTCTATTTTTGTATTACAAGTTCGCCTGATCGGCGGCGGCGGCAACGAAGACGGGTTTGCGCTCTTCGCGCGCGGCGCGATAGTTAATCCGATTGGCGGGTAGTGAGCCATAGCAATATTGCACTATACAGGATGGCTTATGTGATGGATAATTATAGATATGGTTTTCTGATGGCTCTTGTAATTTTTACCGGATTTCTTGTAATAGGAGTAAATAATAAGGTTGATGAATATCATGATACTCAAAAGCATCAGCTATCCATTATTGGTGCTGAATTGAAAACCATTATTGATCCTGTTCAAGTTCAGTGTACAGATGATCCTCAACAAGATTATAAAATTTTAGCTGATGCAGTCGAAAAAGTTAGGACTCATCCATATAAAATTATTGAAGTAGACAAGTCTCCATCTTGTGCTTGGGATGGTATTCATTCATTAATTGATTTGTCAGGTGGTATTAATACTATTGGTCTGCAAAATATTGATGAATCTAAGATAAATTGTGGAGATAATTGTCCTCCAATGATTAAATTGAGGTAATCTATAGTCATAAATATAGAAGATATAAGGAGTATCTTCTATAATGACCAAATTTCTTCGTGTGCTATATTTTTATTCATAGCTATTATCATATCATACTCTTCAATTTCTCTTGCTCAGTTGCGCTCATGGATACCCACTACCAATCGGGGCGAGGCACTCATCGACAGATACGGGGAGCCCCAATCGATAATGAAAGGTTACATGCTCAGTGGCACGGGAGCGGGCGCCGGGCGGACGACGGTCGGATGTGCGCTCGCGTTCGCCTTCAAAGTGCGCGGCCTGCGCGTCGGGGTGATGAAACCGGCCGCGACCGGCTGCGTCGAACGCGACGGCGCAATTGCGGCTGACGACGCCGTGGCCCTGATTGCCGCCGCATCGTCGGACCTGCCGCTCGACCTGGCCGCGCCCTACCGCTATCGTTCGCCGCTCGCTCCGCTCGATGCGGCACGGGCGGACGGGGCTGAGCCGCCGGACTTCGCGACGATCGATCGGGCGCTGCGCGAGATCGGAAACCGCAGCGACATTGTGATTGTGGAGGATACGCACGGTCTGGCGGCCAAGCCCGGCTCGGCTCACGATTTTGCGGACCTCGCATTCGCCCATCGGCTCGAACTGATTCTAGTAGTCGGACACCGTCCCGGATTCGTCGACGCGGCCAAACGCACGCTCGACTTCGCGGCCGCGCGGGAAATTCATGTATGCGGCGTGATTCTCAATGCGCTCGATCGCGAAGCCAACGCGATTATCGCTGACGACGCGGAGGCGGTCGGGCGCGCGACAGGCACGCGCGTGCTCGGCACGGTACGCTTCAAGGAACCGCTCAGCCTCGCGATCGTTAACCAACTGCTATGAGCCGAGCGGCTAGCATAATCGTTGGCCCAGCCGGGCCGCGCTCGTCTTTGGCGGAGGCGGCTGATATCTCTCAGTATCGCGATTGTCGAGCCACTACTGGGGCGGCTAGCGCTGATGACGCGTCCGCTTGGGTTTGACAGGCGCTGCCGAACCGGATTATCGAGCCTTATCGCTGCCGGCGCCGCGCTTGAGGGCGATTCCTGCGGCAGCATGGGAGGCCGCATATGGCCGAATCAACCGCATCGCGAATTATCGAAGTCAGCGAGGTCGAATGGCAGAAGATGCACGCGGGCATCCTGGCCAAACCGTTGTGGTCCGACGCTGCGACCAAGCGCCGCGTGCAACTGACGCGCTTCGAGCCGGGATCGAAGCTCAATACTCATCGCCATGACGGCGACGAAATCCTCTATGTGATCGAGGGGGCAATCTCAGACGAATTCGGTACCGTCACCGCCGGCAATATGGGCTATCGTCCCAACGGCTGTGTGCATTCGGTGACGAGTGCGCGCGGCGCGACGGTCTTCGCCCTGATCTCGGGTGAAGTGGCGGCGGCTAAAGAGGGCGATTCCGGACCGGCCTCGAAAGTAATCAAGTTGAACGAGATCGCATGGGTCGACGCGCTCCCTGGCATCAAGCAGAAACCGATCTTCAGCGACAAGGAAACGCATCGGCGGGCCGTGCTGGCGCGGTTCGAAGCAGGGGCGAAGCTCCCGAAGCATCGCCACGTCGGCGACGAGATTGTGTTCGTCCTCGAAGGCTCCAACGCGGACGAATCAGGCGAATTGGTCGCCGGCAATATGAACTACCGGCCCAACGGATGCACGCATACGGTCTCGAGTACCAACGGCGCCACCGCACTCGCCTTCGTCACGGGGACGGTCGAGCCGGCGTAAGAGAAGGGGAGAGTTGTTCAGGAGCGCGAAACCTTTATCTTTTCAGGAAACTGAAACCTCACAAGGTTTCAAACTTCCCATTGGTTAAGATGCGGGCTGCGCCTTTGAAAACTCTCGTCATGATCGACGAGCAGCCCAACAGTCTTGACCCGATTTTCAGGACTGCTCGCGATGCTCGGGCAATGGCTAAGTCAGGCGGTGATCTAGGAGGCGAGCGGTTTGAGGAGTCGTACGGGCTAGGAATTGATAGTGCGACGGCAGCTTTGGATCAGAGACGCAGAGCGGGAGAAGCGTGATGAGTGAGATCGCATTCGGCATTTTCGACCATGTGGAACGCCGCGACGAGCCGCTCGATCGGATCTTCGAAGAGCGCCTGCAGTTGGCCGCGGCGGCCGATGCCGCCGGCTTCTTTTGCTACCACGTGGCAGAGCATCATGCGACGCCGCTCGGACTGGCGCCGTCTCCCGGTATTTTTCTCTCGGCGGTGGCTGCTCGCACGCAGCGAATCCATATCGGGCCGTTGGTCTATCTGCTCCCGCTCTATAATCCGCTGCGGCTGGTGCAGGAAATCTGCATGCTCGATCAGATCAGCGCGGGCAGGTTTGAACTAGGCGTCGGGCGAGGCGTGTCGCCGTTCGAACTCGCCTACCATCGGGTACCCTTCATGGATGCGCGCGAGATGTTCGAGGAGGCGCTAACCGCAATCATGAGCGGTCTGCGCAACGAACATCTGAACCATCGCGGACATTATTATCGCTTCGATTCGGTGCCCGTGGTCTTAACGCCAAAGCAGCGGCCGAACCCTCCCGTGTGGTACGGAACTGCGACGCCCGACAGCATCCTGTTCGCGGCGCGCCACGGGATGCATATGGTGGGCAATGGACCGGTGCCGGCGCTGAAAAAATTTACCGACCTCTATCGCGAGGAGCTGAAAAAGCACAAAGGCGGCCCCGACGATCTCAATCCGCATATCGCGGAGCCGCGCCGCGGCGCGATCCGCCACGCCTATATCGCCGCGGATGATCGCGAACTCGACCAGGTCGCGCGCCCGGCCTATCGCGCCTACTACAACAACATCACGAAGTTGTGGCTCGATTTCCGCACGATTCCCGCCTACGGGTTTACCGACGACCTCGACGTAGCGCGCAGAGGTGACGTGGCGATCGCGGGGACGGTTAACGAGGTCCAGGATCAGGTCGCGCGCTTTTTCGAGCATAGCGGATGCGACTATCTGGTGCTGTCGTTCGCATGGGGAGACCTGTCCAATGCGCATTCGCGCGCGTCGTTGGAACGCTTCGCGACGAAGGTAATGCCCGCATTCGCGAAGCGCTCCGACAGTTCGGTGACCGCCGCCGCCCACTAGCAGGTGTCTGGCTCTACGAGTTAGATAGCAATTGGATGACGATCTGTATCGTAGCCCGCTGCACGGAAAATGATTCCTTTATCGTGGCTGGCGATCGGCTCTTTTCGTATGGCGGCGACTATTCCTATGAAAGCATTTCTCTTAAACGACTGCCGGTAACACGCGATCGCCGTTGGCATTCGATGTTTGCGGGGACGTATCGAATGTATTGCCCATCATCAGACGTGCTCGAAGAGAGTTAGACCTCCGACGACCTCCACATAGATTAGAACTAGTCGAGCGAGCGTGCGTCCAGGCTTACAAAATCATAGAGAACAACTAATCAATGATGGCATATTGAGCATTTATGGAATTGACCTCGCCACGTATCGTCGAGAAGGAATAAACTTCGGGACCGAGGAATGTGCTCGGATAAATTCGCTTATTGAAGGAGTCCAAGTCGGTGTTGATTTCATAGTCTACGGATATGACGATCTGAATGCTGCGCATCTCTTTACGCTTTGCGAGACCGACCAGCCTCCGTACATCGTCAAATCAATGTGTCGAGAGCAGGATGGGATCGCAGTAATCGGATGTGGCTACGCTCACGCGGTACCGTCGCTGCTATCATCACCTCTACCGATAATTTCACAGGCTGAAATGCTGTGCCGCGTGTGCGAAGCAAAATTTGAAGCAGAGAAGGACATGGGCGTGGGACAGGAATCGGCCGCGGGAGTCGTAAACAAACCGAGAAGCACGGTAGAGAGTTCATCGGAGTCCTTCATTACACTTCCCGCGTTGCAAGCAATTCGTGATGCCCACACGAGCGAAACGGACAGGCCTTATCCAAAAGTACTATTAGAAGCCTTGAGCTATTTCATAGCCAGCAACATTACAACCGAACGTATGCATGACGCCGTTTGGCGTGCTGAGCAACAGATTATTGAGGAAAATAGACACCAACGCAGCGGATAGTTAAGCGGCCAGCGGAGACTCGTGGGATCGCTTGGCGATCACTCCACCCGCAGGCGGTCGGCGAGGCGGCTGAAGCGCCGCCGCTCATCCTCGTTGCGGACCGATTGCACCAATGCGCTGCGCGTCCCGACCAGCACGCAGACCCGTTCGGCGCGGGTGATCGCGGTGTAAATCAGGTTGCGCCGCAACATCAGGAAGTGCGTCTGATGCATCGGGATGACGACCGCGGGATACTGGCTGCCCTGGCTCTTGTGAATCGAAATCGCGTAGGCCAGCCCGAGCTCGTCGAGGTCCGAGAAGTCGTACTCCGCGCTGCCCTCATCGAAGACCGCGCCGACGCGACCGCGTGAGGGATCGACCGCCACAATGCGCCCGATGGCGCCGTTGAAGATCAACTTGTCGTAATTGTTGCGCAATTGGATGACGCGATCGCCCTCGCGAAACCGGCGGTCACCGGCACGGAGTTCGCGGCCACGCGGGTTGAGCAGGTCCTGCAGTTCGCGATTGAGCGCCTGAGTACCGAGCGGCCCGCGGTTCATCGGGGTCAGCACTTGGATTTCGCGCGGGTCGGCGATACCGAAGCGTCCGACGAGGCGGTTCTGCACCAACTGCTTGATGGTCGCGAGGACGTCTTCGGGGGCGGCGCGCTCAAAGAAGAAGAAGTCGCCGTCGGCGTCGTTCCGAGTCGTCGGCATCTCACCGCGATTGAGTCGATGAGCGTTGGAGACGATCAGGCTCTCACGCGCCTGCCGATAGACCTCCTGCAATTCGACCACGGGCACCAGCCCCGAGCCGATTACATCCTTGAGCACGCTGCCCGGGCCGACCGACGGCAACTGGTCGCGATCGCCCACTAACAGCATCGACGCACCCGGGATCAGCGCGCGCACGAGGCTGGCCGCCAACTCGACGTCCATCATCGAGGCTTCGTCGACGATGAGAAAATTGGTGCGCAAGGGAAAGCGCTCGGAGCGCAGGAACTCGTCGGTGTCAGGCGAGTACTCAAGGAGACGATGGATGGTCTTGGCCTCGCGTCCGCTGGCCTCGGCGAGCCGGCGGGCCGCGCGTCCAGTGGGCGCGGCGAGCGTTGGCTTGAGTCCGGCAGAATCGAGGGCCAGCAGCAGCGATCGCAAGAGCGTAGTCTTGCCGGTGCCGGGTCCGCCGGTGATTACGGTAACTTTGGACTGAAGGGCGGTCTTGAGTGCGCGCAGCTGCTCTGACGACAGGGTAATGCCGCCGGGCTTGGACGCGGCTTCCATCGCGCGCTCGACCACGATCGCGCCCATCGGACGGCCCGCCACGAGCATTCGGATGCGATCGGCGATGATGGATTCGGCCTCATGCAGGCGCTTGAGGTAGACGGCCGGGGCGCCGTCGACTTCATCGGCGACGACATCGCCACTCGTGGAGAGCTCGGCCAGTGCGTCATGGGCGAGTTCGGGCGCCATTTCGAGCGCACTCTGAAACTGATGCTCGAGGTATCCGAACGGCGCGAATACGTGACCTTCGTCGGCCATGCGTTCGAGCAGGAAGATCATCGCAGCGCGCGCGCGCTGAATCGAGTTGCGCGGAATGCCGAGCTTTTCGGCGACATTATCGGCGGTGCGAAAGCCGATACCGCTAATCGTGCGGGCGAGAATATACGGATCGCTGCGCACGGTTTCGAGCGAATCGCGCCCATAGACCTTGTGGATGCGCCGGGCGTGCGCCGCCGCGATGCCATGACCGCGCAGGAATACGGTGAGCTCGCGCAGCCCAGACGAATCACGCCAGGCGATCGCGATGCGCTGGGCGACCGTATTCGACAGTCCGCGGACCTCATGTAGGCGCTCCGGCGAAGTGTCTAGAACGTCCGGCAGCTCCTCGCCAAAACGTTCGACGATGCGGCGCGCGAGCGCCGGTCCAACGCCCTTGATTTCGGACGCCAAATAGCGTTCGAGCGCATTGACACCGGCCGGCCGAATGGTCTCGAAATCCGTGACCCGAAATTGTTCGCCGAAGCGCGGATGCTTCTCGAAGTGGCCGCTCAGCCGCAAGCCCGCGCCAATCTCGATAGTGCCAAGTTCGCCCACGACCGTGATGCGCTGGCGGCTACCGGCCTCGTCGGCACGCTCGACCACCGCGACGACGTATCCGCTCGCGTCGTTGATGTAGAGAATCTGGTCGAGGGTGCCTTCAACCAGTTCGGGGGGAGTTTCGGGTGCGTTCACTGGTAATTCAGGATGCGGCAAAGCCGGAGAAAATAGAACCCTGGACGCGAGGGACATTCACGATTTGATCGAATGGCCGCGTCAGATGGGCGGCGAATCATAAACAATTATACTAATTCTGTGAACGCCCAATTACAAAAAGTGTTTATGGTTCCCGTTTCGCTCAGAATTCGCATATTGAAAACGATTTGAACCTGACTGGAAGGTATTCCCCTTTAAAGGCAAGGACTTGCTGATGGCACATATCATGCTTATCTTCACCTTCCAAGAGCATGGGAGGCTCGGACAAATGGTTTACCCAACTATCTCGATTCTGACTTCTGGAGTAATTCTCGCGGCGGTCCTCCTGGCGGCGGACTGGTACGTTTGGGGGCTCACCTACGCAAGCGACTTCAGACAGCCACATCTGGTTAAGCCGCAGGCAGCGGGCAATGTGATGGAAGGCATCCTCGCACGGCTCATCGCGAGCACTGAAGTCAGCCTACCGCGCACGGAGCCGACGCTTTGCACACCGACGGCGACCGGAACCCGCGCGCATGATGACGAACAGGGCTTCAAGCAGGTCGCTTAATTAGCGATGCGTGGGCGTGTTCACGAAATTCGTCGCCATGAGGCTAATTCTGGCATAACCGAAAACAACCCGATACTTGCCGGCGCTCGATGGTCTGGCGCGCAATACGAAACGTCATACCGTCGGGCGTCCGGCTTCTGGTCCGCTAGTAATCAAAGACGATCCTTACACTACCGAATCTTTCACCACCGATCTTTACACTTCCCGCTCTCGCATTATCTGGTCACGGTTCAAGAGACCGTAGCCTCAAAAGATTCCGTCTGCGATTAATCCGCAATCGCCATCCCGGGCAGGCGGGTGGACAAGAGTTCGTTTGACTCTAACAACCCGCCACGCAAAATGGTAAATGAGGGTTGCGCAGTCGTCCGGGGTCATTTGAAGACGCTGAGACGGCAGCATCAGGCGATGTCGCCCGCGGCAGTTGAATCAATCGTAAGGAGAACCCGATGAGTTCTGCAAAACAAAACCAATTTGATAAGCCGAGACTGAACGAGCTTTTCGACGATCTTAATGCGACCCTGAAGGACTTTATCCGTAAGCATCAGGTGACGTACGAGGAGTTCCATCGCGGGCTGGCCTTCCTGACCGAAGTCGGAGAAAAGGGCGAGACGCCTTTGCTCTTCGACGTGTTCCTCGAATCGACGATCGACGTCGTGAACAACCGCGAACGGGGCGGGACCGCGACCGCAGTCGAAGGGCCGTTTTATCTCAAGGATATGCCGGAAATGAAGTCGCCGTGCGTGCTGCCTCATCGCGCGGACGAGCCAGGCAACGTGCTGATCTTCTCGGGCACGGTGCGCTCAACTGACGGCAACTTGCTCGCGGGAGCGATCGTGGATTACTGGCAGGCCGACGCTGAGGGCAACTATTCGCATTTCAACATTCCCAAGGAAAAGGCGCCGTTTAATTTGCGAGCGCGTGTGAAGTCGGACGATAAGGGCCGCTTCGAGATTCAGACCTGGGTGCCATCGTCGTACGAGATACCGAAAGGCGGACCGACCGGCGCGCTGGTCAAGGCACTCGGGCGACATGCGTGGCGGCCGGCGCATCTGCATGCCTTAGTGCAACATCCCGGATGCGAAGATTTGATGACACAGATCTTTATCCAGGGCGATCAATGGATCGATTCCGACGTGGTAGGCGCGGTGAAGGAATCTCTGATCGCGGGCTTGGTCAAGCGTGACGATTCGGCGGAGATCAGCAAGCGTGGATTGAAGCAGCCGTTCTACACGCTTGAGTTCGATTTCGTCCTGCCGCGCGGCATGATGAAAGCCGCCTGACGTAATTACCTCAAGCAACACTTTAATGGCGGGTGCGTCCGAGGGGCGCGACCCGCCATTTCCTTATGTGGCTGACATCAGCGAAGTAAGCTGCTCTAAGGATATTGAGGATGCACTTAGGGCTCGACCACCATACTGATTCATTTTAGACCGGCCGTTTGGTTCATTCCAATTGAAGCAGTCCCAATGGGTCGTTCGTTCAAGCCGAGGGCGTGGCGGACTTCGCTCCGGGCTTTGATGAAATCCACCATGAAATTGGGATCGTTGAGCAGGACGTCATCGATGACGGAGCCGCAGATGCGTCCCGCTTCCACATCGGTCGGATAGTGGACGCCCGCGACCACGCGGTTGTGGGAAAAGCGCGCGGCGCGGTCAAAGATCGCGGCGGACTTCTCTGGCACCATATCCGCAAGAATGATCGCAGCAACATAGGCGAAAGTCGCATGGCCGCTCGGATAGGACGCGTTCGCAGGTTCGTGGACAATCGGTTTGACCTCGAGGTCGGCGACGAACGGGCGCGGCCGATTAAAATAGGCCTTTACGATATCGATCGGATGCCGGCCATCGGCGACGACGTGGGCGAAGAAGGTCGTCGCGAACGGCAGATTCTCGGGCTTGAAGCCGGGACCCATCACATCGGCAAAGCGAAACACCGAGATTTGGGCGTCGACCTGCGCGCTGGCGACTTCCGCTGGCGTGCGAGTGCGCTGCGCGTCGAGCACAGCCTGGAGATCGGCCTTGCCGGCGGGCGAGCCGGGCACGGGCGGCGGCGCGAGAATATGCACGAGATCGACGTGCGAAGAATCGAGATAGAACTCATGCGCAGCCGTGGCGCTGCTGAACGCCATGGGGGCGACGGCCACGACGAGGACAACGATCAGCGGTAGAAGCTTGCTCTTCATCATCCTGTAATTCGCAAAAATCCACCGGGCAGTAAAACCGGCACGACCGGACCGCCGGCCCGCAACTGGCACGCTCGGCGGGTGGGTCCGATGCACAGGCATCGCAAAAGATTTCATCTTGACCACTCAGACCGCCGCTCCTAGATTCCAACTACGCTCGGAGCCCGCCCTGAGGTTGCGATGCTGGACGATCGACGAGTACCCGAAATCCGGCGCGAAATCCGGGAAGGATTTTCGCGAGTTGTGCTGGCAGCCGCGCTAGCGATTGTTATCTGGGGATGCGCGGGGGTGCATAAGCCGGGCGACGACGCCTGGAGATCGCCCGGCATCGGCGCACCTGCGGGCGCGCCAGCGACGGGCGCGCCAGTCTCAGGCGCCCAAGCGGAGGTCGCGCAAGCGGCACCAACGGACCGCGGCGCCGCTAGGGGAGTGAGTGGCGTGTGGCAGGGAATCAGCATCTCGGATTGCGTAGGAGAGCCGTCCGATCCGGGGCGCTGTTCCGCGATGCAGAGAATCACGCTGACCATGTTTCAGCAGGGCACCGAGGTTACAGGCTTTTACAAGTGTGCGTTCGGCAACCAGATGTGCCGACATCTGGACGAGGCCGGCGTGATTCACAACGGCACGCTCAAGAGTACCCGGCTGATGATGCGTATCATGCACGAGGACGGTTCGATGTGCTTCTTCACCGGCAGGCCCGACGGCGACCGCTTCGAGGGCGGTTACGAATGTCTCCAGGGCGGCGGCATCGTCGAGCAGGGAACCTTTCAGACACGGCGCACCTATTGATGCGTAAGCGCAATACAGCGAGGGAAAATGATAGACTTCGAGGAATCCGGGAGAATCCGACCGGTTCGCATCCTGATTGCAGCTCAAGCGAAATGGCTTCGCGCGGTAAGCACGATCTTGATCGCGCTCGCGAGCGTCGCGCTGGCTGGATGCGCGATGGGTGGCGCCGGCGATACTGGTTCCGCGGCGGCACTGAGCGGCACGGTGCCGGCTCCCGAATCGCCGCAACCAGCGGCGAACAAGGCGAATGGCGTCGTCGGGGTGTGGGACGGACTCACGCTCGCGAGTTGCAACACCTCTTCGCCCACCCGCTGTAACGCGCAGGAAAAAGTCACGCTGACGCTGATCCAGGGTGCTTCGGGAATGACCGGCTACTACCGATGCGCCTATTCGACAATGGACTGCCTCGGCCAGAATGAGACCGGGAAGGTCGTCAGCGCGAGTCTCAATGGCGGACAAATCACGGCACGGGTGGAGATGCCGGACGGGACCTCGTGCCTCTAC
>Ga0182024_10006942_pt1 | contig 24631 bp, 19 predicted proteins | sample P32metaG_FD_120480 | JGI IMG/M metagenome (GOLD analysis project Ga0182024, IMG submission 120480) | Permafrost microbial communities from Stordalen Mire, Sweden - P3-2 metaG (Illumina Assembly) | ecosystem: Environmental > Terrestrial > Soil > Wetlands > Permafrost | place: Sweden: Stordalen...
AGTTGTAGCGGCGCCCAGTTGCAGCGGCGCCCAGTTGCAGCATCAGGGTCGGCGCTTTTTAGCTCTCCACCCGCAGCGTTCACGTAAAGCCGTACAATGGAAAGTGCTGGCGTTATACCGCGGGCAAGGGAGTTTCACATGGCAGCAGGAACAGTAAAGTGGTTCAACGATGCAAAGGGTTTTGGCTTCATTACACCGGACGACGGCAGCGAAGACCTCTTCGCTCACTACTCCGCAATCGTGTCAACCGGCTTCAAGTCGCTGCAGGAAGGTCAGAAAGTGACCTTTGAAGTGACCAAGGGACCCAAGGGCAAGCAGGCTTCGAACATCCAGGTCGCGTAAGCTCTTCACCGAACGATGGCTGTAACGCCTGTGATTTACAGGGTTACAGCCTTTTCCATTGGGTGATTGCGATCGGCCGCACATCTGTCGGCGATTGATTCTGTCGGCGATCGATTCTGTCGGCGATCGATCGGCACGCGGCGGCTCGGCCGGGCGGCGGCAACCGCACCGTCGGATACGAGAAGGAAGCCTATGCAACTGACTCAACCAGCATCCCGCCAGCATGCATCCGCGGGTCCGGCATTGCCGCAACTGCCTGAGCCGACCCACGCTGAGCGTGTCCGGACTCTGATGTCGCTGGTGCCGGTCGCCACCCTCTCAACGCTGTCCCGCAAGTATCCGGGATTCCCCTTTGGCTCCCTGATGCCTTTTGCGCTCGATTCGGTTGGCCGGCCCATATTCCTGATAAGCAATATGGCCATGCACACCCAGAATTTGAAGACTGATCCGCGCTGCAGCCTCTTCGTCACACAGGTGAGCGCCGATGGCGACCCGCTCGGAGCCGCACGGGCGACTCTCGTCGGGAACGCCGAACCCGTACCGGATGACGATCTTGCTCGGGTTCGAGAGAAGTACCTCGATCGGCACGAGAACAGTCGCTATTGGGTAGACTTCGCCGACTTCAGCTTCTTCCGGCTGCAACCCGTCGACCTCTACTACGTCGGTGGGTTTGGTGTGATGGGCTGGGTCGAGGCCACGGACTACGAGCACGCCGCCCCGGACCCGCTGGCCGAGTCCGCGCCCGGCATCCTCGCGCACATGAACGCCGATCACGTCGATGCGATGATCCTGCTGGCCCGATCGCATGCAGCGATTGAAGCGGTCGAGGCAACGATGACGTCAGTCGATCGGCTGGGCTTTTCGCTCAGGTTGAAGACGAATGATGGGGTCAAGGGCGCTCGCATCAATTTCTCCCGCGAGGTCGCTACGCCGCAGGATACCCGCGCGGTGCTCGCCGAGATGGTGCGGCAGGCCAAGGCAGGAAGCTGATCATCAAAGCAGCAGACTGCGGTGACTGACGAATCAAGCGCAATCTCCCCAATTACGCGCTTTCGAATCGCATCGGGGTCGAAGGCGCGGACGACCGCGCGCGCCCCGGCGTAAGCAGAGCGCAGATTCAGCGCCAGCATCCGATCCAGAATCTTTGTGCTGAATTTGAAGCAGCAAGATCGCAAAGCGAGGAACTCATCCTCTCAGATATGACGATCATCTTTGCACCGACGCTGGTGGCGCCGGGCAAAAAAGCGGCAAAGGGATTACAACCTCGTGACAAGTGGGCGCGGGGGTTTCTCGATACTTGGTCGCATGAGGCAGATCACACGACCGAGAGAGAACACGATGATCCTTCCATCCGTGGGAAAGTGGCCGTCAATTCTTCTAGCTGCATTTCTTCCGCTCACGCCGATGGTTCGCGCGCAGGCGCCGGGCACAGGGGCGATTGTGGGCACGGTGCACGATCCGTCGGGGTTGGCGGTGAATGGGGCTGCGGTGTCGGCGGTGAGCGAGTCGACGGACCTGGCGAGGGCAGCGACTACGAACTCAGCGGGGGTGTTCACCATGCCGCTGCTCGCGCCGGGGGGATATTCGATTACGGTGAACTCGCCCGGGTTCGCCAGCAGTTCGCTGCATGCGGTGCAGGTGGTGGTGGGCGAGACGAGTTCAGTTGAGTTCAAGCTGGCGGTGCAGTCTGTGAGCGTGTCGATGGCGGTGACGGCGGATGCGGAGATTGTGCAGTCGCAGACTTCGACCCTGGGGCGTGCGGTGCTGCAGGAGAGCATGAACGCGCTGCCGCTGGCGAGCCGCAATTACACGCAGATTCTTTCGCTGTCGCCTGGGGTGGTGGTTGCGCTGCCGAATGCCACGGCGCTGGGTAGTGGATCGCAGAATGTATCGGCGAATGGAGCGAAGACGGTATCGAACAGCGTTCAATTCAATGGCGTCGACGCGGACAATCTTGCTCAGAACTCGGTAGAGAACGCGAACGAGGAGGTTGGCGTGGCGATCCCCGCTCCGGACACGATCGAGGAGTTCAAGGTGCAGACGGCGAACTACGACGCCAGCTATGGACGGAGTGCGGGCGCGAATGTAGACGTGATCACCAAGCAGGGGACGAACCAGTTCCACGGGGATGTGTGGGAGTTTTTGCGGAATAATATTTTGAATGCAAACGACTTCTTTCTGAAGCTGGGCGGACAGCCACGCCCCGAACTGAAGCAGAACCAGTTCGGGGCGTCACTGGGCGGCCCGCTCTTTCGCAACCGGACCTTCTTCTTTGGCGCCTACCAGGGGCTTCGCAGTGTAAATGGGTTTGGGGCAAAGACGACTGCGCTGTTGCCGCAACTTACCGCGGACCGTTCCGCGGCGACGCTGGGCGCGCAGTTCTGCCCGGCGAGTCCAGGGCGTGCAAGCGCGGCGTACACAACGTTTGCCGGCGGGACACAGGTGGCATGCGACGGGTCCAACATCAATCCGGTAGCGCTGGCGCTACTGAACTTCAAGTTTGCCGATGGGCAATATGCGGTGCCAAGTCCCCAAGTGAAGCTGCCGGCGAGTACGGGGCAGTTTCCAATCGGGCTGTCGACGTATGCGCTTCCGGCGACTTACAACGAAGACCAATACACGGCGAATCTTGACCAGGTGTTCTCCAGCCGAAACCAGCTGGCTGCGAGATTCTTCTATTCCCGCGCACCCTGGCACCTGCCCTTCTCCCCCAGCGCAGCGACAGTGCCCGGCTGGCCGACCGACCAACTCGACCAGAACGCGATGCTGGTGTTGTCCGATACGCAGATGCTGAGTCCCAGCCTGATCAACATTTTCCGGTTCGGCTATATGCGGTTCGACGGGATTGCGTCGATTGCGAATCCGATTCTGGCTTCCGACCTGAAGACGGGCACCCCAACGGGGACGATCGGGTCGGCCAGCGCGCCGGGGATCACGGTGGACGGGCTATTCACGGTGGGAGATGCGGGGACGCCCGCGCAGTCGCAGGAGACCAACAGCTTCATCTGGCAGGACACCGTCTCGTGGACGCGCGGAAGCCACAATGTAAGCGCGGGTTCGGTGGCGAAACGGCACCAGGTCGAGGTGGACTCACCCTTCTCAATCGACGGACTACTGGACATCGCGACGTTCGACGATTTTCTGCTGGGTGAAAGCTCGGCGCAGAACCAGAGTCCTCAGGGGATCAGCAACGTAACGTTCAGCGACGGCAGCTCGGGGTACTTCCGCCGGGACGAGCGATACACAGATGTCTCGGCCTTCGTTCAGGACGATATCAAGGTGACTCCGCGGCTGGCTGTGAATGCCGGGCTTCGCTATGAAATCTTTGGTCCCCCGAGCGAGATTCATGGGCGGCTGCTCACGTTCGACCCGTCGACCGCCAGCCCGACCGCCCCGGCGGGTGGAACACTGAGCGGGTTCCTGGTGCCGGCGAACCTTCCCGGCCCTTTGCCGACGGGAGTGACGCGGTTGCCCGGCGACAACTTGTGGAGCACGACGTATAACGCTCTCTCACCTCGGCTTGGCTTTGCGTTGCGGTTGACGAACAGCCCTGCTCTTCTACTGCGCGGCGGATATGGGATCTATTTCGATCGGCTTTCGGCGGGGATGATCGAAGGAACGTTGGCGCAGCAGCCGTTCTCGACGCAACAGTTCTTCTTCGGCGCGCAGAATGGTGCGGCCACGCTAGAGCAGCCGTTCAATCCGTTGCTGCCGCTGAACTCGAGCTACCCGCTTTTCCAACCGCGCGTGCCGGGGGGGGCGCAACAGATTTCGGGAGTATCGCCGCACGCCGGCGACCCTTATACGGAGGAGTACAACCTCAACGTGCAATTTGCGCCGGGACGAGACTATTTGATCGAGACCGGTTATGTGGGGACGAGGTCACTGCATGTCGCCGGGAGTACCCAGTTCAACCAGGCGCAGCTTTCGAGTCCGTCCCATCCGATCAATGGAGTTACGACCAACACAGTCAATAACGTGTCGCAGCGGGTTCCGTTCGCGGGAGCATCGGGTGGCTCTCTGCTCCAGGACACGAGGTACTTTGCGAATTACAACTCACTGCAGGCGAGTGTGACCAAGCGCATGAGCCACGGGCTGCAGTTCCTCGGAAGCTACACCTGGTCAAGGAATCTGTCGGGGGGATGGAGCGGCGCGGAGTTCTATGGATTGTGGCTCTCGACGAACGACCAGACGAACCCGCGGCAGGCGTTTGGGCCATCCAATTTCGACCGCACAAATCGAGGCGTGCTGAGCCTGATCTACAGGACTCCGGCGGTGTCGTGGGACTCGTGGATTGCGCGGAAGGCTCTGGCGGGCTGGGAGGTGTCGGGGATCTTCGTGGCGCAGTCGGGGTCGCCGGTGACAATTATCGATAACAGCGCGGGGCAGGTGTACGGGACGTACTCGTTTGAGCACCGCGCGCAGTTGTCGGAGCAGCCCGTGACGACGACGGGATCACTGTTCTCCCGGGTGATCAACGGATACCTGAGTCAAGCGGGATTTACATCGGCGCCAGAGGCTCCCTTCGGAAGCAGCCCGGCAGACACGGACTTCGGCAACAGTGGCGTGGGCATGGTGCGGGGGCCAGGGCAGAGCGATATCGATGCGGCGATTGAGCGGCGGTTCGCGATTGAGGGGTCTTCGAGTATCCGCGTGCGCGGCGAGTTCTTCAACCTGACGAACAGGTCAAACTTTGCGAATCCAAACAATATGTTGAACACGGGGTCGGCCTTTGGAACGATATCGTCCACTTCGAACAATCCGCGCATTATTCAGATGGCTTTGCGCTATGAGTTCTAGTCAGACAGCCGAGATGGGTTGTGCCGGTCTGCTCGAACGATGGGGGCAAACGATGGGGGCTATGTTGATTAGCGAGGGTCTAGAGGACGACGAGCCGGCGGCGACGGAGCGTTTCGATCCTTACCTGCAGCATGTTGAGATGCCGTTTTCCGCAGTCTTCTATCCGCTGGGGTTTCCAGTTCGGGTGACAACCAATTGCCGGGAGATATTGGAGGCGGCCGAAGAGAGTTGGGGAGCTTTCCGGCAGCAGCTGAGTATTCCGCCATTTGCGATGACGCTCGGTGTGATGGAAGATGGCGCAACCGATTGTCCGCCTGCTCCGATCTCTCGTGCGCAGCGCAATGTGGTCGTGAGAATCGCAGATGCGGCGAACTTTTATGTTATCGACCTGCTGCGAGGTTTATCGTTTGGATGGGTGAACGCGGCAACGGTCTCGCACCGGGCTTATCTGCGATACCACATACTTGAAGCTGCAGCGCTCTGTCAAATTGCCAATCGCTATGCGGCGCCGATCCATGCCGCCTGCGTTGCATGGGCGGGGCGTGGGATACTGCTCTGCGGCGATTCGGGCGCGGGGAAGTCTACGCTTGCGTTCGCATGCGCGCGCGCGGGTTGGACTTACGTTACGGACGACGCGAGTTTTCTCCTGCACCGCGAGAGCGGCCGGCGGATCCATGGCAACTGCCATATGGTCCGTTTGCGGGCATCCGCGGCTGAGTTGTTCGAGGAGGTCGCCGGCAGACCTGTTACTCCGCGTCTGACGGGGAAGCCGTCGATCGAGATTCCGATGTCGGCTATGGCGGAGATACATATAGCACCGGAGTCGGATGTGGAGTATGTTGTTTTTCTGAATCGTGGGGGCTCGGGAGTGCAGGAACTGGTCCCGCATTCGCGGGATGTTATGCGGAGCTACGTTCACAAGAATCTGCATGGGATGGAGGAGATACGAAGTGGACAGATTGCCTCGGTGGAGAGGCTGCTGACCGCGCAGGTACTGGAGTTGCGCTATCACGACCTGAATTGGGCAGTGGGGCGGCTCGAGCGCCTGGTACGAGAATCGTGACAATGGCGCCGCGGGTCGAAGGGGACTCCGCGGCGAGACCGCCGAACCGCTGGGGTATTTGCGGGCGCCTGACTTCGTGGATATCGGACAAGGAGTTGAGCCGCGAGTTCTGGACGTTCTTCGTCGCGGCGTTGTGCTTCGACTTCGGCTTCGCGATGTTTCTGTTTCTGTACAACCTCTTTCTGTTGGACCTCGGATTCGATGAGCGTCAGCTGGGGCTGATTGCGGGCGCGATGACGCTGGGCAGCGTTGTGGCGACGATTCCGATGGGAATGTTTGCGCAGCGTGCGGGGCTGCGCAGAGTGCTGTGCGTGGGATTCGTGGCAACGCCGCTGATTTCGGCGATGAGAACTGTGGCTACGGGCGAGCACGTGCAGGTTGGGCTTGCGTTTGTGTGCGGTATGTTCCTGTGTAGTTGGGCGGTGTGCTTCTCGCCGGCGGCGGCGAAGCTGACGTCGGAGAGGAACCGCACGTTTGCATTCAGCCTGCTGTTCTCGGTGGGGATTGGTACGGGCGGGATTGGCGGCCTGATTGGCGGATATCTTCCTGGCTGGCTGCAGTCGTTTTTTCCGGCACTGCATGCTGCGGATGCAAAGAGAGCGGTATTGCTTCTGTGCTGTGGGATCGTGGTGCTGGGAATGTGGCCGGTGTCGCGGCTCAAGTTCCCGGTGGCCGAGGCGGCGGCGCGGCGCGGCGTGTGGAGATTCGATCCTTACCTGTTGCGCTTTCTTCCGGCGGTTGCGCTATGGAGCCTAGTGGCTGGCTGCTTTGTGCCCTTCGCGACGGCGTATCTATCGCGGCAGGTGCACGTTCCGCTGGCGCACATCGGGATGATCTTTTCAGCTTCGCAGATAGCGCAGGTGGCGGCGGTGCTGCTGGCGCCGGCGGTCTTCCGGCGATGCGGGCTGGTGGCGGGGATTATGTATACGCAGATCGCCACGGCGATTGCGCTTGCGGGGCTTGCGCAAGTGCATGAGCTTCCGCTGATTGTGCCGCTGTATCTGAGCTTCACGGCATTCCACTGGATGGGCGGCCCGGGCATCTACAGCCTGCTGATGAACCGCGTGGAAGAAGGAAGCCGGAGCAACGCCTCGGCTGCGACCAACCTGGCGACTTCACTCTCGCAGGCGATTGCGGCGACGGTTGCCGGAGCGGCTTACGTCGACTTTGGCTATCCGAAGGTGCTCTCTGCGATTGCGTGCACTGCGGCGTTTGCGGCGATCCTGTTCTGGATTCTGCTGCGTGACAGACGCGATGTGAGAGATGACAAGGAAGTGACAAACAGGATGCAGGAGGAGGACAACTACGCGGTGGATTGAGACTAAGTTCTGTTCATGCGATGCCTGTCGTTCCGCCAAATCGTACGAGCGATCCCGCGATACGCGCTGCTTCTGATAACGCCACTTGCGGTTGCGCTGCCGGCCGCGGGCCAGGACACTCCGTTGATCTCGGGAGCGGTTGGATTTCTCAGCGGCACGAATAAAGGACCGACCTCGTTCGACCCTACGATCATGCCGCTGGTTGCATTTCCAATCACCCGTCGCTTCCTGTTTGAAAACCGCGATTCTCTTCTGGAGACTGTGAATCCCAGGCTTGGCGGGCAGTCCGACCAGACTAAGCTGCACGAAAACGTCACCTACATGCAGATGGACTACTTCGCAATGAGCCATGCGACTTTGGTTGCGGGGAAGTTCCTGACACCATTCAATACGTACAACGAGCGGCTGGGACCCATCTGGATCGGCAACTTTCAAGACGGCCCGCTCATCTTTCCGATCGGCAACAACGGCAGCACGGGGACGGGCGGCGAACTGCGAGGATCGCTGTATTCGGGTTCGAAGCTGAGTATCGATTACGTGAGCTATGTCTCGGCAAACGTTACGGGGACGCAGTTCACGTCTTCGCGTGCGGCGGGGGGACGGGCTGGTGTGTATTTCCCCGCGCTTCGGTTGGAGATCGGTGGTTCCCACGGCCACGTGTTTGAGGGAACGCATCGCGATGCTTCGGGGTTCTATGTATGGTGGCAGCCTGGGGGCGGCCCGGTCTCGATCAAGTCTGAGTATGCACATGGAACTCACAGCCAGGGCTATTGGATCGAGACCGGGTACAGGCTGTCGCAGTTCAAGGGGCCGGATAGCGCGATTGGCCGGCTCGAGCCGCTCTTTCGAATGCAGCAGGCATTTCGAAACAGCCCGGATGCGACGGACGGGCTTCCGTCGGCCGATACGCAGCGTGCGGACTTCGGCCTCGATTACTTTCTGCCCCATGAGGTTCGGATCAATGCGAGTTACTCGCGGCTGTTCTCTTCGACCGGGAATGGAAATATCTGGAAGACCGGTCTGATCTATCGATTCCTGTTTCCAGCGTGGCCGGGGAAAAAATGAGATTACAAGCGCTAATCGCGACCGGGATACTTGAGTGCTGCTGCCTGCTTTCTTCGGCGCAGACTACCGGCTCCTCGCATGCAACGGCGCAGCCCAGTGCGCCAAGGGCCGTTGCGGGCAACCCGCCACAGCAAAACGATGTTGGCGAACTGAAGTTCCAGCAGAACTGCAACCGCTGCCACAACGCTCCCGAGGAGTTGTCGCGGCGGATCAGCGGTACGGTTGTGCTGCACATGCGTGCGCGCGCGTCGTTGAGCGCGGCGGACGAGCGCGCGATCCTGCACTACCTGGCGCCCTGACGGCGGCGATATTTTACAAACAAGTGACAAACGCCGCATTGCCACATGACAACCGGAACTGGGTCGAGCTTTAGGGTCAATGGAAGCAGTGCGGACGGGAGAGCAGATACGGATGAGACTGAAGACGATATCGAAGTTAACGACCGGGGTCCTATTGGCGATCGCCTGCCTTGCCGGTTCCAAGATTGTGACCGCGGCAGATGCGCCGCGAAGAATCGAAGTTGCGGCGAAGCGATTCTCTTACACGCCGGGGGAGATCACGTTGAAGAAGGGCGAGCCGGTTGTGCTGGTGTTCCATAGCGAGGATGTCACGCACGGGATCAAGTTCAAGGAGTTAAACCTGCAGACGGAGATCGGCAAGGGTGCGTCGAGCGAACTCTCGTTTACCCCGACGACAGCCGGCGACTTTGTGGGCCACTGTTCGCACTTCTGCGGGTCGGGGCATGGCTCGATGACCTTGACGCTGCATGTCACGGAGTGAGGCGTCATGCGCAAGTCTACCTGCATCGCGCTTCTGGTTACCGCGGGTGGAGTGTCCGGATGCAAGGCGACACCGCCCGGCAAGGCGGAGAGGGCCTTGATGACAAAGGCAAAGCACACGATGTTTATCCGAAACAAGCATGCGCAGAACCCGATCTCAACCAGCGTGCAGAGCGCCGCCGATGGCAAGGTGGCGTTCTCGCACTACTGCGTGGCGTGTCATGGGATGGATGGCCAGAATACGGGCGTGCCGTTTGCGGAACAGATGTCGCCGCCCGTGCCCTCGCTGGCATCGAGCGAAGTGCAGTCGTATACGGACGGCCAGCTGAAGTGGGTGATCGACAACGGCATTGCGCCTTCCGGGATGCCTTCGTCGAAGGGGATTTTGAGCGACGACGAGCAGTGGCAGATCGTGATCTTCCTTCGTCATCTTCCTCCGGCGGGAAGTCTCGGAGAGCCGGAGATGTATGGGAAATAAGAGTGTTGGATGCGGGGCCGAGGGGATGCAGATGAATCGTGAATTGGCGGCGGCGGTGGCAGGTGCGTTCCGGGAACAGCCGACGGCGGCCCTGCGCGAGAGCTTTGAGCCGTTCCATGAGCAGGACTGGTCGCGCACCAGCCACTGGCTGCATACCAGCGGGCTTGCACTCTACTTCCTCCGCTGCGCGCGGGAGCTAGGCGTGGTGGATGTGATGCCGCTGCGGATTCGGCGCGAGCTTGAGGATTCGCATGCCGCGAACCGCGCGCGCACGGATGCGCTGTTCGACGAGTTTGTGAAGATCAACGTGGAGTTCCAGCGAGCGGAGCTGTGCTACGCGAACCTGAAGGGATTCTCGCTGGCTCCGCGCGCGTGCCCTGATCCGTCCTACCGGTATCAGCACGACCTGGACTTTCTGCTGTCGCCGCCCGACGCTGAGCGCTGCCGCCAGGCGGTGGAGCGTCTCGGCTATCGGCTGAAGCGCGTGTACGACGGGAGTTGGGAGTTTGTTGCGGGCACACCTGAAGTGTCGTCGACACGAGACCTTTACCGCGTGCGTACGCAGCGCAGTCTTGAGATTCATTTTGTCTCCGCCCGAGAGCAGACTGAGGCCGATCTGTACGGCGACCGGCTGTTGCGGCTGCAATTGCAGGTGTGGAATGGGTTTGAGTTTCCAGCGCTCTCGGAGTGCGACAAGTTGCTGGGCCAGGCGCAGCACCTCTTCCGGCATCTACAGAGCGAATGGACGCGGTCGGCATGGATGCTCGAATTTGCCAACGCAATCCGTTCGCACGAAGGCGACGTCGCGTTCTGGGACGATGCCGTTGAACTGATTGGCGGCGTGCCTCAGAAGCGAATCGGGATCGGGGTTGCGAGCCTGATCGCAAGCAGAGCGTTCGCTGCTGCGCTTCCGGCAAAGTTTCTCGAGGCCACGATCGAGCGACTGCCTCAGCGGGTGCGCCTGTGGGCCGACTGTTATCAGGATGAGGTGGTGTATGCCGAGCATCCCGGGTCGAAGCTCTATCTCCTGCTGCAGGATGTTCTCTGGCAGGAGCGCCCCGAACTGGGGATACAAAGACGGAGGAAGCTGTTTCCGGTGCACCTTCCACCACGAGTGGCCGTCGCAAAACAAGGAAGCAACCTATGGATGCGGTTGAGGGCATCGTGGGCGCAGGCGCGGTTTACGTGGGAGCGTTTGCGCTTCCACGTGGCGAGTGGCGTTCGTTACAAGATTGAATTGGCGCGATGGAAAAGGCTTGTCGCTCACCTGCAGGGTTGAGCGCAATGTGTTGTCTGGCATTTTTGCGCGGCGAGAGGACAGCGGGATGGACCAGGGGAGGGCCGCGGTGAACGTATCTGCCGCAATGCCGGTCGCTTCGAAATATGGGCTGCGACTGCTCGCGGGAGCATGTCTGCTGTTGCTGGTTGCTGCAGCTCATGCGCAGGAGATGCCCTCCGGCGTGGCAACGTCCGCGGAGAGCGACAACTCGAATAGCGGTATCTACTCGGGGGCCCTGGGTAGCCCGAGAGATGCTGCATCTCAGCCCGGCACGGAGCAGCGCGATACAGCAGAGCGCAGCGGCGGCGACGAGCGCGGGGGCGGAGCAGATTCTTCCACCGTTCTATCGGCGAACCAGATCATTGCGATTCTGCATAAGACACCGGAGGTGGTCGTCGATCTGAAGCACGTGATGGCGGAGTACTTCCTGAAGCATTGGATTGCGGTCCAGGAAGATTCAATTACAGACGAGATGCTTTTCAGCAATATCGCCATGAACCTGGAGCTGCGTCAGACGATATCGGCCTGGCTGCGCGCGCGCGGCTATGCGTCTGATGCGGACTTCGCGAGTTCGACTGAGCCGCTGCCGAATACGGATGACGTCGAGGTGAATGCGGCGGGTTCCGGCCATGAGATCGGTGGGGAGTCAGAGGGCGGGTCGAGTCATCTTGACGCGTCCCTTCTACGGAATCTCCCGGCAGACAGCGAATTGGTTGCCACGGACTCGAGCGAAAACCCGGCGGGCGACCCGCAGGACAAGGGTTTGAATCCGCCGCGAGGCGAAGGGGGTGAGACGGCGCAGCGCGCGAGGCCAAAGGTAGCACAAGACGCAGGCCAGCCCGCGGGAAAGCAGGAGCGTCCAAACGCGGGAGATGTGGAGGTGCTGCATCAGACCGCGCCTTACAATCTGCAGTCGATGCGCGATCTGTACACGCAACTGCCGGAGCAACCGAGCGAGGTGAAGCGATTTGGCGTGGACGTATTCCTCACGCGGGGCATGGCTACGAAGGAGATGCCGATGGATCTGCCAATCGGGCCCGACTACGTGCTGGGGCCGGGCGATGGCTTGACGATCTCGCTGTGGGGTGGGGTGTCGCAGAATTTTGCGCGCATTATCGATCGTGAGGGCAAGGTGGTACTGCCTGAGGCGGGCTCGGTGGTCGTGGCCGGATTGACGCTCGAGCGGGCGCAGGTTTTGATTCAAGGCGCTCTCAGCCCTCAGTTCAAGGATGCGCACGTGGCGGTATCGGTGGGCCGGCTAAGAACGGTGCGCGTGTATGTCGTGGGGGACGTGCAGCGACCGGGGGCGTATGACATCAGTTCGCTGTCGACGCCACTCAACGCGCTTTACGCCGCGGGCGGGCCGACTCGTGTGGGCTCGCTTCGTGCGGTGCGCCATATGCGAGGCAACACTGTGGTGCGCGAGGTGGACCTCTATGATTTTCTGTTACATGGCGTTCGCATGGATGGTGAACGACTGGAACCGGGTGACACGATTCTGGTGCCGGCGGCCGGGCCGCAAGTCGCGGTCACAGGAATGGTGAAGCGGCCTGCGATCTATGAATTCAAAGATGGGGAATCGAAGGCAGGGGTGAAGCTGTCGGATGTGCTGGAGGAGGCAGGGGGTGTGCGCGTGTCGGCGGCGCTTGCGCATATTCGGGTTGAGCGAATCGAGGCGGATGGGCACCGCTCCACGCTGGAGGTTGGCCTGCCGGAGGGCAGCACGGTCGAGTCGGCCCACGCGCGGCTGGACAGCTTCCTGGTTAAGGATGGAGACAGGGTAATTGTCGCGCCCGTTCTGCCTTATAGCGAGAGTGCGATCTATCTTGCAGGCCACGTGGCACGGCCGGGAAAGATGGCGTATCGCGACGGCATGAAGCTGAGCGACGCGATCCGTTCGTATCAAGACCTGCTGCCTGAGCCGTCCGATCATGGCGAGATTGTGCGGCTGATGCCTCCGGATCTGCGGCCCGAGGCGATCGACTTCAGCGTGGCGGATTTGCTGACGGGAAGCTCGCCGATTTATCTGCAGCCGTTCGACACCATCCGCATCCGGGGGCGATACGAGTCCGATGCGCCGAAGGTGACAGTGCGCGGCGAGGTGCTGCAGCCCGGGGCGTATCCGTTGACGCAGGGGATGACGGCCGCGCAGCTGGTGCGGCTGGCTGGCGGCTTCAAACGGAGCGCCCTGCTGGAAAATGCAGATCTTGCGAGTTACGAGATCAAGGATGGCCGACAGGTGGTAAGTCGCCGGAGCACGATTGCGATTGGGCAGGCAATGAGCGGACTTGACCCAAATGCGGATGTGCCGCTGAAGCCGGGCGATGTGCTGACGGTGCACCAGGTTTCGGGATGGAACGATATCGGCGCATCGGTGACGCTGGCGGGAGAGGTGACGTACCCGGGCACGTATGGACTGCAGGAGGGCGAACGGCTGAGCTCGGTTCTGCTGCGTGCCGGGGGATTTCGTACGACTGCATATCCGGATGGCGCCGTGCTTGTGCGCAGGCAGGTGAAGGAGTTGGAGGAGAAGAGCCGTGCGGAGTTGATTCGCCAGATCGAGACAACCTCAGCCGGAGGAAAGCTGGGTCAGAGTATTTCGGGTGGAGAGGACAGCGCAACGCTGCAACTTCTGGCCCAGCAGCAGAACCAGGTGGTGCAGCAACTGCGCAGTCAGCCCGCAGTGGGGCGCCTGGTGATAAAGATTGGCCGCGACATTGCAAGCTGGGCCAATACCGATGCCGATATCGAGCTTCGCGCCGGCGACGTGTTGACTGTGCCCAAGCGGCCGGGCTTCATTCTTGTGAGCGGTCAGGTTTATAACGCATCCGCGATTACGTATGTGCCGGGTAAGGATGCGGGATGGTATCTGCGCAGGGCGGGAGGCGCCACGGATGTCGCGAATCGCAAAGAGATCTTTGTCGTTCACTCGAATGGGCTGGTCGTGGGCAGGAGATCGGGCGAGTGGTATCAGGAGGATGTCCTCTCGACGAGGCTCACTCCGGGAGACGTTGTTGTTGTGCCCCAGAAGATTGTGGGCGGGTCTGTGTTTTGGAGGAACATGCTGGCCACGGCGCAGGTTGTCTCTTCCATTGCATTCACTGCGGCGCTGGCTCTGCACTGAAGATACTTGGCGATGCATATGACTGACCAACTCGAGCCTATTGCCTCACCGCAAGAACAACCCGACCAAACCTGGGTCGTCAATGTTGCGCTCTTGTGGGGCAAGCGGAAGTTCCTTGCGCGGGTGGCTGTGACGGCATTTCTGGCGAGCACTCTTGTTGTAGTTCTGCTGCCCAACCAGTACGAATCGACGACACGCATTATGCCGCCGGAGCAGGCCGGCGGAGGAGCGGCAATGCTGGCGGCGCTGGTTGGCAGGGGCCAGGCCGCGGGAGGCCTCAGCAGCCTGGCAGGGGGATTGTTTGGCGGGCGAAGCAACGGGGCGTTGTTCGTCGACCTGCTGCGCAGTGGCACGATCAGCGGCCATCTCATCAACCGCTTTCAGTTGCAGCATGTCTACGGCAAGCGATATGTCGAGGACGCGGCCAAGAAGCTTGCACGCAAGACGACCATCTCGGAAGACGCGAAGAGCGGAGTGATAACCATTGACGTCGAAGACAAGGACCGGGGCCGGGCTCGTGATCTTGCGCAGGCCTACGTCGACGAACTTAACGCGCTGGTGGTGAAGGTGAATACCTCCTCGGCGCGGCGGGAGCGCGAATTCATCGAGCGGCGGATGCAGGCGGTCGATCGCGAGTTGCAGCAGGCGCAGGTGGAGATGAGCGACTTCTCCACAAAGAACGCGGCCATTGACATCAAGGAGCAAACGCGAGCGATGGTGGACGCCGACGCGAAGATTCGGGGGCAGCTTGTGGCGAGCGAGTCTGAGTTGGACTCCCTGGAACAGATCTACGGCAGCCAGAACGCGCGGGTCCGCGCAGCCGAGGCGCGGGTTGGGGTTCTCCGCCGCGAGCTTTCGCGCGAGAGCGATGGGGGCGCGATGCCACCGGGCGGCCAAAGCGACGAAGCAGATCTGCCCTATCCAGCATTGCGCCAACTGCCCGCGTTGGCTGTTCCCTGGGCCAATCTGTACCGGCGAGTCCGGATTGAGGAGACGGTGTACGAGATGCTTTCGGCGCAGTATGAGACGGCGCGGATCGAAGAGGCCAAGTCGGTGCCCACAGTCAGCGTGATCGATCCTGCGGGGTGGCCGGAGAGGAAGTCTTCCCCGCACCGCCTCATCCTGATCCTGGTGTCGACTCTGCTTGCGCTGGCCGCTGGCTCTCTCTCGCTGTTGGCGCAACGCTTCTGGCTTGGCCTCGACGAGACGGACACAAGAAGATTAATTGGACGCGAGTTGGGAGCGAGCCTCGCGCACCTGGTTACGCGGCACGGCGGAGGGATGCAATGAAGCTCAATCGGCTTTTGCCTCCGGGGCGTTCGACGCGGGGACGGAGGAATGTGGCGAATGGAGCGTACGCGGTGGCGGAGTATGTCTCACAGCCATTTGCGTTGCTCCTCTCGGCGCCGTATCTGCTGCGTCATATGGGCGCGGCACAGTTCGGCGTATGGATGCTGGCGAGTTCGGCGGTCAGCGGCGGCAATGCCCTCTCGACGGGATTTGGGGACGCGGCGATCAAGTATGTCGCTATGTATCGTGGACAAGGCGACGCGCTCGGGGTCGGCATGGTGGTGCGCGGCATGATCGCAATCAACCTTGCGCTGAGTGGCCTGATTGCGATCGCATTGTGGAGCCTGGCGCCGTATGCGGCACATCACATGGCGCACATCGACGCGACTATGCGACTCGCGTGCCAGCAGTCCTTCCGGATTGGCAGCCTGCTGTTGGTGGTGCGTTCGCTTGACGGCGTTTTCGCGAGCACACTGCGCGCGTTTGAACGGTACGGTCCGCCGGTGCGGATTTCGATCTGCTCACGCGTTGCCGCCGTGGTCGCAGCCATTGCGTTGGCCGCGCGCGGCCTGGGAGTGGTGGAGATCATGGCCGCGACGTTATCGATCTCAGCGCTTGCGGCTGTCGCGCAAGGCTGGGCAGTGCGCAGGGCTGCGGGGAAAATTACGCTGCTGCCGTCGCTGGACAGCAAGACCATCGCGATGATTGCCGGTTTTGGGTGCTTCAGTTGGCTACAGGCGCTTTCTGCCGTGATCTTTGGCCAGGCCGACAGGATCGTGATCGGAGTATTTCTGGGAGCTCCGGCGGTCGCGGTCTACGCGCTTTGCGACCAGGCAGCGCAAAGCATCCACGGCGTCGTCGCCGCCGGCTTTCATGTTCTGTTTCCACACCTGAGTGCACGGATTGAGACGGAGCCACTCGCCGAGGTGAGGCACACACTGTGGACTGCGTTCAAATGGAACGCGGCGCTTGCTGGACTGCTGGGCGTTCCGGTGATTGTGTTGAGCCGCGCGATTCTTGTTCTGTGGATGGGCCGCGATTTTGCTCAGCAAGCTTGGCCAATCCTTTCGATCCTGGCTGCAAGCTCTGTGTTCTTCGCCATGAACGTGACGGCGTATTACGCGCTACTCGCACTAGGCCAAATACGACTGGTGATGTCGGTCAATCTGGCGGCGGGAGCGGCGATGCTGCTGCTGATGATTCTGCTGACGCCGCACTTTGGGACTGTGGGTACGGCATGCGGGTGGCTCATTTGCGGGCCGGTGACCTGCCTTCTGTATATCCCGATGTGCCGAATGTTTCGCAAGAAGCCCGCACCCCGCGTGCGGTCCTCGATCGCCGGCGTACTGGAGAACGGATGATGACGGCCAACTCACTCTCGATCTCGTCTGGTGCGGCGATGGCCTGGGAACGCGCGGCGTTCTTTCCCCGGGCCGTCGGCTTCTTCTTCATATTTCGTGTGTGCCTTACATATGTGTTCTTTCAGGGAGACCCCGTTCTGGGCACGATCGTCAGCATTGCGATCAACCTTTTGCTTCTCTTCAGCGCGCTCGTGTACACGGTGGACGAACAGGCCTCGGCGATGGACGTGGTGCCGTTTGCATCGCCTATGCGCTGGATGTTGGCGCTGTTCCTCTTCTCTGCGGTCAGCCTTTGCTGGAGTGGAGCACAATCGCTGATTGCCGCGCTGGGATATTGGACGGCCATGACCACAGACGTCGCCATTGTGCTTTTGTTGTTGCGGGATCGCGAGCCGGTGGCTTGTACCGAGGCCATCATGAAGGGGGCCGTGTGGGGCGCGGTAGCTCTTGCCGCGGTTGCCTGGCTTTCTCCGGTGACCGAAGATCTCCGCCTCGGCAACGACGAGTTTCTGCACCCCAATACTCTTGGCATGGAGTTTGGTATCGCTACATTGATCGCGCAGTACCTGGTTGGGCGGGGCGTGCGGTGGAAGTGGCTGAGCCTTGTGCTAATCATTACGCTGCTACGCACGCTGAGCAAGACGGCAATCATTGCGTTTATCGTCGCAGAGTGCTGGTATCTGATGCAGAGCAAAACATTGACTCGCAAGGCGAAGGCGCAGCTTTGCGGTGTTGCACTGCTGTTTGTAGCGAGCTTCTGGGGATTACTCAATACCTACCTCGTGGCGTACAACAACACCGGCTCCGACAACCAGGCGGAGACGCTGACAGGCCGAACGGTACTGTGGACGGTAGCGTTCTCGATGAGCATGGAGAGGCCGTGGTTCGGGCACGGAATCTATTCCTTCAAGTCACTGATTCCCGCGCTGGGCCCGTTCGCGGCGGTACATGCGCATAACGAATTGCTGCAGCAGTTCTTCGAGTACGGAGTGGTGGGCATGATGCTGGTGGTTGCGCTTTACGCGTCCTTCCTGCGGCAGGCGTGGCGTGCTCCAACAAGTGAGTTGCGAACGCTCGCGCTTTCGCTGCTGATCTTTGCGTTGTTGAGGGGATTGGCCGATACCGTTCCGGTCGGGCTCTCTTATCACATGTGGCTGATGGCGGCACTCTCGATTTGCGTTGCACATAAGCAGAGGACGGAGGTCAGCGCGAGATGAAGATCTCAATCGTGACACCGTCTCTGAACCAGGGCCGCTATCTTCGGGAAGCGCTGGAGAGCGTCCGTGTGCAGGGCTCCTCGCTGGTTGAGCATCTGGTGCTGGATGGGGTTTCGACGGACGAGACGGTTTCGCTGTTGCAGTCGCTTAATGGGCGCGAGGAATGGAAGCACTTGAGCTGGCTCTCGCAGCGCGATGGAGGCCAGAGTGAAGCGCTGAATCGCGGGTTCGGAGAAGCTAGAGGGGACATCGTCGGCTGGCTCAACTCCGACGATCGGTATTGCGGAGGCTGCTTTGACCGCGTGGTGAAAGCATTCGCCGAGAACCCGGATGTCGACGTTCTGTATGGCGACTTCACTGTGATGAACGAGGGCGGAGTCACGCTGCGAGTTCGCCGAGAGATCGACTTTAGCCGCTTCATCCTGCTTTACCACCGGGTCTCTTACATCCCGACGCCTGCGACCTTTTTCCGGCGCCGAGTGTTCGATGACGGCAACAGACTGCAGCCGAACCTCCATTACGCGATGGACTATGAGTTCTTCCTCCGGCTCGCGGATGCGGGCTACAAAATCCGGCATATCCCTTATGTGCTTGCTGACTTCCGGATGCACCCGGAGAGCAAGTCATGCAGCAGAGAACTAGTTCAGGCGCGGGAGAAGAGGGAGATCATGCGGTCCCTCTCGTCCATCGGCAGGCGGGTTGGATCTCCCTTGCTGCGCCATGCTGCGTTTATGGGGCTGCAGTGGACCGCATCCGTAATGCGTTACTCCGAAAAGATGCTGCGCGGGTATTACTTCCGCGGAACGGTACAGGAAGGAGGAGCCGGGAGAGGAGTGCCTCCCACGGCCTGATATGCGAATAGTCGTGGCCCACAATCGGTACAAGTACGCCGGCGGCGAAGACTCAGTGATGGCTGCCGAGGTTGAGATGCTGCGTGGCGCCAGACATGAGGTCGAGGTGTTCGAGGCGGACAACAGAGTTATCGACGGAACGCTGATGAAGATTGCGGCCGCTGGATCTCTGTTTCACTCTCCAAGCTCTTCGCGAAGAATGGCAGAGTTGTTCGAGATATTCAGGCCTGAGGTTCTTCATATCCATAACTGGTTCCCGCTACTGTCGCCGTCGATTATTTCCGTCGCCTGTGCCGCAGGTATTCCTGTGGTGCAGACCCTGCATAACTTCCGGATGTTCTGCGCGAATTCGGGGCTGTATCGCGACGGCAGGGTATGTCTTGACTGTGCAGGCAAGACTTTCCCGCTGGATGGCGTAGTGCATAAGTGCTACTCGGGGAGCCTGGTGGGCAGTGCTTTGGTTACGGCTGCATATTGCTATCATCGCCTCGCCGGCACGTGGAATGGCGTATCGACCTTCATTGCCGTATCCGAGTTTCAACGAGAGTTGTTGATCCGGGGAGGAATGAAGGCGGCGCAGGTTGTGGTGAAACCGAACTTCGTCAGGGATCCCGGAGCCCCCGGAGATGGCAGCGGCGGCTTCGCGCTCTTTGTCGGCAGAATGACCGCTCAGAAGGGAATCCGCACGGTGTTGAAGGCCTGGCAGGAGCACGGACCCGCGACGCAGCTCAGGATTATGGGCGACGGACCGCTTGCGGACGAGGTGCGTGCACGCGCGGCCCGTCTGCCGCAAGTGGAGTATCTGGGGCAGCGAGCCGCCCCTGAGGTGGCCGCCGCAATGCGCGACGCGAGCTTTCTGATCTTCGCCTCGGAGTCGTATGAGCCGCTTCCGCTCACCATCGTGGAGGCCTTTGCGCAGGGAACGCCAGTGCTCGCTGCGAATCTTGAGTCGATTGTGCCGCTGGTGAAGGACGGTGTGACTGGTCTGCAATTTGAGGTCGGCGATGCGGACGATCTCGCAGTCAAGGCGAGTTGCCTGCTTGCGAACATGGCGCGCTACCGCGAGATGCGCCGCAACTGTCGAAGGCTCTATGAGGAGCGATATACAGAAGCACGGAACTGCAGGATGCTGACACGTATTTATGCAGAGGCAATTGGATCGAGGTGCCGGCGGGGCCAGGGGCGGGCAAAGAAAGCGGGAAATTTTATCGATCGGGAGGCGTCATGAGCGTTGCATTGATTACCGGCTCAGCCGGATTGGTTGGGTCTGAAGCCTCGAGGCACTTCGCGCAGAAGGGCATGGACATTGCCGGCGTCGACAATGACATGCGCTCTGTCTTCTTCGGCAGCGAAGCGTCCACTGCGTGGATGGCTCGTGACCTGGCAAGGACTCTGCCCAACTACGTCCACTTTGGTATCGACATCCGCGACCGGGGAGAGATGTTCAGAATATTCCGCAGGTATGGGACCGAGATCAAGCTCGTCATTCACACGGCAGCGCAGCCATCCCACGACTGGGCGGCGCGCGAGCCGTTGACCGACTTCCACGTCAACGCGCTGGGGACGCTCAACTTACTTGAGGCCACGCGGCAATATTGCCCGGATGCCGTCTTCATCTTCACCTCGACGAACAAGGTCTACGGCGACGCGGCAAACCGGCTGCCTCTGGTGGAGTTGGAAACGCGCTGGGAGATCGACCCTCTGCACCCCTACAGTGCCGGGATCGACGAGACCATGTCGCTCGACCACAGCATGCACAGCGTCTTCGGCGCATCCAAGGCAGCTGCCGACTTGATGGTGCAAGAGTACGGCCGCTATTTCGGATTGCGCACGGCGTGCTTTCGCGCGGGATGCATCACGGGGCCTGCCCACTCCGGAACGCAGCTGCACGGCTTCCTTGCTTACCTGATGAAATGCTGTGTTACCGGAACTCCTTACAAGGTGTTAGGGTACAAGGGGAAGCAGGTTCGCGACAATATCCACAGCTACGATTTGGTCCAGGCGTTCGATGCGTTCTTCGAGAACCCGCGGGCGGGGGAGACCTATAACATCGGCGGCGGCCGTTTCAGCAACTGCTCGATGCTGGAGGCGATCGAGATATCCCAGCGAATCAGCTCGACGGAGTTGCGGTGGACCTATGCAGATGAGAGCCGGATAGGGGACCACGTTTGGTGGATTGGGAATGTGAACCGGTTCCGATCCCATTACACGGGATGGAGGCAGAGCTACACCATTCACGATATTTTGCGTGAGAGCTACGAAGTGAATGTTGGCCGGTGGCTCGAATACGAGCAGGAGGTGGCCGTTTGATCGACCTCGGCAAGAGGAGTGTGGTCGGCGTTATGGTGGACGCCGTGGACTATGAGGCTGCGCTCGCGCGGATTCTGAGGGCTGCGCGCGAACCTCGTCCTTACAGCGTGTCCGCGCTGGCAGTTCATGGCATCATGACGGGGGTGCAGAGTGATGCGCACAAGTATCGGCTTAACTCGTTCGACCTCGTTGTTCCGGACGGACAGCCGGTGCGGTGGGCGCTCAATGCGGTCCACGGGGCGAAACTTCGCGACCGCGTCTTCGGGACGGAATTGATGTTGCGCACTCTCGAGTCAGCTGCGCGCGAACAGCTTCCGGTCTACTTCTATGGCACTACGCGCCCGGTGCTGACGAAATTGGCTTCGCGGGTGAAGCAACGGTATCCCTCGCTGATTGTGGCGGGGACCGAGCCGTCGAAGTTCAGGAGGCTCGATTTGAGTGAGCGCGTCGCGCTTGCGGAAAGCATCCGGAGGTCGGGCGCCGCGATTGTGTTCGTTGCACTCGGCTGTCCCAGGCAGGAGGTGTTTGCTTTCGAGATGAGGGAATTGCTGCCCATGCCAGTTCTTGCGGTGGGCGCAGCCTTTGCATTCATCGCCGGCGAGATGGCGCGTGCTCCGGAGTTCATGCAGCGGAATGGGCTGGAGTGGGTCTTCCGCCTGATGCAAGAGCCGTGCCGTCTCTGGCGCCGCTATCTTCTGCTCAATCCCTACTATCTTTTTCTGTTGGCCGGGCAGTATGTGGGGATGCGATATTCCACCTCCGGGAGCAAGCCTCTAAGCGACCTCCGGTACGGTTGAACGAAAATGTCGTCAGATTGTCACCAGCGTGTCATTTGTTGGCATTCGGTGGCTCATATGGTTGATAATTTGACACACTGAAAGCGCGGCCATTCAAGGGAATAGAGTTAGTGGCGGTTGCGGGGGCCTGGAGGTAAGAGATGAGCACGATTCTCGTGGTGGAAGACGATCCTCGGATCCAGAAGGCGCTTCATCGCCAGTTCACTTCGGAGGGCTATACCGTTCACGTCTCCGGCGATGGCGTGGAAGGCCTGGCGACGTGCAAGAGTCTCCAGCCTGCCGGCGTCGTTCTGGATCTGATGCTTCCTGGGATGACGGGCCGTGAGGTATGCAAGGGGATCAAATCGTGGTCGCCAAATACGCCGGTGGTGGTCTTGAGCGCCGTGTCTGAGGTGGCAGACAAAGTGCTGCTGCTGGAGATTGGGGCCGACGATTACGTCACCAAGCCCTTCAGCCCGCGTGAACTGATGGCGCGCGTGCAGGCTGCGATCCGCCGGACGCAGAAGCCGACCGCCGCAGCCTCCAGGAGATTCGGCTTCGGGGAGGTCAGCGCCGATTTTTCGGCAATGGAGTTTGCCAGGGGCGGCGTGCCGGTCGTTTTGACCGCGCACGAGATCAAGCTGCTACGATACTTCATTGACCACGCAGAGCAGGTGGTTACGCGCGAACAACTGCTGAACGACGTCTGGGGTTACACGTCCTATCCGACGACGCGGACGGTCGACAATCAGGTAATGAAGCTGAGGCAGAAGCTGGAGGCAGATCCGGCCAGGCCGGTCCACTTCCGAACGATGCATGGAATAGGGTACAAGTTCGTCAGCGGAAGTTAACTGCGATGGCAGAGCGGAAGGCACGTCTGATGGACAGGCTGCGGATGCGGACCACGCTGCTGATTCCACTGCTGCTGCTTTGTTTCGGATGCACTCCGATCAGCCTGCTGATCCTGCAGACGATTGTGAAGCAGCAGGCGCAGGCGAGCCTCGCGTTGGATTTGCAACACTCCGTCCAGACCTACCAAAACCTTGCCCGACAGCGCCGCGAGCTGCTGGTGCGCGAGTCGGCGCTGCTGGCCGACGAACCCCGCCTGAAGGCGCTGATGACTGCCGACAGCCCAACGATTGCCGACGAAGCCAGCAGATTCTGGCAGGTTAGCGGCAGCGATTTCTTCGCACTTCTGGATCGCAACGGCAAGCTCATTGTCGCTTACAACCGTGGTGCGCGGCTCGACCAATCCAAGGTAGCGGAGGGGCTGGAGAGCGGGCTGCGCCGCGCTGAAGATCCTGCTTTGCTCGCGATCGATGGCCGCCTGTATGAAACATCGACGCAGACACTGGTCTTCGGGAACAGAGACCACGGAAGCCAGCTCGGGTTCGTTGCAGTGGGATACGCCGTAGATGAGAGCGTTGCACGCGAGGTGAGAGAGGCGGCTGCTGCCGAAGTCACGTTCACTGACGGAAAGAAGATCGTCGCCAGCACGCTGCAGCCTGCGCTGGAACAGCAGCTTCTGACTCAGGCGGGAGAACTCCTGCTCGCGCCTGCGGCGAACCGCAGGATTCGGCTCGGTCAGGAGGAATATCTCGCCGCATCGGTGCCGCTGGGTGACATGGTCCAACGAAACGCCGCAGCGACGCCACAACTTGTGGTTCTCAAGTCGTTCGCGCAGGCGACTCAGCTGGAGAGCCGGGTTAACCGCTGGGTGCTGTTGCTGGTGTTGGCGGCGTTTATCGCGGGCGCGGGAATGCTCGTCTCGATCTCCCGCACGCTGACGAATCCTATCCAGGCGCTGGTCGAAGGGACACGCGCACTGGCGCTTGGCAACTTTGACTACCGGCTGAGCGAGGACGGAGTGGCGGAGATTCGCGAGTTGAGCCGGGCATTTGAGCGAATGCGTGTCGAACTCCGGAGGACGCAGAACGACCTCCTCGACTCGGAGCGGCTGGCGACGATCGGTCGAATGGCGAGCTCAATCTCCCACGACCTAAGGCACTATCTCTCGGCGATGTATGCCAATGCGGAGTTCATGAGCAGCGAAAATCTTCCGCAGGCGGAGCGCGAGGAGTTGTTCCTTGAAGTGCAGGATGCGGTACAGGGGATGACAGATCTCCTCGATTCTCTGCTGCTCTTTACCCAGACGGGACGAACACTTCGGTTAACCCATGAGTTCGTCGCAAGCGTTGTGCAGCGCGCTGTGAGCATGGCTCGCTCACATCCCGCGGCGCGCGACGTCCGTATCGTTGTCGCGCCTGGGATGCCGTCCGCCGAGGCGTGGATCGACGCGAAGAAACTTGGACGCGCCGTCTACAACCTTTTGCTGAATGCTTGCCAGGCTGCTCATCGGGGAAGCAGTTGTCCTCTCGTCACGATCAGTCTGGAGGAGGATGAGACCAGAATCAGCATCGAGGTGTCGGACAATGGGCCGGGTGTCGCCGAGTCGATACGCAAGACGATGTTCCTGCCGTTTGTGAGCGAAGGAAAGGAGAGCGGCGTTGGTCTTGGTCTGACGCTGGCGCGGCAGATTGCCCAAGAACATGGCGGCACGATCGAACTTAAGGACGG
>Ga0182024_10006943_pt1 | contig 24629 bp, 17 predicted proteins | sample P32metaG_FD_120480 | JGI IMG/M metagenome (GOLD analysis project Ga0182024, IMG submission 120480) | Permafrost microbial communities from Stordalen Mire, Sweden - P3-2 metaG (Illumina Assembly) | ecosystem: Environmental > Terrestrial > Soil > Wetlands > Permafrost | place: Sweden: Stordalen...
CTAGAGCCACAGGAGCATACTCCCTGGCGCCAGTGCTTAACTTCAGGATGAGTCGGCCGTCTTGTTCACTGGCATAGGCGATGCACGCGCGCTCGCTTCCGAGCCCCTCGATTCGCAAGTCTCCACCATTTTCCGAGAGTTTCATCTTCGCCCGTTGCCGCCACCAGCGGTTTACCTCACCCGGAGTAGTTATCCAAACGTCTTTCGTCTCCCTCAACTCACTCAGGTGATCTAACAACTCCCTGTAAATTGCCTGCTCTCGAGCATCCATTACGTAATCTGGGTGCACAATGAAACTGATCAGTCCATGCTTCTCCATGATGAGCTCGATCTGCTGTTTCCATAGGCGGGTCGAGTAGTCATTGAGGATGTGAAACAGCATATAGTCCTGGGTGGTGGTTACGGGTAGTTCCAAAATATTACCAATGAAATACGGCATCACTGTACAGCAGCCGCCATGCTGCGGGTCCAAGTGCGCTACATTCGGAACCGACATGTCGTAAGAAAACTGTAATGCGTCATACCACAGCTGCTTTCGATACAACACCGCGGCTCGAAATCCGTCGATCCCGTACTTTTGTCTGTACGCGTTAATCTTAGCTGCCCGCTGAAGAAATTGTTCGCGGTCTTTATACAGATGACCGTCATGGTTCAGATCGTGGACGACAACTTCGAACCCCCGTTCACGGATGGAATCCAAAAATTGAGTGCTGACACGATAGCGCTCCTCCGGAACTATCTGAAACGATGCTTTGATCCCGAAGGAGTCATCGATGTCCATTAGCTTCGAACAGAATTCCTGCCCTACTTCTGTCTCCACATCGTGAGTCATGATTGCGCAACTGGACGCCCCTTCCGGCCAGAACCAAATGAATGGAATCTCACGAGCTCCACTCGACTTAAGCGCTAGCTGTAACACCTGCGCTATCAAATTGTCGACTGAACAATCGACCGGCCAATCGGGAAACGATCGGTTTTCCCAACCTTGTAAATGGATTTTCTTCAAGTAGTTTCTGGCAACGAATGGCAACGCAGGTCGAACGAGATAATACAGCCTTGACAAGGCTGCCCTAAAGTAGCCGCCACGCCAGTCTTGCGCATATTGTTCGCAACGAAGATTTTCGACTACATCGGCCAAATCAAAAGGCAGGACAGTTGTTCTATCCGAAGTGGACGCATCCAGCAAAGCATCGTAAAGGCGATTCTCTGGGGATCCTGAGACACGCCGTCCACAATACCTGCCATAACAGACCGCTCGGTCTCCGAACCGAAAGTATCCTTTAGTCTCTGAGAGCGGACCCTTTTGAGCTAGCTGGACGTCCCGTTCCGGACATCGATAGTAATCAAGGATAACTTTATTCACTATGGCCTAGTCCCCGGTTGGTAATGTGCAAACACGTGTCTGTGCTACCGCCGAAAGTCACCGCGGGGGAAAGGTTACTCGTTTGTGCACCTGCGGCTTCAAGATCTGTCGAAGCGCTCGTGAAACTGAGTCCATGATGCCAATGATTAATTGCCAATTTGGCTTGGCGAATAAAGTTCCGTTACAACGTCCCCAATTCTCATCATCTTTGTGCCGCGCCCGGCCGCGAAAGAAACAATCGCTTCCAGCAATGCAGGTGTACAGCCGAAGCTAGAAGGTTTGTCCGCTACATCGTGAGAGTAAAAAATAAGCCAGCTCTTACGGTTTTCATTTTCGAGAATTAACTGCCTTGCCGTCTCAGCCGCCTCCATGCCGCCATACAGACTATTGGCGCGAAGCAGATTGAGATCCACTTGCGGCCCGTTAAATCCACTACACGTACCGCGACAGCTAAGCATTTGCGGGCCCAGATGTTTTTTTGCCCTGAGAGTGACTTCGCCGTATGGATAAGCGAAATTCTTCGACGAACCGATCGTAGTACTTTCACGAAGCGCTTGTTCGCAACGGTCTACATCTTGCTTGAACATGTAAAATGGAGTCTCCTGCGCGGAAAGATGCCTATAAGTATGGTTGCCAACCTCGTGCCCCCGCTCAATCAGGGAACTCAAGTCCGCGCTGCCAAACTGTTCCCCAAGATTGTTGTTTTTGTCCATCAATCCCATCGCGACATAATAAGTGGCTCGTCCGCCATAGCGCTCGATAATCGACGCACCTTTGGTCAGCGCGCTGCGGGGAAAATCGTCAAAACTGAAGCTAACAATTGGGCCGCGGTTGCCGAGCGGCATTACCCGGCTGTACCGGGAACACCACAGGTAGCGCCTTACTGCCCCAATCCGTGAACGCAAATTTGGCATTATGCAATGGAAGCCGGCTCGTGCACCGTTATTGTCACAACCCCATCGTCGGGAACTATCCGATCCTTAGGAAACATCAGTCGCGAAACTCCATCGTTGTTTTCTGACTCCTGCATTCCCAAATCCAAAAACACGCGTCCTGAGGGAGCGTTTCTCGGAGTCTTGCGGTAGTTCGCCCAGAAGTCTCTCTCCATCTCTGAAATATATTTTCGAATTATATGGCTCAAAAACGCATGCTCCACGCGTTTAGACTGGATTCGGCAACTAAACATAAGATCAGTCATAAGTGGGACACGCCTGTCGACAATGCAAAATCCGACAACTCCGTAGGTGCCAAATCGATCTTCTACGTCTAGTACATACGTATCCAGATATGACGTAGAAAGAATCTGCTTCAACACATCGCGATCATAGCGGCTGCCAGAAAAATTCATCTGGTTTGTGCGTTGTGTCAGCTCGTGGACACGCTCGAGATTGTCGTCGATCATCGGCCGAATGTTTAACTTGATTTCGCAGTGCCGCAAAAACGCGAGGTAATCGTCCGCGAAACTCTCAGCCGCGTCCCGCCGTTGTGTCTCCACACGATACATTTTGCGTCGGCTTCTGCTCTCGCCGGTCACGGGCACTTGGCATTCCTTGAGATCCGCGATCTCCAAATACTTACTGGCGTTCAAACTACGAACCGATTGATGAACACCACTGACCTCTTGAAGCTCAAATTCGGAATCGTCGACGAACAGCAGAGTGTCCAGACCGATGTTCAACTGGCGAGCAATGGTTTGAACAGCTTCGCTTTTCGGTCGCCAAAATATCTGAGAACTCAAGAAATACTCTTCGATCCCAAACCGCTTGAGCGCTGACATGGCTTCGTCGTGATTGTTCTTGCTTGCAATTGACTGCAGAATCCCGCGGCGATCCAATTCCTCAATAACTTCCCTAATACCTGACTTCAAGATTAATTTGTCAATGCCATCCTCGACTAAGGTTCCTTCCCACAGCGTATTGTCGAGATCCCACACCACACACTTGATTTTCTTTGGTTCGGTACCGGACTCAGAAATCGCAGCGATCGGATCAGAAAGTTCGCGAACGAAATCCATGAGCCCAAAAAAAAGAGTAACTTCATTGTCGTCGTCGTTCGGAATCAGTTCGACATTAAAGGGCGTAGCCAGGTCCACAGCCTGTTCGATTTCCTGATGTGGAATACGAATGCGCTGAAACCCTGGTCTAAGTTGAATCAGCTTCTGGAAGATAATTTGCTTTGTCGTATCGATCGAGCGCACCGTCATGGAAAGCGCAACCGGCTGGGAACCCGGATTGTAGCATTCCAGCAAGAACGAAGTCGGAAGCAGTGCGCCCGCGTTAGTACGATACGCAAGCTTTTTCTTCAGGCTGTATCTTTTGCCGGCAACGATTTGCTTGACAGGTGCTGGCACCGGCAATTGATACAAGAACGTCCCGATGCGATAATCCCGACGTTCAATCGCCAGCGACTTTTCAACTGAACGAAGATTGACATTTCCCGGGCTCCACAGTTTACCCCAGCGTTTGAAAGTAATTTTCAAAACGTACGAATTCAACGCTTCCGGGCAATCAATTCTAACCATGCCGTCTACAAATCTGCGACACTTTCCATCCTGGCGGGCGCTGTAAAGATCGCAGCTCGAGTAGCAAGTGGGCCAGACGCACTCAGTGCAATGTTCGCTCCACGGCAGTACAGTGCGGTCAATTACGGTTCGTTTTAGCTCGCCGAATTGAGCGAGTACCTTTGCGGGGATTTGCTTCGAGGATTCGGCGTAACGATTGGCTTCGGTTTCGTACATAGTTTCGTCGATTGAAGACTCGGCTTAGTTGCCGATAGCCAGGGAAACGTGATCTGTGATTCCCGAAGTTGCGGCGGATGGATCCAGAAACGCCCGATGCCACAGTTCAAGCGAGACTAAGGAAAGGATTTCTTTGGGATAACTCTGGAAACGAAGGTCTTGATCGATAAGGTGTTCCAGGCAGCCTCGGTTAAAGTAGCCTCGAGATATGCTTTCGGAATCCAGCAGAACACTGCGGACCCAATCTTTAAGCTCACTCCTCATCCAAGACTCGTAAGGAACCGGGAACCCCACCTTCTTACGGTGCAAGATTTCATGGGGCACACGATCACGCAATGCTTCTTTTGCAATGTATTTCGTGGTAAAACCGCGTACTTTGAAAGTTTCAGGCAGTGACGCGGCGAACTCCAGGAACTTGTGGTCAAGAAAAGGGACGCGAAGTTCGATAGAATTTGCCATTGTCATTTTGTCAGCCTTTAACAGCAGGTCGTCAGGCAATGACGTTTTGGTATCGACGTAGAGCATTCGGTTCACTCTTCCTTTGATCGACCCATTGGTCAAGTATCTGGTGACAGCGCTTGTCGAGAAGCCTCGATTTACTGAATGCAAGAAGTCCGGTGAATATACTTTACTGGTATTGCTGTTGAAAAATCGACCCGGACTTGAAGTTCGACTGTAGTAATAGGATTCAAATTCCAGATTTAACAAGGGTGCGTATTTACCCACGCGATGACTAGGCCAGCGGCGATTCAGAGCAGAAAGAGTTGACGAGACAATTCCTTTGAAAGGGCCTAAACAACTCTTGAGCCGTTCCAGCCACAGAATATTTCTATAAATTGGGTACCCGGCAAAGGCTTCATCTCCACCCTCTCCCGATATAAGCACTTTGACAAAATCCTTTGCAAGTCTGGTCACGTAATACAGAGCCACGGCCTGAGGTTCGCAAACCGGTTCTTCCATATACCAGGCGAACTTAGGCAGAAAATCGGCGAATTGCTGCGCACTAATCGTCATTTCATGGTGTTCAGATCCGTAGCGGTTCGCTGCCAGCTTTGCATAAGGTCTCTCATCGGCTAACCCAGGAGAATCAAAGCCCAGCGTGAAACTACTGAGATGATGGTTGGTTTTGCCGACAGCCATACCGAGCATGGCAGTAGAGTCAACCCCTCCACTCAATAGGAATCCCACCGGCACATCAGCGACCATGTGCATGCGAACGCACTCGTCAAGCAAAGTAAGCAGTTGTGTCTCGGCATTCTGCGCACTACAGTCAGTCGGATTGAACTGCAGGTCCCAGTATTGTTTGATCTGAGCTTTCCCGTTCCGCACAACCATATGCGACCCGGGAGCAAGCTTGTAAATATTTTTAAGTAAAGTCTCTTCGCCAGGAACGAAATAGAAGGAAAGAAATCTGTCGATCATTTCCGGAACTACTTCTGGCTGCACCTCAGGATCAGCTAAAATTGCCTTAATCTCTGACGCAAAAATCAAGGCCTTATCTGATAACCAGTAGTAAAGCGGTTTGATGCCCACCCGATCCCGAGCGAGGAACAAACTTTCTTGTCGCTCATCCCATATTGCAAATGCAAACATTCCTCGTAACTTCTCAACACAATCTTCGCCGAACTCTTCATACAAATGCACGATAACTTCAGTATCAGTCTGTGTTCTGAAAATGTGACCCTTGGCCTGCAGAAAAGCTCGCAATTCCTGGTAGTTGTATATTTCTCCGTTAAAAACGATCCACACCGTTCCGTCTTCGTTCGAAAGCGGTTGGTGACCGGTGGCGAGATCAATGATTGAAAGGCGGCGAAACCCTAACCCGACCGGTCCCGACACATAGTACCCTTCGTCGTCCGGCCCGCGATGTGCAATGGTATCTGCCATTGCGCGCAAACGAGAAGATGAGACTTTCGACTCCCGATTAAAATTCAGTTTTCCGCAAATACCACACACAGATCAAGACCTCCGAGGAAACCAGCTATTGGCCCACACCTATTTGCCCGATACCAAGTGCCCACTTCAGCACCGTGCTCCACTTTGCCGCCGCAAACTTGATCCCTTGCCTGTCTGCGAAGGGAAACATCATTACGAGCAGAACCAGCCGGACTGCGGCCGCGAATCCCATGGCCGCACGGTAAAGTGCCGCATACATGTGGCCCCGGGTCATTCGATAAAATCGCATCATAGCCTTGTATGTCATTACCGTTGACCATTGGCTGACCTTCTGCCGTGAGCTACTGCGGCCGCCGTGATGAACAATCTGCGCCTGTCCTATGTAATAGCTTGACAAGCCAAGCTGCCGAAGTTTGTAGTTCAGATCAATATCTTCGGCGTACATAAAGTAATCTTCGGTCAACAAACCGGCTCGTTCGAAGACGTCTCGCTTGAGCATCATGCAGGCGCCGGGAATAACGTCTACTTTAATGGGACACAGGTTCTCCTCGAAGAGCGGAGCAATGTTCCACAGGGAACAACCTGGAAAAGTCAGTCGCAGAGATTCCACGTTGAGAAGCTGATTAACAATTGTAGGAAACGTCTGAATGGAGCTAGTCGAGACCGAGAGGTCCGTGTTTAGCAGCTTGCACCCCACAATGCCCGCGTCCGGTAAGGCCTTAAGGTGCTCCAGCATAATATTGATGGCCGCCCCCATCAGTTTGGTGTCAGGATTCAACAATAGAATGTGTTGTCCCCTGGAATGCCGAAAGCCCAGGTTATTGGCGCCGGCGAATCCCACATTTGTTTCGCTGCGTACAATTATAACTTCGGGAAACTGCGCGTTGATCGTCTCGACTCGTCCTTCGGGTGAAGCATTGTCAACAACAATAATTTCAAACGAGATGCCGCGTGTATGTTCATAAATACTAGCAACACACTCGAGCAGACAGTCCAGTGAGTTCCAGTTAACGCAGATAATGGAGAGATCTATAAAGTGTGCACATTTGTGCGTAGACCTACTGGGGCCTAGTTGAGTGTCGATAACCTGCAACGATGAGGTGAAGGGAGCCATAGTTTGATTGATGTTTACTTCCAAATAGTTTCGCCACCAAAAAGCCGTGCCAGCTGTTGTTGCCGCAAATAGCGGATTAACTTAGGATCATCGACTCTTGGCGTGTGCTGTAAATGTGCGCTGATATACCCATACACGAGGGCAAACGAGCCCAGAAGATACGGCGATCGAAAAAGGCGCACGAGTGACTTGGCGGCTAGAAATAAAGGATGGTATCCAGAGACGTAATCGATTTTCCCGTCCTTAACCAGGCCGCCCCATCGCCCCCAGGACGCGCCCGTGAACCGATGGTGCTGCAGATGTAACTCGGTAAAGCTGGTCGTGGTCCATCCCAGCATATTGGCTTTAACTTCGTCCACAGTGTCTGATCCCGGACCGACCCAAAGGCCATCGATAGCTTCCCAACATTCGCGCCGGTATAGTTTCACTCCTCCGCGTACGTGAAACACGGGGTGCTTTTCAAAAACTACTTTGCCATCTTCATAGTGATAGAGAATTCCACCACCAATGCCTATGTGGGGGTTCTTCTCAAATCGCTTAAACGCCTTTTCGAAATACTCGGGCTCAAAGGACAGATCGCCATCCAGTTTGCACATGAAATCCCAATCTTGGCATGCCAACTGGTTGAATCCGTCATAGAATGCTTCAATTATTCCCGCGCCCCACTTTCGGAAGCCGCGATCCTTGCGGTGCACAGCCTGTATCCACGAATGTTGCTGGGCGGCCTGTTCAATGATGCTCCCCGTACTGTCTTTCGAACCGTCGTTCACAATAATCCACTGCTGCGGCCGGATAGTCTGCCGTAGCATGCTCTCAATGGCGAGCGGCAGATATAACTCTTCGTCGCGAACCGGGGTAATGACTACGTATTTTGTGTCCATTGCGATAACAAGAAGCTTAGCGGAAAAGATGTTTGCTTATGGAGCCGGCGTGAACTTCCATTACCCCGTGGTCTGGTCCAGCGTCATAAGTTACTGGAATCTGCAAGCCCGTTTGTCCATTCGCGGGTTTGAGCACAAATCCCGGTTTCAGAATCGGAGCAGTACAGGCACAAATCATGGCTATCAGTGCAAACCATGCCATTCTGGATTGATCAAAGTAATTGACGCCAAAAAAAGCTACGACGTTTGCGAACAAGGCCGCGCCAAGAAGCCAGATAAGCCACTCCTGATTGTTATTGGTGGCCTGCTTTCTCGCGGCTCCCAGCTTTGCAAAGCTACGCCAAATCACCACAATGTAAAAGATCAAAGCAATCAGCCCGCCCGCTTCGCCTACAGACACATACATATTTTGCGCATCCCACATATCCCAGCCCCAGGTGGCGGCGTCTTTAGTGCCAATGAGCCACCAACTGCTGAAGTGATTCACAAATTGGTCGATTAGTTCGGCACGGTGGTAGCTGGATGACGAACCGGTCAAGTCAATGCGAGCTATTAGAAACCACACCGGTGCCTTCATTGCCAAGTGCAAACCCACAAGAACAGCAGCCAGCCCCCAGTACAAAGTTTTCATGGTTTTGCGAATAGGCCACAAAAGTACCGCTAAAATGCCGGCGGCGTAGGTCAAAAGCGAAGTGCTGGTTTGGGTGGCAAAGGTCATCACTGTGGCGGCGACAATTCCTACAATGCTGAACGCCTTAGCCTTGCCGTTTTTCCATAACAAGAAAAAAAGCGGGATGGCGGTGGCGGCAAAAGTCCCTGCCGTCAACGCATGTTGAAATACAGCCTGGGAACGAACCTTGCCCTCACGGATTTCTGGAACCGGGGCTACTCCGCCAAGTAAACCGAAAACGTTCACCATTTTCACCTGCTCGACTACCATGGCGACTGCGAGCAGGACCATCAACCCCGAAAAACATTTGATGGCCAGATAGGTGTCCTTTTCATCTCGGATCAAGCTCCTTAAGAGTAGATACCCAATTAAATAATCCCAAAGATAGCCAATTTGATTCACGAACGCTCCCGTGTCTAGGTACAGCATCATCGTAGCGGCGCTCGTAATGAGTACGTAACCGGTGAAAGCCGTATCAATTGAATTCCATCCTCCGGCATAGTTCGATTGTTGCTTTGGAAGCTTCGAACTGAGTGCTCGGATGAATGCCATCAGAATCAGGATGCGGCAAACAAATAGATGAACTGTCCCAATAACAAATTGCTGTCCCAAGGGAATCAGAAACGTGCTAACCAGAACCGGCACGATGACGTGCTTGCGTGGCAACACGAAGAACAGCACAATCGCCAGCAACATTGCCACCAGCACTGCCGGATGCAGAATGGTTCCGGTGGCGCCTCCGCCGAATTTAGGTAAGTGCTGTTCCATTATCTGTTGCGCCCAGGTTTTTTGAATACGGCATGGATACTTTCTCCGTCGCCCGCGAGCGCAATTATTCCGGTAAGCACTGGCTGAAGAGTCAGGCGATACATCTTCCGTATCACTTTTCGCGGAAAGCTCGCCTCCTTTGCCTTCGCAAGCGGCAAACGTTTAATCCCAACTTTGCTCAAGGCCCGGTCAACCATGTAGTACACGCTTTTTTCGATGAAGACTTCACGTCCGGTGACGAGCGAAACTTGTTCGAGCCCGACCTCAGCAGCTAGCTGACTCAACGATTTCGGAGAGAAGTGATAAAGGTGGCGTGGCAACTCTAGCGGATACCAATAAGTCCTGAAGACGCGCATACCTGCGGAATCGATATTCGGCATCAAGGCATAAAAGATGCCGCCGGGTTTCAACCACTCCGACACTTTTGCCAGCACCTCTCGGGGCTGATAAAGATGCTCGAAAACGTGGAAGCAAGTGATTGCGTCAAAGCTGGCAGGTTTAAACGGCGCATCCAGAATGTCGCCGACGAATACCTTCGCGCCGCACCGGGCGAGAGCGCGATTAGCAGACTCGTTGGACATCTCTACCCCGTAGAGATCCCAGTTGCCACCTTTCAGTGTTTCGAGAAACGACCCGGAACTGCATCCCAGATCAAGAATCGCTCCACCCTGCTTATGCAGGCTCAGAGTTTCTCTGCGATCACGCCAGCGTCCCGGAGAGCTCTCGCCTGCGGCGGCAATCTTGCGATCGTAATCTTGCCCGTAGTGCTGCCACATGTCTTCCGGTTTCGGAGCATTGTCCAGCCAAACCATTGAGCAGGACGAGCACCGGACCAGCCCGTAGACTTCCGTGCCTCCGTGAAAACGGTCAGGCGCCTGCAGCAGAGGTTCTGTAACATCGTGACCGCGACCGCAGACCAGGCAGCGCCTCAGCGCGGACGGTTCCTCTACCACGGTTGAATTCTGCTCAGCGACTGTCATGTGCATGCACCATCCTTAACGGCTTTGAGTCAGAAGCCGACTCATTAACTCGAACCCACCGCCGCAAAGTCGGATCATAAGTCTTGATCAACCTCGCGGGATTTCCTGCGATCACGCTGAAATCGGGAAAACTTCTGGTAACTACGCTGTTTGCGCCAACCACGCTGTTCCGGCCCAAGGTCAACTCGCCTTTGCCGCAAAATATGACGCATCCATATCCCAGCCAGCTATTGCGGCCAATCACGATTCGCCCGCCTTCAGTTACTCCTTGCGCGTAAATGGGCATGGCGGGATCGGAATACTCATGGTTATGATCCATGATCAGTACTTGCGGGGCCAGCAATACATCGGCCTCCAGTTCAATGTAGTTTTTCGCCGAAATAGTCGATCTCCTGCCGATCCGGCAGCCGTTGCCCAGCCTTAACTTGGTTGTCACTGGATCTGAGTCTTCCACCATGTTGAGCCAGACACCCGCGGTTAGAAGGACATCGTCGCCCAGCGAGATATACCGGGCGCCGCCCCGTGAAAGATCACATGACGGCGCAATAGAAACCCGGCGGCCAATAGAACTGAAAGGGTATGTCGCCCGTAGGTACTCGCTGTTAAGTTTGCCGGCTACTCGGCCGAAGAACCTAAGCGGATCGGCTGCCAGCTTTTGATGAGTTTGATATTTTTCGCTCAATGGTCTTTGCTCAGGCCAACCTAGCCGTTCGAGCGGTTTAAGTGCGGAAAGAAAGAGGTATATAGAGCTTGCTTCTCCGCGGCAGTCACAGATCCGGTGCGCACCAATAGGGGCCAGGCTACAAGCAGGCACGCTAACCCGGCCTCGGCCAGTTTCAATGTGGCAAAAAACCTGCTGGCCTGGTATCCCGGCAGCGGAATATAAGAAGCCATCAATCCGGCGGCAAAGATCAACAGCGCCGCTATGGACAAGCGCACCGTACCCGGCAACACTACTTTCGGCCGGAAAGCAGCGAAAGTCTTGCCCAACGCAAACAGCATGAAGAGCATTCCCGCGAACTCGCAAGCGGCAAGCCCACTCAACACGCCGACAAATCCCAATTGTGGAGCGAGGCCTACGACAGCCAGAATAATTACAATTCGCAAAACCTGGCGGATATTGTCCAACAGCGCCTTCCCGGAGACGCGATAGAGAACCAGCGCCAGCAGCGAGAAGGCTGCAAACAGCGCCCGCAACGAGACAAACCAGAATGCAGAACGAAAGCTAGGATCGGATTGCCCGGTCCAGGCATACGCCATAGTCGGACCGAAAACGGCGATAAATCCCAGCGGGAACAGACTCAACCCCAGGGTTACTTTGAATGCCTTGCTGAGCAGTGCCTGCATTCTTTCGGCGGAGCCGGAGGCGAACACCATAGTTCCACCGGACAGGATTGGGGGCAGGAACGAATCCTGAATCGCCGTTGCCGACGTTACTACTCGGGTGACGACTGCATATACGCCCGCCGAGTCGGCTCCAAAACTTCTAAGAATGGCCACCGGGATCAGGGAGTTGTACACCACTTCCAGCAGGTTCACCAACTGATAGCTGCCGGCAAAGCGAAACAGTTCATACAAAACGTCCTTACTCAGCCAGCGTACCCCGAGACTAATCTGAGGAACAATCCGTCGTGAGACGAAGTAGCAACAGCTGAGGTACAGCAGTTCCGACGTCCCCATTACCGCAGCCATGGCGGTCAAACCATAGCCAAGATGCAGAACCACAACAATAGCGCCCGCTTCCGCCACGGAAAAGCAGGTGTTGAACTTCCGGACGAGATCAATGCGATGCCCACCCATCACAATCGCCTCGAAAGCCGCGCCCACGTTGGCCATCAGCATAATGACGGCAAGCAGCGCGATGGCTCCCGCAGCTGACTTGAGAAACCCCGCAGGCACGCCTGCAATGTGTGCAATCTGCTGGGAAAAGAGCGCCACGGGAATCAGCCCCGCGACAGAAAGCGCAAGCATAATCGCCGAACCCGTGCTCAAAAGCTTATTCGCTCGGTCGTAGTCTCCGTTTCCGGTGGCTTCAGCGACATACTTCTGGAATGCAGTCTTTATTCCCACGCTGCCAAAACGCATGTAAGTGGCAGTCATCATAATTACGTTCCAGATGCCATAGCCGCCCAACCCAAGATGATGAATTACAATCGGCACCGTCACCAAACGCGTCAGCACCTGGACGCCGTTGGCTACCACCCCGAAAATGGTATTCCGGCCGATCGTGCGGGCCAGTTTGTGGTTCTCCGTGATCTGTAAGCTTGCGTTCAAGGGATTCTAAAGTTGCAACGATGGGCGTCACTTAGCGTGCGCAGCTAGCACTCTTAGCTTTAAGTGGAAACAGTGAGGAATTTCCGAACCTGTGTTTCGAGCTTATTCAAGATGTGACCGAGAACTCGTTCCGCAGTCAGTTGACAACCGCGGTCAAGGCCGTCGGTGGCTGAGGCGGCTGACTGCCGCTGTTGTATTGATACGCGCCCGCGTCCCATGGACCCGAGGTAGGCCGTGGGTTTGGAGTGCGAGCCGGGTAGCTGACCGTATGCGTAGTTGTGTTGTAACTGACCCCAAGGGTCGTGTCACTGCACAGGCCAGCCAAAGAGGAACAAAGACTGGTAAGATTTGCACCTTGTCCCACAGTTCCGCTGGTAGCTGACGTGGGAGAGAAGGGATAGGTCTCAGTAGCGCAGTATCCCCCCTGCGTGCATGCAGTGGCAAAGGACATAGGTACGTCGTTCAATTCTGTCACCGGCGTGCTGCCATTCTCAGACCATATCCCCCGGTTCGGTGAAGTTGCATTGGTGATTAAGTGATTGCTTTTTAATGTCGCTGCTGTAACAGAAGAAGAGATGCCAGCTACGCAAATAAAAGTCGGATTCGGGTCTGGGCCACACTCGACGGTATTGTTGTAGAGAACGTCGCTTCCCGTTGGATTGACGAGCGCTGTGGCCAGATCGTTTATGTTAGTAATGGGAATGTCATAGATCAGGTTATTGTAGAAATAATGCGTGTACCCCTGCTCCGGTGCAAGCCACACCGTCAAACCCTGTTTAATATGGGCAAAAACATTGTTATAGACATAGGATGTGCCAGAATAATTTATCTCCAATCCGTTTTCGTGCATGGTCGGATTGTACGAGGCATTAATGTTTAGTACGACGTTGTCGTGAACCAACGTGTACTCGCCCACAAACCCGTTCGAGGTGTTATTTATATAGTTGTTGTAAATGAGTTCAGGGCCGCCATGCAGAGCCGCCATGCTGTCGCCAGTCGTGTCCCATCCGTCGAACACATTGTCATGAATTGAACTGTTGGAATTCCCGCTCGGCCAACTCGTGTCGCCCGTAATGCACTGTCCGCCATCGTTCGAATTGCCACCGTTGTAACCCGTATGAGTCCAGCCGTGGAAATAATTGTTCTTGAGCTCGAGGTAGTTTGAGCTGTAATGAAGACAGATATAGTCGTCCTGGCAGTAAGCGTTCGTATTGTCCTCGAAAAAGCCGGTCCACTCGATGTTGTCTAGAATGACGTAATTGGCGGAGAGGCCGAAAAATTCGTTCACTCGCGCGGTGTTGTTGCCGTCATACCAAGTCGGGATCGCCTGGCCTCCCCCATTAAAAATGGGCCTCGCCCAAGAGCTCCCTGCGAACCACGTCTGATCGACACCAATGTATATCGAATTACCGGCGCTTCCACTCCAAGTCCACTCCCAGCCGAGCGACGAATTCGGCCAAGTTACGCCACCCTTAAGGATCCACTGATCTCCCGGCTGCGGTTTAGCTGCGGAACACTGCGCCTGACAGCCCGGCATCCCTGGCAAGTGTTGCCATGGGCTAGCTTTCGAGGTGCCGTTGTTGGAGTCGTTGCCGCTACCATAGTCAATGTAATAGTTTGTGGCAACCGCGTCGGCGGCAATAAAGAGGCAGGAAATCAACATGACCGTCCTTATTAGTGTCACCATTGGGGAAGTCTCCGTGATCTGCATTAGGGTCTTCTTAAGACTACCGATGCCGGCTTCTCTCCAGATAGTCCCAGAAGGACATGACCTAAACGCATAATCCCGTACGCGAAGGCCATGATTTGTCTTGCCTTAAGAACCTGAGGAAAGCGCTTCCACCTTTGGCAAGGTCAGCGGCCCTAGAAGGTTCGGTTCTACGCAGCCGGATTTGTCGATGGCCCGCTCATAAGCATGCAAGAGCACACGCCCGGCTCGCGTCCACGTCCAATCTGCACGGCTCTGTAAGGCTCCGGCGCGAAGCTTGGCCAGCAGTTCGGGACGATCGTGGAGGTCGGTGATGTGCTGGCGCAGGGTGACGACGTCCCTGACGCGGTGAACCAGGGCGTTTTCCATGTGGCGGCACATTTCCGTGCAGGCATTTGAGGCGAGGGGCACGCATCCCGCGCCGATGGCCTCGGCGCAAACTAAGGCAAAGCCTTCTTCAATTGACGGCATAAGCAGGACATCGGCGCTTTGCATGAGCCGCGGGACATCTTGACGATGGCCGAGTTGGACGATGCTGGAGTGCGACAGATCCCTGGCAAAGCGCGCTTTGTATTCAAGCGAGAGTTCGCCGGCAATAAAGAAGGTACCCCCTTTAGCGGCTGGCGAGCTTAGCCAAGCCTCGGTCGCAAGATGAAGGCCCTTGCGCACGGCGTCTACCCCGACGAAGAGCGCGGTGAATTTCTTTCCCGGCTCGCGCAATTTCGCGGTAGGAAAATATTCGGCCTCGTCAAAGCCGTATTGGTGCCGGAGAATTTTCCCTTCCGGGAATCCGCGATCACGAAAACTTTGGGCTGCAAATTCGGAAGCGCAAAGCAGGAAATCGCAAGCGGCAAACTCCGCTTCTTCGCGAGCCAGCACGGCCTCACTTGCCTGGTAATCTTCATGCGGTGTCTGGATGCCAACGCGCTGGCACTCGGCTGCGACCACTTGATAACAGAACCTTGTATGCGCGTTCGGCCGCTCGAGTACGGTCGGAATGCCCAGGCGTTTAGCGGTCTTGATGGTTTCAAGGGCGGCGCACGGCCATAGGTGAACGACGTCAATCTGTCCCGCAAGTTTCTCCAGACGCCGGGAGACAATTTTATCGTGAAGGGCAAGCGCCCTCAATTTTCCCACCAGCTTATAAGGAAGGCGCAGGTTTCCGCGGGCTAGCGTGGGATGGACTTCGACGGAATCCGGTACCGGACGCGCCAGGACGCCGGGAAATAGCAACACGTCAGCTCCAGCGGATGCGAGCCCGCGCACCTGTTGCCACGCCGTGTAGCAGATGCGGTCGGCGCCTAGTTTGTGGGGAAAACTGTAGAGAACACGCATGGAATCAAGATGGCTGTAGTGGGTTACCGCCCGGCAAAGGCGTAGAGCAGCCATCCCAGTTCGTAGGGACGGCATTCGTAGCGGACTTTCAAGCGGCTCGCGTCGGGCGTGCCTTTGCGCAACTGCGAGAACCGTAAGGCCGCGTCGGCGTAGGCGTCAGTCGAATCGAGATAAATCGAGCGCCACACCAGGCCCAGCGATGGCTCAACAAAATCGCGGTGAAGTTCGTTGCGGCCACTGATCCAGGCCAACCCTTTATAGATCGGCTCGGTGAAGTCGCAGCCAGTGGCCTCGCTGGCGGCGAACAGCATCATCGGTCCCATAGCGTGCTGATGCACGGAATATACGGGATAGCGGCTCACTACTCTGCCAGTAACGGAGTCGTAGTGCCAGCACCATTCTCCAAGGGGCGCTTGCAGTTCGCACATTTTTTCTGCCGTGCGGAGTGCCATCTGTCGGGCTTTGTCGTCCTCCAGCGCCTGTGACAATCGTGCGAAAGCGACAGTGGGATAAACCTGGTCGGCGAAGGTGCCGATTCTGCCGCGAACAAAACCCGTCCACGACTTACTCCGGCTGAGGTGGCCATAGACTCCGGAAACTCCGCAGTTTGATTCAAGAATGTTGCGGGCCGCTGCCGCTTGTACGGAGAGTCCCGGCAAATCGCTGTGGCCGGCAAGGTAGCAGTTCGCAAGGCCGGTCAAATACCAGGCGACTTCCATGGTGTGGCCGCGCTGCCCGTCGTCAAAACGCGCCAACGCTCGCTCCGCGCCGATTCTCTGATAAACGTCAGGAAGACGGTCGGGAACCAGTTCCGCGCACGTCCACAGAAGTAAGCCCAAATCACCGGCCGTGCCAATCCAACCGGTATCGCGCAGCAGCGCATCGAGGACAGGGCCGGTTGCGATCGGCGAGCGGCGGCCAGAGCGCTGGTGGCGATGCAGCCCCAGCAGAGTCATCATCGTGTACCGCGGCGAAAGTCTTTCCCGGCGCAGTCCATTTTCGCAGCGGATGTAGGTGTCGCAGAAAATGTGTTTTTCCGGGTCGAGCATCTGGACGAGTCCCGCGGCTGCCAGGTCGCACAATTGACGCACGCTCGAAGCCCCCGGCTTTTTCTGTTCCTGCTCGATCAATGTTTCCGCTTGTATCATCAGCCTTTCATCTCCATCACTGCACTGATATGATTCACGACTGTGTCGAGCGTCACATGTTGTTTTGATCGTGAAGCTGTGGTCTTGCTGCGGCGTATCAGTTTGAGCTTGTCGCGCACGTCCTGTTCGCTCTCAAGAAGCGCTAAGCGGCCAGTCTCAGCCAGATGTTTGTCGACCGCTCCCATGGTTCCGCGGAACAAGCTGTAAACCGGAATCCCCAGCGCTACGGCTTCGCGGTTCATCGTGCCCCCGCCGCTGATTACCAAATCCGAGTACCAGATCAGGTCCAGGCCGTCGACCGCATGCCTGGGTACCACAATTCTGTCCGTGGCAAACAGATTCGGGTTGGCATGACGGAGTTCCGCTTCCTGGCGAGGAGTTCGGGGCAACAAAATCGTCTTCACTTCAGGATGCGTGCTCAACAATTTGAACACCGCTGCCAATAACTTTTCGCTCTCGGGATTGTGATAGTGGGCTTCGGTGGCCGGTGGACGGATAGTGACGACGATATCGGAAGCCTCGAGGCCGAGCGTTTCTTTCAATGATGGATCAGGGTTAAAGAATGGAGTGTAGACATCCTCTTTGATTCCCGGATAGTGCAGCACGTGGTCCTTAGGTAAGCCATTCTTTTCGAAAATGTGGGAGGGAATGACGTCGGGCGTCATTACCCACTTCTTTCGCATGGAACCTAACCAGGTGGTCAGGCGGTGGTCGGCGTATTCGTAATCTGCAATGGTAATGCTCGGAATTCCGAGCATGGCGGAAACTACGAACGAGGAACGGGAGCCGTGCGAAACGCTGATGGCTGGCTTTTCCCGCAGGATAAGCGGCATCATCTGAGCGACACGGATACCCAGACCCATAACTTTGGCGATGCGATTTTTTCCGTAATGATGACCGATAGTCCGATAATCCAACCCCGCCATATCTGCCAGCTCGCAGACCTGGAAGCAGTCGCGGGCGGTGAGCAACACTTCGCATCCTCGTTTTTTCAGTTCCTTAATGATGGGATCGAAAAACGGTACATGCGGAGAGTTCTCCAAATCGATCCAGACTTTCCGGTCCGATCGCGGTGGTTGACTAGCGGGCTGCCCGCCCTGGACTTGCATTTCAGGCGCGCTCCGCTGCGGCTCAATATTTATTGCTAATTGGGTGGGAGGCATTTTATCTTCCTGCAACGGTAGCCAGACGCGAAACACACTGCGCTGTCTGCGTGGCTATGCTTACCTGCATGGCTTCGGTGAGTTCAGGAAACATGGGCAGCGAAAGGATCTCCGCAGCGACCCGCTCGGTGACCGGGAAGTCTCCCTTCTTGTACCCTAACTCCAAATAGGCTTTTTGCAAGTGCAGCGGAATGGGATAGTGAATGCCAGTGCCAATGTGGGCCTCCGCGAGATAATCCTTCAATTGTTCCCGGTCCGCCACACGGATCACAAACAAATGGTATATAGGTCTGGAGCCACTGGGTTGGTATGGCAAAGTGACACCCTCGCATTCACCCAGCAACTCGCGATAGCGGTTTGCATGTTTTTGCCGGCTCTTATTCCATTCAGGCAAGCGCTTGAGTTTTGCCCGCAGCAGTCCGGCTTGAAGTGCGTCGAGCCTGCCGTTGTAGCCTTCAATGTCGTGGTAGTACTTCTTGGCTTGACCGTGGTCGCGCAGCATGCTGATTTTTTTGGCCAGGCCGGCATCGTTGGTGGTCACTGCGCCCGCTTCGCCGCAAGCTCCCAGATTCTTTCCCGGGTAGAAGCTGAAGGCTGCTGCGCGGCCCATTGATCCAGCCTTCATCCAACGATTTTGTTTGCGGGAAAAATATTCGGCTCCGTGGGCCTGGCACGCGTCCTCGATTACGATGAGACCGAACTGGTCCGCTAATTCTTGAATGGCATCCATGTCGGCGGTTTGTCCGTAGAGATGGACTGGGACTACAGCGGTCACCGGCCGGCCGCTGCGACGGCTGATCAGCTTGCCGGATTTATCTTTGTCGCACTTCTGCTCTAAATACTCGCGAAGTTTTTGCGGATCCATGTTGTAGGTGCGCTCGTCGATGTCGACGAATTCGGGAAGTGCTCCGGTTTGCGAAATCGCCTCGGTAGTCGCAATGAAGGTATGGGATACAGTCACGACCACGTCGCCCGGCTGAACGCCGCACGCCATGATGGCGAAGCGCAGCGCGTCGGTGCCGCTGCTGATCGCTATCGCATGGCTGGTGCCGCAAAAGGCAGCGAATGCTTTTTCGAATTCTTCCACCATGGGACCGCCGATGAAGCCGGCGGTGTGCAGAACCTGATGAAAGATGGCTGTGAGTTCCTGCTCCATTTCTACGTGAGGAGAGATCAAATCAAGAAAAGGAATGCTGTTTGAATTATTAGAAGTGCTCACCTTATGACCTCCGCAATTTGTTCGATATAACGCAAAACTCTGGCTGGATTTCCGGCTACGATGCTGTTGGCAGGCACGTCTTTGGTGACCACGCTGCCCGCGCCTACTACGGCGTTTTCGCCGACTGTGGTGCTGGAAAGAATGGTTGCGCCTGAACCGATCGATGCGCCTTTCTTGATTACCGTAGGTTCGACTCTCCAATCAGCTTCGGTCTGTAGGTTGCCTTCGCCGGTCGTGGCTCGGGGGTATGAATCGTTGATGAATGTAACTCCATGGCCGATGAAAACGTTGTCTTCGATGATGACGCCTTCGCAGATGAATGTGTGACTGGAGATTTTGCAGCGCTTGCCGACAGAAGCATTTTTTTGGATTTCCACGAAGGCGCCGATTTTCGATTCATCGCCGACTTCGCATCCGTAGAGGTTAATAAACTTGGAGAGCTTGACGTCCTTTCCAAGCTTTACATCGGGCGCGATGCATACGTAAGGGTTCATAGTCAGTGGCTGATGCGTTAAGAAGATGGGGTGAATTCGTGGTGAAAGAAGTTAATTAATCGGCTTCTGCAGTGGCTGGCTCGGAACTGTAATACCAGCTCGCGACCGGTGATGGCAGCGCGCCGAGCTGAAATTCCTGATGCGTGGCGATCAGTGCAGCGTCCATGTCTTCCCTGGCGACCACAAAGGAAATATTGCACTCGGATGCGCCGTGAACGCCGGCGATAATGTCCACGTTCTGGCGGCCCAGCGCGGCGAAAGCGCGGCCGAGAATTCCTGACATGCGGCGTATCTTCTGGCCCACCACGGTTACCATCGCGACGGTTGCGTCTAGCGTGATGTGTTCCGACTCTTCGTGAACCAGGTCGTGAGCAAATTCGTGACGCAAGGCTTCGACAGTTCGTTTAGCCATGCCGGCTGGGACTACGAGGCAGACATCATTCTGCGAAGAGGCTTGCGAAATCAGAAGGACGTCAGCGCGGATGGCAGCAGTCGTCGCGCAGCTGCGACCGAGAACGTCCTGCACTTCGGCGAGGCCTGGCCCTCCGATCGTGATCAATGCAGCCTCCCCGATCGCGGTGACCGCAGTCACTCCGTTGGCGCTTGCCGGACCGCTGGGCGTAATTTGTGTTCCCGGATTTTCCGGATCAAAGGTGTTGCGAATGCGAAGCGCGATGCCGCGTTGCATTACCGGGCGAAGGGTTTTGGGATGAAGAACCTTAGCACCGAAATATGCCAGCTCGGATGCCTCGCGGTAGGAAATTTCTGAGATCGTACTGGCGCCAGGTACCAGGCGCGGGTCGCAGGTCAACAAGCCGTCCACATCGGTCCAGATAATAACTTCATCTGCATCGAGTGCCGCGCCCAGGATGGTGGCGGAATAATCCGAGCCCCCGCGGCCTAATGTGGTGAGCACGCCTTCTTCACTGGCGCCAATGAACCCAGTTACCACGGGGACCATGCCTTGCTGCAAAAGTGGATATAGGCGCGCGTGGCAAGCTTCCCGGGTCAGATCCATCCATGGCTCAGCGGCACCGTAGTAGGAGTCGGTGACAATCAGTTTCGTCGCCTCCATGGGCTGGCTTGGTACTCCGATTTCCCCAAGCACAGCGGCTAGCAGCGGAGCCGAGAGCCGCTCGCCCAGGCTGGCTATGGCGTCACGCGTCCGCGGGGTTAATTCGCTGAGCAGCATCGTACCTTTACACAGGCGCTCGCCTGCTTCGAAATACCGCTGCATTTGTTCGCTGATGCGCTTTCGCTCCGCATCGGAATGAATCAAGGTTTCAATTGCAATTTCGTGCCGATACCGCAACTCGGAGAAAATCGCGTCAACTGCGCTGCAATTTCCGGCCTCAGACCCCAAGGCTGCTGCGATCAATTTGTTGGTGACGCCGCTCATGGCTGAGACCACGACCACGACGTCAGTTTCTAGGGATGCGGCGCGTACGATGTCGGCCACTTTCCGGATGCAAGACGCATCGCCTACCGAGGTCCCTCCAAATTTCATGATTCGCAAAGGGCGGTTCAGATGTTCACGACCTTGTGCTTGCGTCTCCGAAGCTGGAAGCTGGGTCGAGGGAAAACCGGAAGTGCTTGCCGAATTCGAATGCAAATTACCATGACCGCGCAGCGGGCGGGCAAGGCTGGCTGATGCGGAATTTATTTTGCTTCGCAATCGACCTCCACTGCGGCAGGCTCTGGCCGAACAGTCATGGGTGAAGAAGAGGGCCGAACCGCCGCCAAGTTTTGTTTCGCATACCAGGCCCTTTGCGTCTGGCTTCTGCGAATGCAGTCACCCACCAGAGCGGGCTCGCCCCAGGGAACGTCGTGGTAGGCAGATCGTAAAAACTGGCTTCCGGGATTTCTTATCCATTCCTGGGGAAAGAGCGCGATCGTCTCCGCCTCGGTTATTTTCTGACTTGCGGGGACAACATCGCCGGCGATAGCCGCGTATAGGGCAGCCGGAAGGTCGCGTTCCGGGCCGAGCGCCAGGTGTCCAACCTGAGTAGTACGGGGATTTATCTCGATGAGATAGGCCGCGTCGGTATGCGCTTCCAGGATGAAATCAAAACCATAAAGTCCTGAAAGATTGAGCCGACGGACCATCTTCTCCACGGCCATCGACATTTCCCAATGGTCGATTAGATGCAGAACGGCCGCATGTCCGGCGGCATGCATCTTTTCCAGGACTTCAAAGTGCAAAGCAGCGAGCACCGAACCTTTCCAGCAGAATATCGTGCTGGTGGCTTCCCGCCCCTCAACAAAGGCTTGCGCATTTACCACAAATCGACGGCGTAGCAGTGAGGGCCAAAGCAAGGTTGTATCGTGATCGACGAGCGCCCGCTTGGCCGCTCTTGCAAGCAGTGGTGGAGCTTGCAGGGTTCGAAGCGCGTGTTCTGCTTGTTCCAGGGTTGGTGCGATTCTGACTCCGTTTCCGCCCGAAGTGCCGTCCGCTTTCAGCACTAACGGAAAACCAAAAGCCAGTTGCTTGAGATCCTCGACGTTTCCGACAACGGCGGTTTTCGGAACTCGGATGCTTTCCTGATCGGCCGCTCGCATGAAAGCATTTCGCGCAAACACCACGCGGAAGCTTTCGGGTGCGCCCAGTGAATGCTCTATGAGATGGCAAATCTCTGTGCCTGCATTGCCTTCCGTTTGCCCTCGGCGGTGCAGGTCTTGCAGGTGGCGGGTTGCAAGGTCATCCCCAGGAACGATGAGATCCGGATCTGCGGCCACGATCGCTTTCTTGAAAGACATCAATGGCGCCAGGCCGCGGTAAGTATGAATCTTGCGCAAGGCCTTGGTCATGCGGACCGGATGGCCAGCGGGGCAGACAGCTTCTACGATGCATCCGGCATTGGCCAGAGCCATCGCCAACCGAGCCGTGGGCACCCAGCTGGAAGTCGTGGCCACCAGCACCTTAGGCTGCAGGTTTGTCCAAGTGTCGGTAGGCGTCAATTTTGCTTTCGCTAACAAGAAAATGAGAAAGGAAAATTAGAGGCGGACAAATGCCCCTCTTTGTTTGACCGATTGGTTGGCGGCTTCGAGCAGTTTGACCACGCGAAGGCCTGCGGCGCCATCGTTGAAAGGTGTCTGGTTATTGGTAATGCAATCGACAAAGTAGCCGAGTTCCTGTTTGAGCGCCTCAATCTGTTCCACTTGAGGAGACCACATATCCCCGGAACGATAATTCACCAGCAGGTTATAAAGTCCTTCGCGGCTGGTGATGTGTACTCCTTTGTCGTAAACTTTGATTTTTTCGTCAGCCTCGAGATCGTTCCAGACCAGCATCTTCTTCTCGCAACCGATCAGCGTGGTGCGAACTTTCACCGGCGACAACCAGTTGACATTGATGTGAGCAATTATTTTGTTGGGAAAATAAACCGTTATGAAAGCGACGTCTTCGTGGCCGTTCAAATGGGTTTGCCCGGTGGCGGAGACAGCTTCAGGAGTTTCTTTAATCAGATGATCGATTATCGACAGATCGTGAGGAGCGAGATCCCAAATTACATTCACGTCGTGCTGGAAAAGACCCAGGTTGACGCGCGTGGAATCGTAATAGTAAATCTTTCCCAGCGTCCCTTCGTCGAGTAATTGGCCAATCTTTTTCACTGCTCCGGTAAACAGGAAGGTGTGATCGACCATAATCTTTAGATTCTTTCTCTCCGCCAGTTCTATCAGCTCTTCTGCCTGCGCCGAGTCGCTGGTGAAGGGTTTCTCGACGAATACATGTTTACCGTTTTCCAGCGCAGCCTTGGTCAATTCGTAGTGAGTCCACACCGGGGTCACAATTGCAACTGCGTCAATCTCTGTGGAAGACAGCAGGTCAGCCGTTTCCGAGACCACTCCGACGTGTGGGTAGCTTTTGTGAATGCGTTTGCGCGCCGCGGGGCTCTTGTCGCAAACCGCCACTACCTCTGAGCCATCGAACTGGTCAAGGTTTCTGACCACGTTGGGGCCCCAGTATCCGTATCCGACTACGCCGAATTTAATCACTCCGTCGCCGCGTTCTTTAGGCGCGGGTTCATTCAAGAGCGGTTGCGGAAGCTGGCTAGCGGGTTGTAGTACGGTTGACATTCAGAGTCTCCTTCAGTACGCGCCGTCTCCGAACACTACTGCGACAGGAGTGCGCATAAGAATTTTCACATCCATCCAAGGGGACCAGGTTTTTGCGTACCGCAAGTCAAGACGAACCATATCGTCGAATTTAATGCGACTGCGTCCATTCACTTGCCACAGCCCGGTAATTCCAGGCTTGGCTTCGAGCACCCGGCGACGATGCCAGATGTCGTAAGCCTCTACTTCGTAGGCGATGGCCGGGCGGGGACCAACCAGGGACATCTCGCCTTTGAGGACATTGATAAACTGCGGCAACTCATCAAGGCTGGTTTTCCGCAGGAAGGTGCCGATGCGGGTGATTCTGGAGTCTTTGGTCAGTTTGTAAACGCCGTTGCCATTGCCGTTTGATGGCTGACTCTGGGCGCTGCCCGCGATCAGTTTTTTGACGTACGCTTTGTGCTCGCTGGCATCGTTGTTGACATACATCGAGCGGAACTTCAAGAAGACAAATTGTTCGCCATATTGCCCGACGCGTTTCTGGCGGAAGAATATGGGTCCTTCCGAGGTCAGCTTGATGGCGATGGCGATCAGGAGAATCAGAGGCGACAAGAACAGCAGGGCCAAGGCGCTGCCAACGGTGTCCATGATTCGCTTGATGCTCGAGAACATTTTCCTGCCATCATCCCGACGAGTCAGGTCCGGGTAGAGTTTCGGATTGCTGGGCCGATGGAAAATCTCGTGATTCCATTCTTCCGGGAACAAATGGAAAGAGATGCTGATCTGATTGAACTGGTGCGAACTCAGGTTGTTGCGCAAAGTC